>Ga0194035_1000882_pt1 | contig 16607 bp, 16 predicted proteins | sample JunL2320m_MetaG_FD_148680 | JGI IMG/M metagenome (GOLD analysis project Ga0194035, IMG submission 148680) | Anoxic zone freshwater microbial communities from boreal shield lake in IISD Experimental Lakes Area, Ontario, Canada - Jun2016-L239-20m | ecosystem: Environmental > Aquatic > Freshwater >...
TCGGCCTCGATGCGGGCCTGGGCCGGGTCGTAGACGCCACACGGCAGGTCGCAGTGGGCATGGACGGCCATGGGGGACGACACGCGGTCGGCCAGTGCGAGCAGGTGGTCTGCGATGCGCATGGGTGATCCTCTTTCCTGTGGTGAGTGGTGGTGTTATTTGCTACTGATCGATGGTGCCGGCGATCGGAGATCCCCATGCGGGCCACCTCTCAGGCGCCCGCTTGGGATCGGCGCGCGCCGATCCTTCTGGTACAGAGTGGGGTATGGGCCCCGTCGACGCCACCTTACCCAGGATGGGCCGAACCCTGCCCCGATGCCGACCGACATTCCCGGTCGTGCTGGCGGGCCTCATAACTCTTGGTGGGATTGCCTTTGTCTGCGTGGTTGGTCGGGCTGTCCGTCGAGTGGAGGTGGTGGGGGACTCCATGGCTCCAACGATGATGGCTGGCGACCGACTGGTGGTACTGGCCCAACGCTTCGGCCGATTCAAGTGGCCGGAGGTTGGCGACGTGGTGGCGGTGGCCGATCCGAGGGATCCGAGTCGCACACTGGTCAAGAGGGTGGCTTCGGTCGACCGTGCCGCCGGCACCCTCAAGTTGCTCGGCGATAACCCTGCCGCCAGCACCGATAGCCGTACCTTCGGGCCGGTTCCTGTGGCCTCGGTAGTGGGGCGCGCCATCTACCGCTACGCCCCGACGGGACGAACCGGGCCCAGCCCCTGGCCTAGGGAGTACGATCGTCGGTGATGCCGAGCACCCCGGATGAACTCAGCCGCCTCCTCGCCCCGACCTACCTCGACGATGTCGAAGGCTTGTCGTTGGACGACATCCGCCGCATGCGCACCGAGTGCCAGGAAGCGGAGGGCGCGCTCTCCTACTTGAGGCGCCTCATCCAGGGCCGTATGGACATCGTCCACGCCTACATGGAGCGCCCCGAAGGATCGGACGCCCCCGACCTATCGAGTGTGGTCGACAACCTGGCCGGCATCATGGCCGGCCCTGGCCGCCCCGCCGGACCTGGGCGGAACCCCATATTCCACAGCCCGGACACTGACGACATGGAGGCGATGACCACCGAACTCGACGCCATCCTGGGCGCTGGCGACATCGGCCACCTGGCCACCATGGACTCCGAACAACTGAACGATCTGGCTGGCCGGCTCCGCCAGTTGGAGAACCGGGTGTCCGGGGAGCGCCGCGGACTGCACGAGCGGATCGACACCCTCCAGGCCGAACTGGTCGAGCGCCACAAGTCCGGGCGCGCCTCGGTGGACGGCCTCCTGTCGTGAAAGAGCCGGTCGGCCACGATGGCGACCGCTTCGTCAAGGAGCTGCCCGAGCGCTTTAACGAGCTCGGGTCATTCATCCGCGAGCAGCGCAGTTCGGCCCGGTTGTCGTTGCGACGACTCTCCGAGTTGGCCGGGATCTCCAACCCTTACCTCAGCCAGATCGAGCGTGGCCTGCGCCGCCCCTCGGCCGAGATCCTTCAGCAGATCGCCAAGGCGCTGCGCATCTCGGCCGAGACCTTGTACGTCCAGGCTGGGATCCTGGAGCGCCCGACGGGGGACACCGACCTGTCCCGGCACATCTTCGCCGACCAGCACCTCACCGAGGAGCAGCGGCAGGCGATGATGCGGATCTACCTGTCGTTCCGCCACGAGAACGAAGACCTAGGTGTGCCCGGGGTGGACCTCGCCGCCGTCCCGATCGCCGATGAACCGGGCGACATCGATGCCCCCGGCGAAGTCAGCCCGACGGCCGCAGCCGGTTGACGGCGACCTCCCGGTAGGATCGACGCCGCATGAGGCGACTCGCCGTACTCTCTCTCCACACCTCGCCGCTGGCCCAGCCCGGTACCGGCGACGGCGGCGGCATGAACGTGTACGTGCGCGAGTTGTCAGCCGCCCTGGCTCGGGCCGGCGTGCAATGCGACGTCTACACCCGGGCCTCGTCTGACGATCTACCCGCCACCGTGGACATCGAGCCCGGATTCCGGGTGCATCACGTAGCTGCCGGCCCGCCATCTCCGTTGGAGAAGGAGGCGCTGATCGAGGTGGTCGACGAGTTCGCCGAGGGGGTCCTCAAGTCGATGACGGCAGCCGGCCGGTTCGGTTCAGATGACGATGTGCCGTTCGAGGCCATACATGCCAACTACTGGCTGAGCGGCATCGCCGGCCACGCCATCAAGCACGAACTTGGCCTTCCGCTGGTATCGACGTTCCACACTCTCGACCGGGTCAAGGCCGAGTCGAGCCCCGAGCTGGTCGAGGCCCACTCGCGGCACGTCCGAGCCGAGGCCGAGGCGGCCATTATCCGCTGTTCGGACACCGTGTTGGCCTCGTGCTCGGTGGAAGCGGCCCAGATCTCCGATCTCTACGGGGCGGACCCCACTCGCATCCGGATCGTGGCCCCCGGGGTCGACCATGCCTTCTTCGGCCCCGGCGACCGGGCGCAGGCCCGCCGAGCCCTCGGGCTGGCCGCAGTCGGACCGCTGCTGCTGTTCGTGGGGCGGATCCAGCCACTCAAGGGCCTGGCCGTGGCCGTGGCCACCCTGGCTTCATTGAACAGGGACCACCCTGATGCGCGCTTGATGGTGGTCGGTGGACCGAGCGGGCCGCACGGGATCGAAGAGGTAGCGCGCATGGAGGCGCTGGTCGACGATCTCGGTGTGGCCGACCGGGTGATCTTTGTCCCACCTCAGCCCCACGAACTGCTGTCCACCTACTACCGAGCGGCTGACGTCTCGGTAGTCCCCAGTCGGGCCGAGTCGTTCGGACTTGTGGCGCTCGAGGCCGCCGCCTGCGGTACGCCGGTAGTCGCATCCGACGTGGGTGGGCTGCGCAGCCTGGTCGATCACGGACGGACCGGGTACCTGGTGGAGGAGCCTGACCCCGAGGCCTACGCCGGATGGGTGCGCCAGATCCTGGCCGAGCCGATGCTGGCCGAGCGCTTGAGCGCTGGGTCGGTGCTGCGGGCCCAGCGATATACGTGGGCCCGGGCCGCCCGATTGCTGGTGGAGATCTACGCCGACCTCACGTTGGGCCGGCTGGTCGAGTGCCGATGAGCATGTGTCGATGACTGATGACTGATGACTGATGACTGATGCCTGATGACTGATGACTGGTCCGGCGTCCTGGACGCCGCCGAACGGGATGCCGTCTGCGCTCGAATAGACGACTGGGCCGCGCGCGAGCTGGCTACCGGGGGTGCATTGGTGGCCGTCGATCGCCAGGTCGGCGGCGACCCCATCACCGGTGCCCCTCGCTGGTACCTGCGCCTTCGAGGAGACGAAAAGGAGTTCGTCACCGTGTGGCTGACTCTGCGCCAGCGGACCCTCCGTCACGAGGCGCAGTTCATGCCAGCCCCCGAAACGAACATCCAGGCCACCTGGGAGTACCTCTTGAAGCGCAACGCCGATCTGATCGGCCTGTCGTTCGCCCTCGGAGCCGAGGATGCCATCTACCTGGTGGGCAGGGTGCCGGTGTCCCGGGTCGACGACGACGAGCTCGACCGGATCGTCGGGTCGTCATTGGCCTATACCGACGAGTGCTTCCCGACAGCCATGTCCATCGGGTACGAGGGCCGCTACCGGCGGCGCCCGCAGTCGGAGCGCTGACGCCGCGGTCGAGTTGGCTCGAGACCTCCTGACCGCTCGAGGTCCACGTGACCACCCCGTCCGCCGATGGCACCAGGACAGACCGGAGCCCGCTGGTAGCGTTCGGGCATGGCACCCAGACTTCTCCTCGTCGGCGGCGGAAAGATGGGCACCGCCCTGCTCACCGGCTTGCTCGCCGCTGATTGGGCCCCGATCGCCGACCTCGCCGTCAGTGAGACGGACCCCGCTCAGCGCGCTCGGCTCGAGGAGTCCTTTCCTGGTCTGACCGTGGTCGCGATGCCCATCGAGGCCGAGGACGTCCTCCTCGCCGTCAAGCCCGATGTGGCCGAGCCGGTACTGCTGACCCTGGCCGCCAACGGGGCACGTCGCGTCCTCTCCATCGTGGCCGGCATCGCATCGGCTCGACTGGAGGCAGTCATGCCCGCAGGATCGGTTGTGATCCGAGCCATGCCCAACACACCGTCGCTGGTCGGGGCGGGCGTGGCCGGACTGTCGGGCGGCATGGCCGCCACCTCGGCCGACCTGGACTGGGCCGAGGGGATCCTCGGGGCCGTTGGCACGGTCGTGCGGGTCCCAGAACGCCAACTCGATGCCGTCACCGGGGTCTCCGGATCGGGACCGGCGTACATCTTCTTGGTGGCCGAGGCCATGATCGAGGCCGGGGTCACCGCAGGGTTGACCCGTGACGTCAGCCATCAGTTGGTGGTGGGCACGTTGCTTGGCGCCTCGCGCATGCTTGACGAGACCGGCGAGGACCCGGCTGTCCTTCGAGCCGCGGTGACCTCGCCGGGGGGGACCACGGCGGCCGCCGTGCGGACGTTGGAGTTCAAGGCGGTGCGCTCCGCCTTCATCGAGGCAGTGGCCGCTGCCGTCGAGCGGTCGAGGCAGATCGGCCGCTAGGCCGGACAAGGATCCAGGCCGTGCCAAGCACACCTCTTCCGCCGGACCACGAGTCCGACACGCCGGGTCCGGGCGCGCCATTACGGCGGATCCCTGAAGCCACGGTGGTCCGACTGCCGGTCTACCAGCGGATCCTCGAAGAACTTGGCCGCTCGGGCACCACCACGGTCTCCTCAGAGCGATTGGGCGCATCCGCTCAGGTCAACGCGGCCCAGGTGCGCAAAGACCTTTCGTTGTTGGGTTCGTTCGGCACCCGGGGGTCGGGCTACGACGTCACGTATCTGGCCGACCAGATCGACCACCACCTCGGCCTCGACCGGGAGTGGAACGTGGTGATCGCCGGGATCGGGAACCTGGGGCGTGCACTGGCCCGCAGTCAAGGGTTCGCCGCCCGCAACTTCGCCGTGGCGGCGATGATCGACACCGATCCGGCCATCATCGGCGAACGGATCGACGGTGTAGAGGTACGCCACCCTGACGACCTGGCCGCCATCGCCGAGTCCACACCGCTGTCGATCGGCGTCATCACCACCCCGGCCTCGGTGGCCCAGCGGGTGGCCGACCTGATGGTCGCCGCCGGTATCCGGTCGCTGCTGAACTTCGCCCCCTGCCGCCTCGAGGTGCCCTCGGGCACCCTGCTGCGCTACGTCGACCTCAGCATGGAACTCCAACTCATGAGCTTCTACCAGGCTCGCCACCTCCACGATGGTGATGTCGCCGCCATGCCGGTGATCGGTTCCGTTGGGCGCACATTTGACGGGCTGGGATGATGCCGGGGATCAGCGACTGGCGGTGCAGGCTCTGTGCCGCGATGCTGGTGGACCCACGGCATTGCCGGGTCAGGGCGGTTTCCGTCACTCGGTAGTGTGGGGAGAGAGAGCAGACCTTCTCCGAATGAGCATTTTGGGTGATCCCACCGACCGACCGATCCCACCGACGCTGTGACCACGAGGCTGTGACGAAGTGACCGATCCAGTGAGCCAGGCACCAACTCAGGCGGTGCCCCCGTGTCGGTGATCGTTGTCGGCCTCGAACAGAAGCACGCGCCACTAGAGCTCCTCGACCGGGTATCGATCACCGAGACCGATACGGCCAAGGCGCTCGGACGGCTTCGCGACCAGCCCAACCTGTCCGAGGCGGTCCTGCTGTCGACCTGCCTGCGCACGGAGGTCTACGCCGTGGTGGAGCGTTTCCACGACGGCGTGTCCGAGATCCAGGAGTTCCTGGCTGACGTCAGTGGCAGTTCGGTCGAGACCCTCTCGGAGTACTGGACCATCCGGTTCGACGATGACGTAGTCGATCACCTGTTCTCGGTGGCATCGGGCCTTGACTCCGCGGTCCTCGGCGAGTCCGAGGTCCTGGGACAGGTCCGCCGGGCCTGGGAACGAGCCCAGGGCGAGCAGGCATCCGGGCCAGTCCTCGGCACCTTGTTCCGCCATGCGGTGGAGACCGGCAAGAGGGTCCGTTCCGAGACATCCATCGCACGCGGCATTACCTCGATGTCCCACGGTGCAGTAGCCCTGGCCGCTGCTCGCCGTCCCGGCGGGCTGTCGGCTGCTCGGGTGGCCATCATCGGCGCTGGCGAGATGGGCGAGGGCGTGGCCCAGGCCCTGGCGGGCCATCAGGTGGCCCACCTGGTAGTGGCCAATCGAAGTGCCGGACGGGTCGAGGCGCTGGCGGCCGCCTTGCCAGGCGATGCGGCGACGGCTGTGGAGGTCCAAGGGCTCGACGACCTCGGCGCGGTGGTCGGTGACGCCGACGTGGTGTTCACCACTGCGGGCACCGCTCATCCGATTATCGATCGCGCCTTACTGCAGGCTGCCGTTTCCGGCCGTGGCGACCGAGGAGACCTGGTGGTGGTCGACCTCGGTGTGCCCCGCAATGTGGAGCCAGAGTCATCAACCCTCGATGGCCTGGTGCTCCTCGACATGGACGACCTGCGCATAGCGGTGGCCGAGGCCATCGGTGGGCGACAGGACGAGGTGGTGGCAGCCACTGGCATCGTCACCGAGGAGGTCGAGCGCTACCGCACCGCCTCGCGGGCCCGGGATGCAGCGCCGATCGTGTCGGCCCTCCGGTCGCGCATCGAGTCGGCCCGCTTGGCCGAGTTGGATCGCCTCCGCTCCAAGCAGTCCGATCTCGATGAGGAGCAGTGGGCGCAGGTCGATGCCGTGACCCGGTCGTTGGTGGCCAAGTTGCTGCACCAGCCCACGGTCGTCCTCAAGGAGGCCGCCGGTACTCCGCGAGGGGAGCGACTGGCCGAGGCGCTGCGCTCCTTGTTCGACCTCTGATTCGTGACCGGACAGACGGCATGAGCTCGGTGGCACGGCCGTTCCGCCTGGCCACCCGGGGATCGCCCCTGGCTCGGTGGCAGGCCGACCGGGTGGTGGCGCTGCTGGCCGCAGTCGGTGTGGCGGCCGAGCCGATGATCGTCGACACCGAGGGCGACCGGCGCACCGACGTGCCCCTGGCCCAGATCGGTGGGCAGGGGGTGTTCGTCAAAGAGGTTCAGGCCGCAGTGGCCCGGGGTGATGCCGATGCTGCCGTGCACTCGGCCAAGGACCTGCCGGCCTCGGAGGCACTGAGTATCCCGGGCATGGTGATCGGAGCCTTTCCGGAACGAGGAGATCCCCGCGATGTGCTGGTGGGCGGCCGGCTCGAGGGGCTCCCCACCGGAGCCTTGGTGGCCACCGGTTCGGCCCGTCGCCGGGTACAGCTGGCTAATCTGCGCCCAGACCTCACCTTCACCGACCTGCGTGGCAACTTGGCGACCCGACTGGCCAAGGTCGGGGCCGACGGAGTGATTGCAGTGGTGGCCGCTCGGGCCGCCCTCGACCGGCTGGACTGGGATCCGCCGCCGGGTATGGCGGTCGAGACGTTGGAGCCCGAAGTGATGCTGCCCCAGGTGGCCCAGGGTGCCCTGGCCGTCGAGTGTCGGGCAGAGGACGACGTCACCCGGACGATCCTGGCTGCCATCGATGACGACTCTGTCCGCTATCTGGTCGAGGCCGAACGTGCCTTCTTGGCCGAGCTGGGCGGAGGCTGCACGCTTCCGGTCGGAGCCCATGCCGTACCGGTGAGTGCGGTCGATGCCAACGGTGGCAACAGCCGAATCCGACTGACCGGCATGGTGGCCGGGGCCGACGGGCTCGTGGTCCTACGCCATGAGATGGTGGGCACTGATGGCCTCGCTCTTGGCCGGGCCGTGGCCCGGTACCTGATCGACGACGCCGGGGGCGCGGAACTGATGTCGTGGAGCCCAGCTCCATGACCGTCGCCCTGGTGGGTGCCGGTCCCGGCGATCCAGGTCTCCTCACTCTGCGAGGGGCAGAGCTGCTGCGGGCCGCCGAGGTGGTGATCTACGACCGGCTGATCGCCGTCGAGCTCCTCGATCTCGTGCCCGACGGTGCAGAACTGATCGACGTGGGAAAGGGACCGGGTCAGTCGGGGCTCCAGGCCGACATCAACGATCTCCTGGTCACCCATGGACGATCGGGTCGTCCGGTCGTCCGGTTGAAGGGCGGTGACCCGTTCGTGTTCGGACGGGGAGGAGAAGAGGCCGAGGTGCTGCGCCAAGCGGGCATCGAGGTCGAGGTGGTGCCCGGGGTGTCCTCGGCCTTTGCCGCCCCAGCCGCTGCCGGCATCCCCGTCACCCATCGCACGGTGTCCACCTCGGTGACGGTAGTGACCGGACATCATGGGGACCCCGTCCTGCCCGGTGTGGACTGGGACCTGCTCGGACGCCTCGAGGGAACGCTGGTGGTGCTGATGGGCATGGCGGCCCGGGCCACCATCGCCGAGCGCCTGATGGCGGCCGGGCGCTCTGGCGACACCCCGGTGGCGGTGGTGCACTGGGGGACGACCGAGCGCCAGCGGGTGGTGCGCGGAGCCCTGCGCGATCTGGCTACCGTCGACCTACCTGCCCCTTCGGTCATCGTCATCGGTGCAGTGGCTGGACTGGACGTCACCGCTGCGGTGGCCGCGGCCGCGGGGGATTGAGTCAGTGGACGAGCCACTGGACGAGCCACTGGACGAGCCACTGGACGAGCCAGTGAGCGCTGCAGCGCAGGATTCGGCCCGATCGGATCCGACCCCCGCTTCAGGGGCATTGACTGGAAAGCGCATTGTGGTCACCCGCGCCCGATCGCAGGCGTCCGGTCTGGTGCAACGCCTGGCCGACCTGGGTGCCACCGTGGTGGAGCTGCCCGTCATCGAAATCGAGGGTCCAGCCGACGGGGGAGCAGCGCTGGCGGCGGCGGCTGACCGGCTGGCCGACGGTGCCTACGCCTGGGTGGTGGTGACGTCGGCCAACGCCGTGGTGCGGATGTTCGAAGCGCTGGGCGGGCGCCCGGTACCGCCTTCTACCCGGTGGGCAGCCGTCGGGACGTCGACGGCGCGTTCTTTGACTCAGCGGGGGACGGGGGCCGCACTGGTGCCCGAGACGGCGGTCTCGGACGCACTGGTCGATGCCTTCCCGAGTGTGTCGGATGTACCTGGCGCCAACTCGCCGGTGCTCTTCGTGCGAGCCGAGCGGGTACGCGATGTGGTGGTACCGGGTCTGGCGGCCAAGGGCTGGAGCGTCGACGAAGCGATCGCCTACCGGACGGTGGCCGGGGCCCCCGACCCTGACGCAGTGGCTGCGGCCAAGGCTGCCGATGTCGTGGCCTTCACCTCATCATCGACGGTGGAGCGCACTATCGATCTGCTCGGTGCCTCTGGTGTGCCAGTAGTGATCGCGTCGATCGGACCGATTACCAGCGCGTCCGTTCGAGCCGCTGGCTTGGTGGTGACGGCCGAGGCAGTGGAGCACACACTCGATGGGCTGGTGGCCGCAGTGGTGACTGCACTTTCGTAACGGTCCATCTCGCCGCGCCGACAGCGGTTGGGCCGATAGCGCTCGGGCGGTGGCGGTCGGTGCCGTCGGCGTAGTCTTGGGTTGTGCCGAGCACCTCCTCCACCCCTTCCCTCTCCTCCACCCCCGGCTATCCGATCCGGCGCCTGCGCCGTCTGCGCCGCACACCGGCCCTGCGTCGGCTGGTGGCCCAGACCCGGCTCGGCGTCGATGATCTGGTGGCCCCGCTGTTCGTGGCCGATGGGCTGGAGACCCCTCGTCCGGTCAGCTCACTTCCCGGAGTGTCCCAGCACACCATCTCTTCCCTGGTCGCCGAAGTCCGCCGTCTGGTCGGGCTCGGCATCCCCGGGGTGATTCTCTTCCCCCTGCCGCGGACCGAGGACAAGGACGCCACCGGTTCAGCCGCCGCCTCCCCTGATGGCATCACCCGCCGAGCGCTCGAAGCGGTGCGCGACGCGGTCGGAGACGACCTGGTGGTGATGGCTGACTGCTGTCTCGACGAGTTCACCGACCACGGTCACTGCGGCATCGTGGACCCAGTTACCGGTGAGGTGGACAACGACGCCACGGTCGAGCGCTACGCCGAGCTAGCCGTCGTACAGGCCATGGCCGGTGCTGATGTCATTGCCCCGAGCGGCATGATGGACGGCCAAGTAGCCGCCATCCGGGCCGGCCTGGACGGCTCCGGCTACACCACCACTGCCGTGCTGGCCTATGCGGCCAAGTACGCGTCGGCGCTCTACGGTCCGTTCCGCGATGCGGCCGACGTCACCATCGTCGGGGGCGGGGATCGCAAGGGCTACCAGCAGGACCCCCGTAACGGCCGTGAAGCGCTGCTCGAGGTAGCCCTCGACGTGGCCGAAGGGGCGGACATGGTGATGGTCAAGCCAGCCCTCACCTACCTGGACATAGTGGCTGAGGTCCGGCGCCTGGTCGATGTCCCGGTGGCGGCCTATCACGTGAGCGGGGAGTACGCCATGGTGAAGGCAGCCGCCGAGCGGGGCTGGATCGACGGCCCGGCGGTGGCCCTCGAGCAGATCACTGCCATCAAGCGGGCTGGGGCCGACTTCGTCCTGACCTACTTCGCCGGCGAGCTGGCCGAGGTGCTCGGTGCCTGATCCGACCCTGCCGCCGCACGCCGTCTCCGAATCCCTGTTCGCCCGGGCCGAGCGGGTCATTCCTGGGGGGGTGAACTCGCCGGTGCGTTCGTTCCGCTCGGTCGGCGGGCACCCGTACTTCGTGGCTCGCGGCGAAGGTGCCTACGTGTGGGACGCCGACGGGAACAGGCTGCTCGATTTCGTGCAGTCCTACGGTGCTTCGATCCTCGGACATGCCGACCCTGAGGTGGTAGCCGCCGTGCGCACGGCAGCCGGCAAGGGCACGACGTTCGGGGCACCCACCGAGGGCGAGGTCTTGTTGGCCGAGGCTATTAGTGCCCGGGTGCCAGGTTGCGAGCAGGTCCGCCTGGTGTCGTCAGGCACCGAGGCCACCATGAGCGCCATCCGTGTCGCGCGCGGGTTCACCGGCCGAGATCGCATCGTCAAGTTCGCTGGCTGTTATCACGGCCACTCCGACGGGCTGTTGGCCGGTGGAGGGAGTGGGGTGGCCACGTTGGGGCTGCCCGATTCGGCGGGTGTGCCGGCCGCCGCCGTGGCCGACACGGTGGTCGTCCCCTACAACGTGGTCCCCGAACTCGACGACCGGGTCGCCTGCGTCATCGTGGAGGCGGTGGCGGCCAACATGGGCCTGGTGCCGCCGGTGCCGGGATTCCTCGAGGGACTGCGGACCGCGTGCGACAACGTAGGCGCGCTCCTCATCTTCGATGAGGTCATCACCGGGTTCCGGCTGGGTGAAGGTGGAGCGGCAGCCACCACTGGGGTCCAGCCTGACCTGTGGTGTTTCGGCAAGGTGATCGGCGGTGGCCTGCCGGTGGGCGCCTTCGGGGGACGGGCCGAGGTGCTGTCGGTCCTGGCGCCGTTGGGACCGGTCTACCAAGCGGGCACACTGTCCGGAAACCCGCTGGCCACGGCGGCCGGGCTCACCGTGCTGCGCATGCTCTCGGCCGACTCGTATGCCGGGCTCATCGCTCGGGTGGCATCCTTCGCCGACTCTCTGCAGCAGGTCCTCGCCGACACCATGGCCACTGTGGGTGCGCCAGGAGCCGACGGCCGGGCCCTGACAGCCAGGGTGCCGGTGGCTGGCCCGCTGATGGGCCTGTTCTTCGTGCCTGAGGGAGCGCCTGACATCCGTGACTACGACGGTGCGGTCCAATCGGCCACGACCGGCATGTACGCCAAGTTCTTCCGGGCCATGTTGGACCGAGGTGTAGCCCTGGCTCCGGGCCCTTACGAGGTGGCGTTTCCGTCGATGGCCCATGGGGCGACGGAGTTCGACCGAGCGCTGGAGAGCGCATCGGCGGCAATCACCGACGCACTGCGCTCGTAACCAGGGTGCGTCCAGACTGATCGATTGCGCGCCACTCCCTGGCTGGGGCGCCACTCCCTGGCTGGGGCGCCACCTACTGACTTCTGCACCACCCACTGACTTCCGCGCCACCTCGGTGGAGCCGGAGGTGGAATTGCCCCTGGTTTCGCACGGGCCGATGAGGCACAATGGGCGGGTACGCGGCGGGCAGACGCGGCCCGAAACTGGACGCGAAGGAGCGACGCATGACTGTGGGTATCACCGAACTGCCTCCTGAAGGCATGCAGTTGCCCGGAGTCGCCCTCGCCGGGGATGCGGAGCGCGGGACGAAGACGACAGAGGGGATCAGCCTTCTGTTCACCACAGCCGGGATCACGGTCCAAGGTCCCCAGCCGCAGATCGAACGACTTCTGGTGTGGACGGCGCTCGACTCGGCGGCTTGTCGGGAGTCGGTAGATCTTCCCGACGGACGTGCGGCAGTCATCATGGAACTGACCTCGGGTGGACAGGCGATCCGGTTCCTCCTCCCGAGCGACGCCGTGTCACCCGGTCAGGCCGCCTACCTCGACCAGGCCCTGCCGACGTGGCTGGCCCGCTATAAGGGTGCCGTCGCACCGGTCGTAGTCGCCACCCCTGCTGCGGCAGCACCTGCACCTGCTGCGGCTGCCGCTGCTCCAGCCATGGCGCCGGCTGCTGCTGCCACGGAGGCTGAGCGCACCCTCAGCCCCGATCACCGAGTCACTCTGCCCGCCCCTCGGCCTACCGCACCTTCAGCCCCGGCCTTTGCCGGAGCCGCTGCCGTCGCTGCCGGAGCCGCTGCCGGAGCCGCCGCTGGGGGCATCGTGGACCGATCTGCGCCTGGCGCTGGTGGGAGCACCAACGGGAGTGCCAGTGGCCTGATCGAATCGCCCTTCGTACCGCCGGTAACAGTCGCACCACCGGCCGCCCCGGCCGCACCTGCCGGACCGGCCGCAACCGGACCGGCCGTAGGGCCGACCCCGCCGGCCACGGCGTGGGACGAACCACCGCTCGGCCAGCCCGCCGTCGGAGCGGAAGAAGTGACCAAGACATCACGGTTCTCATTCGCCCGCCGCAAGCCGAAGGTCGTAGCCTCGGCCACCGATGTGGCGATGGCTCCGCCCGTGGCTCCCTTTCCAGAACCGGCGCCACCCGCAGTGCAGTCGCCTGCTCCGTTCGGGGTGCAGCCCGTCACAGCAGCCGCTGCCGCAGCGGCTGCTGCAGCTGTTGCTAGCGCTGCTGCAGCAAACCCAGCCCCGCCGCTTCTGGCACACTCACCTGCGCCGTCCGTGCAGGCGCCGCCTGCACCACCAACCCCACCAGCGCCCGTGCAGGCAGGACCCCTGACGCCGGACGCATACTCGAGCACTTCGGGACCCATCCCACCTGGAGCAACGACGGCACCTGGTGAAGTCCAGGCCGACGGGTCTTCGGATAACGGCCTGCCGCCTCAGGTCGTGCTGGCCGACAAGTCCAAGCGATCCAAGCGCAATGCCCAGGTGATCCTCGTGGTGGTGCTCGTCCTGGTCATGCTGGCCGGTGCCGGATTCTTGGTGGCCAAGGGCCGTAGCACTACGACCTCCTCGTCTTTCCCCATTCCGGACACGTCCAAAGCGGCAGATTCATTCTTGGCCGGCTCGATCAACCTGGGCCTGGCCGATCTTCCGACCGGTTGGACCCAGCCCTCGCCCGCTCAGGTCGTGGTCAGGCCGCTGGTGGCACCAGCCGTGGCTCACGCCGACGCCACCAATGCCATGGCCGCATGTATGGGCACCGACTACGCCGTCATCTCTGGACTGTTCGATTCGGGTTCCCTGCCGGGCGAGACGAGCCGGGTCGATTCGCCCGTATTCCAGAGTGCTGCCGGTTCGTCGTTCGAGATGTCCTCGAGGACGGCGATGCTGGCCTCACCTGGCCAGGTCGAGGCCTTCAATGCCCTCTTCGCCAGCCCCAAGTTCGTCCCCTGCCTCCAGCAGTTCCAGACGACGTTGGCTGCAGCCGCCGTGGCCGGATCGAGCGCCCAGGTCCAACCGGTCACGTTGACCGGCCCGGCCGGCGTGAGTTCGTACGGCGTGGTCACCACCTACACGATTCCTGGTGCGGGCACCATGGTGGTGGGCAGCGCCTTTTTGCTCGATGGGCGAGTGGTCACCGTCATCAACCCATCCACCAGCGGTGCGCCGATCGACGCCGCTGTATTCACGGCTGCCTTCAACTCGGTGGCCGGCCGGGTGGCTGCGGCCTCGTCGAAGTAGGAAGCAGCCGGGCCCAGACCAGCGGGCTCAGACCAGCGGGCTCAGACCAACCGGGCCCAGACGAGGTTGGCCCAGACGAGGTTGGCCCGGTGATCTAGCGAGCCGCGTAGCGGTTGGCCCCGTGGCCAGTCCGGGTGGCGGAGCCTGGGCTCAGGCGGGTTCGGGTACGAGACGAGCGATGGCGGCCAGGGCTCGGTAGGCGGCCTCGGCCGGTCCGATCTCGTCGGGTCGGATCGTGTTGGACATGATCCGCAGCACCCAGACCATGAGGGTCTCGGAGTACATGCCGGTCCCCACGCACAGCTTCATCAGCTCGGGACGGCTGATGATCCGGATGAAGGCCCGAGCCACCTTGTAGTAGAGGCCGTACGCGTCATCGAGCCGGGCTTCGTAGCGAACAATGGCATCGAAGCCGTCGCCCGAGAGCGCCTCACCCAGCGAGGCGGCGGCCAGTCGGCCCGTTTCGTAGCCGTAGGCAATCCCCTCGCCGTTGAAGGGGTTGATGGTGCCGGCGGCATCGCCCACGACCAAGGTGGTGGCACCGATCCGAGGCCCGACAGTCAGGCCCATCGGCAGCTTCCCTCCGGTGGCCGGCCCGAGGGCGGTCTGGGGCGAGAGCTCCCACTCCTTCGGGGCCCAGGCCACGAAGTGCTCCATCAGGGTCCCGGTGTTCACGCCCTTCCATCGCCGGTCGGTCGAGAGCAGCCCGACCCCGACGTTCACCCGGCCGTCGCCGAGGGGGAAGATCCAGCCGTAGCCGGGCACCACGTTGCCGTCACCATCGCGAATATCGAGGTGGGACTCGATGAAGGGCTGATCGTGCCCGGGGGACGAGTAGTAGCCGCGCAGCGCCATCCCCATCGGCTGGGACCGATCGCGGCTGGTGCCGAGCGCCCGGCCGAAGCGCGAGTTGGCTCCATCGGCCACCACCACGTAGCGAGCCCGGACCTCGCGGACCTCACCGGTGGACTTGTCCTTGACCACGGCACCGACGCAGGACGGCAGCCCAGCCCCGTCGGGGGTCGGCACTGTTGCGTCCAGGATCGGCTCGAGAGCCTCGGTCCCCTGCCAAACAGTGGCTCCGGCCTTGGCGGCCCGTTCGTTGACCACGGCGTCGAGGTCGTGGCGGGTGACGACATACCCGTACGACGGAAAAGAAGGGTGCTCGGGCCACGGGAGGTCGAGCACCTTGCCGAAGGCGTGGGCTCGCAGTCCCGCGTACCGATGGGCGCCGACCAGGGAGCCCTCCATGCCCATGTCGGCGATCTGGCGCACCGAGCGGGGGGTCAGTCCATCCCCGCACGTCTTGGCCCGGGGGAACTCCTTCTTCTCTACCAGGGCAACGTCCCAGCCGGCTTCGGCCAGCCAGTAGGCACACGACGAGCCCGACGGCCCGCCGCCGACGACCAGGACGTCGTGGACGTGGCCTTCTTCGCTAGGGGTGCCTCCAGGGTCGATCCGGGCACTGGCGTCGGGGGCGGCACTGGCTGATTTTGATCGGGCTGCTGCGCTCACGACACAATGCTAGGTGTCCGAGAACCGAGTCGGCACACCGGGTATCCGGTCCGGCTGACCCGCACGGCAAGACCGCCCGTCGCCCGGATGTGCTTAGGCACGGGGGAGCGTGATAAAAAACAGTTGTTGTGGCCGACTACCTGCCGATCCTGATCCTCATCATCTTGGCGTTCCTATTCGCCTCCCTCTCCTTCGTGGCGTCTGCTCTCATGGCCCCCAAGAAGCGGCCGACGGCGGCCAAGATCGCGCCCTACGAGTGCGGCATCGTCCCCGGCATCGATCCGCCCACCCGGTTCCCGGTGCGGTTCTACCTGGTGGCCATGATCTTCATCATCTTCGACATCGAAGTGGTGTTCCTCTATCCCTGGGCCGTGATCTTCCGCCAACTCCAAGCCTTCGGACTGATCGAAGTACTGGTGTTCGCCGTGGTCGTCTTCATCGCCTTCTTGTACCTGGTGGGCAACGGCGCCCTCAGCTGGGGACCGTCCAAGCGCCTGACCGGCGCCATGCCGGCGCGCACCTCGGCCTCCACCATCGCCCGCATCAGCGGTATGCCAGCTACGACCACCTCCGAACCGGTAGCCCCGGTCACCGCGCCGTCCGGCCCCGGCCGCGCCGCCTGAGCGCCGGAAAGCACAGACCAATGGGACTCGAAGACCTTCAGCACAACTTCCTCACCGGCCGGCTCGAAGACCTGGTCAAGTGGGCTCGTACCTACTCGATGTGGCCCGCCACCTTCGGTCTGGCCTGCTGCGCCATCGAGATGATGTCGGTGGGCGCCGCCGACTTCGACCTGGCCCGGTTCGGCATGGAGGTCTTCCGTGCCTCCCCCCGCCAGGCTGACCTGATGATCGTGGCCGGACGTGTCTCTCAAAAGATGGCGCCGGTGCTCCGCCAGGTCTACGACCAGATGATGGAGCCCAAGTGGGTCCTGTCGATGGGTGTGTGCGCCAGCACCGGGGGCATGTTCAACAACTACGCCATCGTCCAGGGTGTGGACCAGATCGTCCCCGTCGATGTCTACGCC
>Ga0194035_1000884_pt1 | contig 16582 bp, 8 predicted proteins | sample JunL2320m_MetaG_FD_148680 | JGI IMG/M metagenome (GOLD analysis project Ga0194035, IMG submission 148680) | Anoxic zone freshwater microbial communities from boreal shield lake in IISD Experimental Lakes Area, Ontario, Canada - Jun2016-L239-20m | ecosystem: Environmental > Aquatic > Freshwater >...
CAATCGACCGGCCAGAGCACGAGCGTTGGCGAGGATAAATGTATCGTTCAGGCACAAAAGAGATTGTGTTGCAACAGTTGTCTTGTTTCGAAACTCGCAGTTGGGCGTCATGACAGGAGCATCAAATGTGTCAAGCACGGTCACCGGATGCGTGCGTCGCACCTGTAGATAAATCGATCGCCGAAAATCATCGACACCGAGACTTTTGACATTGATGACATCGCCGTTGGCATCGAGTTCTTCTTTGCCAACAACAATTCGCCCAGCTGGATCCCGGGCGATCGATACCGGCGGACCGCCCACAGTGGTGTTGAGCGTTCCAGACGCCGACAGCACAGCGTCTCGGAATGACTCCGCATCAAGTCTCCCAAGACGAAAACGACCGTAGAGCCGATTCTCAGGGTCGACCGTCAGTGCCATGTCGTTTCGAGACGATTGACGATACGTAGAACTGCTCACCATCAGACGATGCAGATTTTTGAGTTTCCAACCACTTTTTACAAAAGTATCAGCCAACCAATCGAGCAGTTCCGGATGGGTTGGACGCTCGCCGAGAACACCGAAGTCTCCGGGTGTGCCAACAATTCCTCGGCCAAAGTGATGCATCCAAAATCGATTGACAAGCACTCGAGCTACCAGCGGATTGTTTCCGCTGGTGAGCCATCGAGCGTAAGCGAGTCTTCGGCCACTTGTACCAGAGGAGACTTCGGCCGACTTAAACGGCTCGATTTCCGGAGATCGAAGAACCGTGAGTTCAGCAGGTTCAAGGACCTGCTTTGGCTGATCGTGATCACCCCGATGAAAAAGACTGGTTTGAGGAATCTTCTCTTTGAGTTCGGTGATCGCCATCACAAAACCTTCCAAGGGCTTTGTGGCTCTGAGTGCTGTTGCCTCACCAATTTTCTCAGTAACTTTCTTCTGCGCTGCTGCGTCGTAGAGATCGAGCGAATAGAGCGCAAGCGCCGATGGATATTTTTTGATCAGTGTCTTTTGTTCTTCGGTGCGATCCTTTTCAGTTGTTGCCCGGGCTGTCCGATAGGGTTCTCGTTCCGCTTCTGGGAGTTTTACGATCTCCTTTTCGAAGATCTCATCGAGAAATTGCTTTGTCATCGTCTGTGCAGAAGCTTCAATAGCTTTTGCCTGCGTCTCAATAGACTCTGCTTTCGCACGTTCTTCGGGCGTATACAGCGAATATTCACGCTCTTTGGGAGCCCGCCATATTTTCCAGTCCATCGCCGGCTCAAACAAGGCGCGAAAACGATAATAGTCTGCCTGTGAAATCGGATCGTATCGATGATCGTGGCACTGTGCGCAGGCAACCGTCAGACCCAAAAGCGCTGACGAAACCACTTTGATCTCCTCTGCAATAACTTGGTTTCTAGCAAGGTTGATATCAGGAACCTCATCTCCTGTGCCGTCGGGAGCCATACGAAGAAAACCGGTTGCGATCAGTTGATCTCGGTGAGCGGGATCAAGAACGGCTTGCTGCGTGCTGTCATGCGTTGCCGCAGCGAGTTCATCACCGGCAAGTTGTTCGACGATAAATTGACTCAGCGGAGTATCGTTATTGAAGCAGCGAGTCACATAATCGCGGTACTGCCATGCATAAAGCCGAAGAGAATCATTTTCTGCGAATCCATTTGAGTCGGCATAACCGACTACATCGAGCCAGTGTCGGGCCCAACGTTCTCCATAGGCTGGCGAAGACAAAAGCCGTTCAACCAGTTTTTCATAGGCGTCGGCAGATGTGTCGGCGACAAATGAATCAACTTCTTCTCTCTGTGGAGGAAGCCCTGTAAGGTCCAGTGACAGTCTTCGAACGATTGTTCTGCGATCGGCCTCGGGAGCAAAAGAAAGATTTTGTTCTTCGAGTTTTGACAGTACAAAAGCATCGATAGGGTTTCGAACACGTTGCTCGTCGAATGTCTTTGGCACTTCCGAAACGACCACAGGCGTAAATGCCCACCATGTTCGATCCTCTTCGGTAATGTGCATTCCAGGAGCGAGAGATTCCGGTTCCGGTTTTAAATGCTTTGCTCCAGCAGAAATCCAGCGCTCGATGAGACCAATATCTGCCTCCGACACCTTTTTTCCTTCTTTTGGCATCTCTCCAGAACGAATCACACGAACGACTTCACTTGCGCCGGGCTGCCCAACCACCAGCAGTGGCCCAATCCCCTGGGCGTTGCGGTCCAAAAAGCGACGCAACCGAAGATCGACACCCCCTGCGAGCGACTCTTCTTCCCCGTGACACGCTGTGCAATGTGCCTTGAAAATCGGTCGAATATCTCGCTCCCAGAAAAGCTCCTCTTCCCCTAGAGCCCAAGCCCCCGGCAGAACGAGTGCTCCCATCACAGCAAGAATCGAAAATCCTGTAGGGTGCCTGTTCATACCCAACAGTATGACTTGTGAAAGGTATGGTTGGAAATCTGGATCCAACTCGACGATACTTTCCTCGTATTTGAACACTCTTCCTGCAGGTGTGTGTCTCTCTTGATTATTTCACGACCCGAGGCTTGGAGGTCCATTACTCTGTGAAGCAGCCACACCTACCTTCGGTGATCGACATACTGGCGGATCTCGTCCGAATAAACAGTATTAACTGCGCGTATGCAAACGGTCCTGGTGAGGCCGAGGTAGGAAACTACGTTGTCACTTTTTTTTCTGCTCAGGGCATTCAGACCCGCAGGCAATCTGTTCTCCCCGGAAGAGATAACATTCTGGCGATCCTTCCAGGAAGAAATCGCTCTCGCTGTGTTCTTCTCGAAGCGCACATGGATACCGTGACGGTCGAAGGCATGACGATTGCTCCATTTGATCCAGTGCTCGACAATGGAAAACTTTTTGGTCGAGGCTCCTGCGATACAAAGGCTGGACTGGCTGGCATGATGTACGCGATCGCAGATTTAAAACGCAGCGGAGTAACCCCACCATGTGATGTCTGGCTTGCGGCAGTCATTGATGAGGAGTACTGGTTTCGAGGTGTCTCCAGACTGTGCGAGAATCTCGAGGCTCATGCGGCAATCGTCGCCGAACCGACTGAGATGAAAGTGGTGATCGCAACCAAGGGCGTGCTACGCTGGAAAATAGTTGTCTTTGGAAAGGCAGCACATTCATCAAAGCCCCAGCTTGGAGTGAATGCGATCACTCACGCAGCCCGGCTCGTCATGGCGATCGATCACTTTCATGAAACGCTTTCTCAAGTCTCTCACCCACTCTTGGGAGTTGCCACTGGCAATGTTGGCATCATATATGGCGGAGTGCAGGTCAATTTTGTTCCAGATCGATGTTCCATTGAAATTGACCGCCGCCTGCTGCCGGGAGAGCGGGCCACTGAGGTACTCGCAACGTATCAAGCTCTTCTTGACGAACTCCATCGCCATGATCCGTTCTTTGTTGCAGCCATGGAGGCCCCTCTGCTCGTAGACGAGGCCCTAGAAACATCCAGCACTTCTGCAGTTGTTCAACTCGCAACGATCATTGCAGGCGAAATGGGATTATCATCAATTCCCGTTGGTGTTCCTTACGGGAGTGACGCCAGTAAGCTCTCACGAAAAGGAATCGACAGTATTGTCTTCGGACCTGGGAGTATTGATCAGGCTCACGCGGCAATCGAGTATGTTGACGTGACTCAAGTTGAACAGGCTTCGATGTTTTATCAAGATTTTATTCGTCGGTTCGAATGATCTCCTACAGATTCAGCGAAAGCCACTTTCTTTGTCTAGGCGTCTATTTTTTGAGGAACAATCATGGCATCAGCATCGCGACGATTCTTTCTTCAGCAGGTGTCCGGCGCATGTCTTGCCGCATCAGCAGTGCCGTCTTTAGGTGATTCTGACGAAGAATCCTCGCACGACCTCGTCGACGCCCATGTGCATGTGTGGACGCCCGATACGCTGGCCTACCCACTTGCAGACTCGTTCAAGAAGACCGACCAGGTTCCGAGCAGTTTTACTCCGGAAGAGCTTTTCACGCACTGCAAGCCCGCTGGCATCTCGCGCGTTGTTTTGATTCAAATGAGTTTCTATGAGTTTGATAACTCCTATATGCTCGACTGCATCGAAAAATACTCTCCCGCATTTTCCGGAGTTGCTATTGTCGACTCCACCAGAAGTGATGTCGCAGCCACCATGAAAACGCTCGCCAAACGAGGTGTGCGGGGGTTTCGCCTCTACGCGGATCGTGTGAAAGCCAATGCGTGGGCAACATCCGATGGCATCCGAGCCATGTGGAAATGCGGTGCCGACGAAGGTCTTGCGATGTGTCTGCTTGCCGATCCAGATGCGCTCCCGGCGATTGCAGCAATGTGCAACGACTACCCGAAGACTCCTGTTGTCATCGATCATTTTGCAAGGATCGGGATGCGGGGAGCCGTTGACCAGCAACAACTTGACCAACTGCTCGCACTTTCGAAGTTTCCACTGACACTGGTGAAGACGTCCGCGTTTTATGCCCTCGGCAAAAAAAAGGCTCCCTATGTCGATCTTGGTCCAATGATTCGCCAGCTTCGCGATGCCTACGGAACACAACGACTTCTATGGGGCACTGATTGCCCTTATCAAGTGAGTAGCGTTGACCAACAGCACTCATACACCGATTCGGTTGCGCTGCTACGCGATAAAATTGATTTTCTTTCCAAGCAAGAGCGTCGTGAGATTTTACGCGACACGGCAAGGCGGATCTTTTTTAGTGGATAGTTTTTCAATACTCATTTGTTATTGGCTGTTCATTCTTTTATGTGTTTAAAATACTATTTCTTCTGAGTGCAGCGGTCATGCGATCCATTTTTATTCTCACACTTCTGGCTACTCTGTTTTCTCAGGCGATCGCCCAAGACCTACCCCTATCCACAATTTCATTTCATCGAGATATTTTGCCAATCCTGGCATCCAACTGTTTTCCCTGCCACGGATTCGACATCAAAAGCCGACAGGCTGGCCTTCGTCTTGATACTCCCGAAGGCGCAGGAGCATTGCTTGACACTGGAGTGCGAGCTATTGTTCCTGGATCGCTTGAGTCAAGCGAACTCATTCGTCGCATCGCAATCAGCGATGATTCTCTTTCCATGCCGCCGAGCGACTCCGGTAAATCGCTCACTGACGCCCAGCGAAAAATGCTCGCTGACTGGATTGCTTCCGGTGCTCGGTATGAAAAGCACTGGGCGTTTATCGCACCGACAGAACATATCGTTCCGGTCGTGCCTCACTTCGATCATCCAATTGATCGATTTATCGGTGATGCTCAGGCGAAAACGTCTTTGTCAATTTCGAATCAGGCATCGCCTCAAACTCTTCTCCGTCGTGTGAGCCTCGATCTGATCGGACTACCACCAACTATTTCAGAAATTGACGCCTTTATCATCGCAACTCAATCAGACCCCAAACGAGCCTACGAACAACTCGTTGATCGCCTTCTGGCGAGCGAGCACTATGGAGAACGCTGGGGGAGATGGTGGCTGGATATGGCGAGATACGCTGATAGCAACGGCTATTCGATCGACGCTCCACGCGAGATCTGGCAGTATCGCGACTGGGTTGTTTCCGCAATCAATCGTGACCTTCCTTTCGATCAGTTTACGATCGAACAGATTGCCGGTGATCTTCTCCCCAATGCAACCCAAGAGCAAAAAATTGCGACAGGGTTTCACCGCAATACGCAAATCAACGAGGAAGGAGGTATCGATAAAGAACAGTTTCGGATGGAAAGCGTGTTTGATCGCGTTGCAACCACGGGGAGCGTCTGGCTTGGTCTGTCTATTGGATGTGCACAGTGCCACGATCACAAATTTGATCCCATTACGCAGCATGAGTACTACCGCTTCTTCGCGTTTTTAAATAATCAGATTGAACCGAAACTTCAAGTGGTGGACTCCGGAGTTAATCTCGCCCAAGTCACTGCTGATTGGAAATCCTCAGAAAAAGACGTGCTGGAATTCGTTCTTTCACGTTCCACGCAACTTGCTCATTGGGAAACCACGCTCAACGATGATGCTCGAAAACTATTTTCTCAAGAGGCTCTCGCCGCCATAAAAATTGCCGCTGACAAGCGAACTCCCGAACACAAAAGAGTTTTATTTATGGTTGGGCTGGGCTCTGGAGATCAAACGTTTCGTGCACTCAACGAGCGGTACCTCGAATTCCGAGAACGCGTAAAAAATGGTCCTACAACTCTCGTACTCGAGGAAATGGCCGTTCCTCGGATAACGACAGTCTTGATTGGAGGAAGTTTCACGCGGCCGAGCGAGCCTGTGACTCCCGGCACGCCATCGGTGCTGCATCCCCTGGAACATTCTCCGGAACATCAAGGCAAGTTCCCCAATCGTCTCGATCTGGCTCAGTGGATCATGAGCGATTTGAATCCACTCACTGCTCGGGTCATTGTGAACCGTGTTTGGCAGCAATACTTTGGACGCGGTTTGGTTGAGACCGACAATGATTTTGGACTCATGGGTTCTCTTCCGACACACCCAGAACTTCTCGACTGGCTCGCGATTTCTTTTCAAAGACACGATTGGAGCCTCAAGTCACTTCATCGCTTGATTGTGACTTCAAAGACATACCAGCAAAGTTCTGTAGAAACATTAGGGCACCTATCAAAGGATCCACACAATTATTTTCTTACCCGGCAAAAACGACTGCGACTCGATGCGGAAATCGTTCGGGATGTCGCTCTCACGGCGAGTGGACAACTTGTTGCAACCCTCGGTGGTCCGCCGGTCTTCCCCCCCGTTCCCCAGGGTGCCATGCGGCAGGGACAAGTCGAACGAATCTGGACTGCCAGCCAAGGCCCAGATCGCTATCGACGTGGACTCTATACGTTCGTCTACCGAGCCTCTCCGCCCCCTTCGTTAAACGTATTTGACGCACCGGATGGATTCAGTACCTGCACCCGGCGCAACAGGAGCAACACTCCCCTGCAGGCGCTCACGCTTCTCAATGACACCACCTTTGTTGAGTTTGCGTATGCACTTGAAAAGATTATCAATCGCGACGGCTTGGAGATTGCTTTTCGTCGCTGCACCTCCCGCGATGCCAGCCAAAGTGAACTCGACATCTTGCGATCTCTTGATGCACTCAGCGCAGCTCGTGTGCTTTTGAACCTCGATGAATCCGTCACGCGAGAATAACAATGCCTTTTCAGATTGATTCCCTCCATCCACAGACACGGCGACATCTTTTCGGTCAGTGCGGTATTGGCTTAGGCTCGCTTGCGCTTTCAAAACTTCTTGGCTCGAATCAATGCGACGCAGACTCAGAAATTCCAACCGCCCATAATCACCGTACGCCACTTGAACCTCGGTCCACGCATTTTCCAGCGAAGGCCAAGCGAGTGATCTTTCTCTTTATGGCCGGGGGTCCTTCCCAGCTCGATCTGTTTGACTACAAACCAGAACTCACTGTTCGCAGCGGCCAACCAATTCCCGCTAGTTTTGTTGAGGGAAAGCGTTTTGCTTTTATGGATTCAAGTCACCGCGTCAATCTGCTCGGCTCCACACGGCACTTTTCCCAACATGGAAATTCGGGTGGCTGGGTGAGTGACCTTTTGCCTCATACGGGCCGTATTGTTGACGAATTGTGCATTCTCAAAGCCTGCACGACCGATCTCTTTAATCACGCGCCAGCAAAACTTTTAATGAATAGCGGCACCGGACAGTTCGGCCGACCGAGCATGGGAGCGTGGCTGACGTATGGTATTGGTAGCGAGTCAAGCGACCTTCCTGGCTTCGTTGTTTTGCAAAGCGGGCCACGCGGCCCCAGAGGTGGGGCGGTGCTCTGGGGGAGTGGAATTCTTCCAAGCGCGTACCAAGGTGTGCCGCTAAGAAATAAAGGCGAGCCCATTCTCAACCTAACGTCCCCAGCTCAAGTTGATTCTGCTCGTCAGAGACAGGTGGTCAATGCAGTTCGGGATTTGAATCTTCGACATCTTATTGCCACCGGTGATGAAGAGATTGCCACTCGTATCAGTGCCTATGAAATGGCCTATCGAATGCAGACAAGCGCCCCCGAACTTATGGATATCAGTGGTGAATCAAAATCAACGCTCGACCTTTACGGCATCCAAGATATTCGCGAATCGACCTACGCCCGAAACTGTCTTCTCGCTCGCCGACTCATTGAGCGGGGAGTTCGTTTCGTACAGCTCTACCATACCAACTGGGATCATCACGGTGGCCCCACAGAAAATTTAGAAACACATCTCCCGCAGGTCTGCAACAATGTCGATCAGTCCTCCGCTGCCCTTGTTCTTGACCTCAAGCGACGTGGACTGCTTGACGACACCATTGTGATCTGGGGTGGAGAATTTGGTCGGACGCCGATGGGAGAAGTTCGCGAGTCAACCGGGCGTAATCATCACATCGATGCCTTCACAATGTGGGTTGCCGGCGGCGGATTTCGTGGTGGGCTTTGTTATGGTCAGACCGATGAGTTTGGATTTGGACCTGTCGCCAATCCCGTTCATGTTCGTGACTTACATGCAACACTGCTTCATCAACTCGGACTCGACCACCAGCGTCTGTCCGTTCGTTTTCAAGGACTCGACTACCGCCTGACGGGCGTCAATCACGCACGCGTTGTTCATGACTTACTGACGTAGCGTCCGTCATCTATTCCTTACGCCTTCGAGAAATCGTCTCAGGGAGTCGATGCACTGATCGATATCGTCGATCGTGTTGTATCCATGAATTGCGATACGAATACGCCCTGCCTGATGCATCACACGAATTTTTTCAGCCTCCAGATGCTCATACATTGCCAGACTTTTCTCATGCTGAAAGGCAACTATCCCGCTCATTCGATTTGGAACTATTGGACACATCGGCGTAATGCCGAGTGAACAGAGTGCGTCATGGAAACGAGTGACCAAGCGATCTGCATGCGCAGAAAGAAGATTCATCCCCACGCCGTCAAGATAGCTCAGTCCAGCTTCAAGAGCATAAATTGCAGAAAAGTTCGGCATGCCGACCGAATAGCTCGCCGCCCCCTGCTTCATACTTATTCGCTCAAAACGATCCGGATCGAATGCATTGTCGATGTGATACCATCCGCCTGCGCGGGCAGAGAGATAGTGCGCCTTTTCGGCGATCACGCCGACAACACATCCGCCATGAATCCCCAGAGACCATTTGTGCGTGCTAGAAATAATCACGTCGGCGCCGGGACACAACGTCTCAATCCGTCCAAGAGCCTGCGTAACATCGACTGCAATGACGGCCTGCGGCGCGAGTCGTCTCACGCATTCCAACACGGCAGGCCAATCGATTCTATAACCATTCCAAAAGCTCACCAGCGACAACTGAACGAGTTTCGTCTTCGAGTTCAACAGCCGAGGAAGGTCTTCTTGTCGGAGGACTCCCTGAATCGATCTCCATAATTGAATTCGCGGCTTCGTTCGCCAGAGCATCCACGGCGTAGCTCCAGCCGGAAAATCAAGATCCGAAATGACAATCTCATCTTCTTGTTGTGGGTCAATCGCATTGGCCAAAAGGTTATAGGCCTCGGAAGAACAAGAACAAAACGAAACCTCCTCTGGTGCCAAACCAATCATGCGTGCCGCTACAGAACGACACGCATGAACTCGCTCAAAATGTGCCTTGCGACCGTTCATGCCATCGCACTTGTCGCGCATATAAGCGTTCACCGCGTCGAATACTCTTTGGGGAGGAATATTTTCTGCCGCCGTATTGAGGTAGGCCTGACCTTCGAGAGACGGAAAATCGCGACGTCTCGATTCCACACTGAGCATTCACAAACCTTTTACAAGAGAGGCGGTTGCCTATTCGACGCTATGCAAGCACATCTGCGTGAACTTTTCCAGCCACATCCGTGAGTCGAAAATCACGCCCCGCATGTCGATAGGTGAGCTTTAAATGGTTTATACCCAAAAGATGAAGCATCGTTGCGTGAACGTCGTGAATATGCATTTTATTTTCAACTGCGTAATAACCGTACTCATCTGTGGCACCGTGACGGATGCCCCCTTTGATTCCACCACCTGCCATCCACATCGTAAAGCCATCGGGGTTGTGATCGCGGCCATTTTTTCCCTGCGCAACAGGAGTTCGTCCAAATTCTCCCCCCCACAAAACAAGCGTGTCGTTCAAAAGGCCTCGCTGCTTGAGGTCGGTTAAAAGACCAGCAATTGGCTTATCAACTTCGGATGCCTTTTCCGTATGACCCACAAGCAGATCGCCATGCTGATCCCATTGAACTTTTGAATCGCTATGCGTGACTTGAATAAATCGCACGCCCACTTCAGCAAAGCGACGAGCCAGAAGACACTGCCTCCCGAAATTTTCGGTCACAGGATTATCGAGGCCGTAGAGCGCGAGAGTCTCTTTGGTTTCTCCAGAAAGATCCTGCACCGGTGGCATCTCAGACTGCATACGAAAAGCTAATTCAAATGATTTCAAGCGAGCCTCGAGAAGAGGATCGTGCGCGGTCTCTGTGGAAAATCCAGGCAGGCTGTTGGCGAGTTGAGCAAGCATGTCGATTTGTTCTCGTTGAATCGCCTTTGACCAACGAGGGTTCTTCATGAATTTGACCTGTGCACCCGTTGAGGGCTGGCTCGCAACACCAAGTGGAACACCTTGAAACTCGGCTGGCAGAAAAGCCGATCCCCAATTGTTCACACCTCCGTGTGCAAGCGTGGGACAGATGGTGATAAAGCCCGGAAGATTCTGATTTTCGCAACCAAGTCCATAGTTGATCCATGCCCCCATGCCCGGCCGCACAAACGTATCACTCCCGGTATGAAGCTTGAGTGCTGCTCCTCCGTGCGCGGCGTTGGTGCCATACACAGAATTGAGAAAGCAGATGTCATCAACATGTTTGGCAACGTGAGGAAACAGATCACTGACATGAATACCGCTCTGGCCATACTGCTGGAATTTCCATGGAGAGCCCAAAAGATTTCCAGTCGGTGCAAACTGCACACGAGGCTTTGCAAATGGCAATTCTTTCCCATCATCCGCGTTTAACTTTGGCTTGTAATCAAACGTGTCGACCTGTGAAGGCCCCCCCTTCATAAACATAAAGATGACGCGTCTGGCCCGAGCGGGAATCTTCTGTTCAACGTGCTCGGCATAGACTCTCGGGGACACCTGCTGAAGCAGCGCCGATGCCGCCAGCCAGCCAAAGCCGACAGAAGAATGCTGCAGTGCATCGCGTCTGCTTACAAGTGAATGCGTCATAGTATTTTCTTCTGCGGGTTGACCCACGTCGTGTCTGACACTCTTTCTAGCGCATCAACGAATAAACAGAAATTCATTACCGGTCACAAGTGTTTGGCTTAAAACCGTCCAAAGAGACAAGGCTCTCTCGGCCTGAGGTATTCCATCCATCTGGAGTTGCATTTCGATTTTTTCGGCGGACTTTTTGATCAATACCAACTCACTTTCAGCTGGGGTTCGTCCTAAAATACGGCGAAAAGCGATGGTCGTCCGCACGTCAGTGTCGAGATTGACTGGCGAATCGACAAACAGGCTCTCGGCGATCGCCTTCGAAACCTGCATCACAAAATCACTATTGAGCATGTAGAGTGCCTGTGAGGCAACCGTTGACGTGCCTCGATCTCCGTTGGGTACGGCGCCATCGGTAGAGTCAAACAGCCAAAAAGCATCGTGAATATGATTTCGAATGACTGGGAGATAAATTGATCTTCGCAGCGAGTCATATCGGGTTTCATCCTTCGACGTGTGATCGAAAAGAAATGCTCTATTTGCAACATGCAACAGCGTGCCACCCATCGATCGATCAAGTGTCCCGCTGACAACAAGCATGGCGTCGCGAATGGATTCCGCCGGAAGTCGCCGAACATCACTTCTCCACCGCAAAATATTCCCTGGGTCGACTTGGGCTGCCTGCTCTTTCGTAGGACAGGTCTGCGGATCGCTCGAAAGTTGATAGGTGCGAGAAAGCATGATCGCACGGTGCATTTTCTTAAGCGAGTATCCCGACTCAATCAGCTCCACCGCAAGCCAGTCGAGCAAGGGTTGGTTTGATGGTTTTTCACCAAGAATCCCGAAGTTTTCGGTCGTTGCAACAATGCCTCTTCCGAAATGCCATCGCCACAGTCGGTTGACGAGCACTCGCGACGTCAGGGGGTGCCGGGGATTTACCATCCACTCGGCAAGTTCTTTTCGACCACTTCCAGCCGCAATCGAAAGTGGTGAATCGATTTCTAATACAGCCGGAATTCCTCGGCTTACTCGACGTCCGAGTGAAAGATGACTGCCACGAATATGAATCCTCGACTCTTGTGAGGACTTTTCCTGTACACCCATTGCTGAAGCCATCTGGGGAACTGCGCCTTCAAGGGCTTTTTGCTCCTCTCGAAGTTGAGACAATTGCGTGCGAACATTCTCGGGAAATTTCTCTTCCGAAATAACTGTAGAACCTTTTTCATCACTGCGAGACTCCGTTGAATTCGGCAACGCTGACGACGCGTGGGTGATTTCTTCTTGGGAGTGTTTGATCAGATTTTCAATTTCAGTTTTTTTTGTGTCAATCGTAAGCAGATACTGTCGATGCGATTCCTGCTCCTCGGGAGAGGCAATACTATTCTCGTGCCACTTTGCAATACGGACGAGCGATTCCATTGTTTCAGTACTTTGAAATATGCCCGCAATCGAATAATAATCCGCCTGTGAAATAGGATCGAATTTGTGATCGTGACATCGCGCGCAACCAAGCGAGAGACCAAGAAATGCGCGACCAGTGGTATCGATCTGCTCGTCGATGATATCCATCAACATCTTTGTTTGGTCACCTTCCGCGAGCACCTTCGGACCCATTGTCAGAAAACCCGTTGCCGTCAGAAATTCAATTTTCTTTGATTGGCTTGTGTCGGGGCCAACCAGAAGGTCTCCCGCAAGATGCTCTTTTACAAACTGATCGAAGGGCTTGTCAGCATTGAGCGACTCGATCACATAATCCCGATATCGCCATGCGTTGCCATGTGCAATATTTTCATCGAGTCCGTTGGAATCGGCATAGCGAACCACATCAAGCCAATGCCTTGCCCAATGCTCTCCGTAATGTGGCGAAGAAAGCAATCGATCGATCACATTTTCGAATGCATTCGGAGAATCGTCTGCAAGAAATCGGTCGATCTCATCCGGTGTTGGTGGCAGACCCGTTAATCCAAATGTCGCTCGTCGAATGAGCGTTGTCTTGTCAGCAACTGCTGCTGGAAGCAGACCTTTTGCCTCAAGTTGCGACTCGATAAATCCATCAATCGGACTGACTACAAATTCTGGATGCAGCACATGCGGAATATGTGGCCGTACTGGAGGAGTGAGCGACCAGAATTTTCGTGACTCAACAGGATCAAAAACCGGCGGTGGCGAGTGAACGACAATTCGGCCCTCCGGATGAGGGGCGCCTGCTTGAATCCATTGAGAAAAAGCCTCGATTGCCTCAGACGAGAGCTTTTCCTCCGGAGGCATCTGAAGAGCCTCATCCATATATTGCAAAGCCGACATCAGAAGACTTTCGTCGACCGCTCCCGGCACAACCGCTGAGCCAGACTTCCCTCCAGTTGAAATTCCTGTCACTGAATCAAGTCGTAAACCACCCTCTTGTTCCTCGGGGCCGTGGCAACCAATGCAATGCTTCTCGAGAAGTGGGGAAATTGTTTCACTGAAAAAAGCTGGCGTCACCAAGGACGTTTTTAATTCCTGGCATACGCCCCCCCTGCCGCAGCAGAGGATTGTTACCGCGACGAAGGTAACCTTCACAAAAAAGTATTGAAGCCTCTGCAAATTTGCAATACACATACATTGATTCATTCCTCAGACCCCCCACATCCGTCAATACCGCCTGAATGCGTATCTCTATTTTACGTACGTTGGAACCTCAATAAGAGTAGACCACCCCGCCTCAGGTCACAAGAAGAATTGCATTGATCGCAATTCGCCTTTGACGATGAAACATTCATTGACAATGCTCCAAATTTATTTGGCCGCAGACGGAACCTCTGAGGCAATCCATAGAGGAGCAATGCCCTCAGGGCCGCACACGACTGGAAACACTGTTGGCAGAGAATCCGGTGAAGGCATTTGAGCCTGTTTTCTTGCCACGAGTCGCACAGGACCTGAAAATGGTTCACTCACCGAAAAGGTCAGTGTTACTTTTTTTGAGGTGTCTCCTTCCGGCAAGGAAACCACTGGCATCGCTTGAATCGATCCAGGGGCATCCAGAAAAACTATTTCAAGCGGATCCTTGAATCCATACTGCCGATCGATCTGCAGAACAATATCCGTCGGCTTTGACACTTCTGTCGCGATTCGATCGAGATCTGTTTTGATTACAACTCGTGGAGTTTCAGGTTGCACTGACAACCGATACATCTGACTCGGTCCAAAGAGACGCTGACGATCAGAAATCAGAATTTTGTACTGTCCTTCAGCGGGCACTTGCCAGACAAATGTTGGTGATGGTTCATCGTTTGCGTGGAGCACCTTTCCATCAGAGTCCACAAGAGAGAGCATCGGATCAATTGAGTACCCAAGGCTTTGACTTTCAAAACTCACGATCCAGCGACTGTCCTTGGCTGCTGTTATGGAATGAACAGCAATCTGACCGGGGAGACTCAAGGATCCACTAAAGGTTCCCGGGAGTGTCTGTGCAGTGTGGATCGCCTCTTGAGTCGGTTCCGATAAAGTCACCACGGGGTTCTCTACGATCGCCACCACTGCCTGTCCGGCGATTCCAGGAATTGAAATGACAATAGGACTTTTTCGACTCTCGCCCTTTTGATCGGTCGTGTCCTGCGGAGTCTTGAAGACTATTTCCCTCACCGCTTCAGGAAGATTCCAGCCAACTGCCACGAGTGAAGTATCGCTGGTACGTGAGACGGCCAGCGGTAAGACTCCACTCAGAAAGGAGTTCTTGGCAAGCGTGAGCCGATAGACAAACCCATCGCCACCCGCCAGACCAATCGTTGAATCAGGTGTTTCTGGAAAACCAAATACACGTACGATAAAATCTCCCGAATGCTGTGCGTGATAAACAATTCTTGGATCAAGTCCGGATGCGTCAAGATTTCGTATGACAATCGACTGACGTGCATCAATGAGTTCCAGAGTGCTATCAACGGGCGATCGTAACTGATGGTGCGCATCGACATGCGCGATCAGCGTTTCACCTTTTTCAAGCCGAACGAGATAGCAGTCTGCGTCGCCAGACTTCGAGAGAGTTCCATTGATGACCGCTGGAATTTCTGTCTGGAGCGTGAGTTCAGAACGCTTGTCGTTCGGTTCGACTTCATTGAATTCAACGAGGTTTCCAACGACAAATCGCCGCACGGCAGTTGAACCACCTGGTGTATACAAGCGGATCAAGTGCACGCCGAGTGCTTCTTGAGCAGCAATCGACACTTCGAACGTCCCCGATTCTGCAAGCGGTTTCCACTGGCACTGGGATCGGTCGGTCCAGACCGACACCGGCCACACAGGAAACTTTCCCGTTGCCTTTACGGTGACTGTTCGGCCTTGCATGCCACCCGGAGGGAAAAGTCGGGTTGCCTCAGGCATTTCGCCAAAAGATGGCAGCGACAACATTTCACCAAAAGCTAAAAACCAGAACAGGTAGCGTGAGACACTGAACCCTCCTATCAGTCCGCTCCGCTTTTGATCGCTCCACAATGGTGCACAGAATCTCATCAGCCCATCAATTCCTTGATCGGTGTCGGATCGCTGACCAAGAATGTCGGCCTGCCAGCGGGGGTAATAAAGTGCATTCCCGGATCGATACCGAGCTTTGTATAGACCGTCGAAACAAAATTCTCCGGCGACAACACACGGTCAAAAGCTGAATGGCCAAGCCGGTCGGTCGAGCCAACAACCTGTCCGCCCGGAGTTCCACCACCGGCAAAAAAAATAGACATTGAACTCGACCAGTGATCTCGCCCCCCCTTTGCCGCTCCAGGAAGAGTCGAAATCTTGGGAGTCCTTCCAAACTCGCCAAGCGCCAGCACCATCGTTGTTTCAAGAAGTCCCCGAGCGTCGAGATCACTGACGAGCGCGGCGAGTGTCTGATCCCAGGCTGGAAGCCTCGTTTTGAGAGAATCAAAAATAGCGTTGTGATCATCCCAGCCACCATTATTAATAGTGACAAACGGAACACCTGATTCAACGAGCCGTCGCGCAAGGAGCGCTTGCTGACCAAACGAAGTACGGCCGTACGCATCTCGCATCGATGCCGTTTCGCTGGCGATATCAAACGCCTTTTGAGCTTGAGGAGTCGTCACCAGCTTGTAACCCTGTTCGTAATATCCATCGATAACCTTGACCGGGTCAGCCGCTGCTGGATCATCGATGCGCGGCATGCGATCGATTCGACCTCGTAGATCGCGTCGCATTTGAAAGCGAGACTCATCGATCCCACTGGGTATCGCAAGATCGCGAACGCGAAAATTCGCGCCATTGGGGTCATCGGTAACCACAAATGGAGCGTATTTCGCTCCAAGAAAATGTGGGCCACCCGATCGAGTCATGCCGGCAAGCGCAAAATAGCCTGGCAAACCATGTGGAGCAAATCGTTCATGCGAGGAAACTGCTCCCATACTTGGATGAAAGCTG
>Ga0194035_1000887_pt1 | contig 16544 bp, 10 predicted proteins | sample JunL2320m_MetaG_FD_148680 | JGI IMG/M metagenome (GOLD analysis project Ga0194035, IMG submission 148680) | Anoxic zone freshwater microbial communities from boreal shield lake in IISD Experimental Lakes Area, Ontario, Canada - Jun2016-L239-20m | ecosystem: Environmental > Aquatic > Freshwater >...
GCGACCTGCAACTGAAAGTTTCGCACCGTTGAAAGCTCGCGCCTGAAGCCGATCGGCATTAAAAACTGGGCCTGAGCCTGCCATTCCTGAAAGCGACCGCTGAGCATCGAAGAATACGCATCCGTTCCATTAAATGTTACTGCCGCTGGCAGTGCGGGAGTCGCGCCAGACTGCGGATAAGCTTTGTAGTCTTGGTTAATGAGTTGTTCACCGACACCCAAAAACCGCCACCTGCCGCCGACATCGAGCCTCGGCAGAAGCAGATTCTTGGCGGCGGTGAGTTCGAGTTCACGTTGTTTCACACGCCACTTTTGTTTGCGCAATTCCGCCGAGCGAGAGAGTGCCTCAACGAGCGATTGCTGCCAATCAAATGAGATTCGTGCAGTGGTGGGTTCGTCTGATGGACGAATGAGTCGACCATCGCTCGAACTAATTCCCATCATATAACGGAGTCGATTTTCGGCTCGATAGACATCGGTGAGCGCCTGCTCAACCTCACCACGAAAAGAAAAATACTGTTCGCGAGCCTGCGCTTCTTTATCGGCCTCGCCGCCTCGTGATTGTTCCACATAGAGCGCATGCACTTTGCGCCACGATTCCAGTGAGCTATCGCGACCCGCCTTGGTCGCTTCGAGATTACGGTACGAAAAGTAGAGTTCCCAGTACGATTGCTCAACGTCACTCACAAGATTTCGAACACCCGCCTCAAAATCAGCCAGTGAAATATCGGCATTGATTCGGGCCAAGAGCACGCCGCGAAAGTTTGGTCTTCCCAAAAGATTATCGAATGAATCTGGCCCGGCGATGCGGTTGTAGTTCAAGCCAGCTCCCTGCAAGAGCGGTTGATTGAATGTAAAGTCATACGAAGTCGTCCATGTGGTGTCGACATCTCGAAACGCATTATTGGTGTTATTCGAGATAATGCTGTTGGACATGCCGAACTGTGCACCAGTGGCCGTGCGTTTTGAAATTCCAGTGGTCGTGGTGCCTGTCGTGGTTCTGAGCACTGGTACGAATAGAAATGTTTGAAAGAATGGATCTACGTTTTGAGGTCGATTTCCGTATTCCCATGTGGTGCTGCTCGAGAGCTGCGCGTCAAACGCTGACAGAGCACTTTCAACGCCTCGAAACGGATCGCTTTCAGCAATGCCCGGATCGTAGATCGAGGGAGTCGCTTCGGGATTGGTCAGCAGCGACACCGCTGGTTCACCGGTCTGTGGCCTTGGTCCACCAAAGCTTGCAAAGCGGCCACCGAGGTTTCGAAGGATTTTCCCATTTTCGAGCGCGGTTCGAGTGGCCTCTTCAAGCGACAGTTCCCATACCTTGTCAAAATTTGGATTGGAAAGTGTCAACGGCTCAAGCGTGCCAGCAGCTTCATCGAGTGGTTGAGCGTCGAGATCTGGGTATTCGAGTTTTTGAACGACTCCTACGTAGTGAGAAAGATCACCATCTTCGAAAAAATAAAATGGTTGCCTCGGTGCGCATCCGCTCCCAAGGAGCGAAAGACTCGTCAATAGAACCCAAAGAACTTTGAGTGTTCGAGACATTATTAGGGGCTCGCTCAATCGCGTGAATCGGTGAGTGTGAGAAACATTCAAAAAAGGACTGCCGCTACGCCTAGGGTGGCGCACTGCCTAGGATTAAGTGGTGCTCGACTGCGGGGCCCCCCGACTCCGCAATCGTCAGTTTTCATGAGCGCACCCAAGGCGCAGCGACAGCACAACTGGTATCGACTGCCTCATCGTTAGACTTGGGTCTAATCAGAAAAGTCTTCCCTGTTTCACAAAATGCCAGGCACTCTGTCTAGGTCTGGAAAAGCAGGGCAAAATGGGAAAACAAACTCGCAGCAACTCGAACTGTTGATGGGTGAAACAACTTGGCTTCCGGATGCATTGTCATGCGATACCAGCGGCGAGAGTCGATCGGTGCATGTGTCGCTCTGGTGCAATCTTAGGGTTGGTTGAAGGGAACGCTCTGGGGCCAATGCAACGATTCAAAGTGATTCACATTGCCACCATCCATCCAGACAAATCGCGCTGAAACGTCCTCAAAGTCAGGCAGGATCTCGACGGCTTCAGTATGGCCCAAGACTGTCAGTGCAGTAGCCAGCGCATCGGCGGTTGTGCAGTCTTTGGCAATCACTGTGACCGCAGTAGGCCCACGCGTTCCCAGACCGGTGCGAGGATCGACGATATGGCTGTATCGAATGCCGTCGATCTCGGCTGCCTGAAAGGCATCGCCTGAAGTTGTAATGGCCGCATTGACAAGCAAAATGGCCTCCTGGGAAGGCTCTTTGGGATTCAGCGGAGCAATTGCAATTCGCCAAGCATTCTGGCCCGGTGGCGGTAGCGAAACGGCAATGTCGCCTGAAGCCTCAATCATTGCCGAGCGAATTCCATGATGACGAAGTACATCCATCGCTCGATCGATCGCATATCCAACACCAATTCCTCCAAAATCTAATCGCATCTTTGGCTTGGCCAGCAGTACGGATTTGTGATGAGCGTCGAGCACAATGGCATCAACTCCAACCGATTCGAGTGCAGCGGAGAGTTTTTCAGGAACAGGCATTCGTCCCGATCGACGAGATTGCCTCCAGAGTGTGGTAAGCGGGCCGACTGTTGGATCAAACGCGGCCCGAGTCTTCGAGTGAAAATCGATTGACAACCGAAGAACCTGGAAGAGATCCTCGCTGACGAACACATGCGATGGAACGTAGTGCGGGAGATTCGTTTTGTCTGACAACTGAAACAGTTCAGCTTCGGAATCGTAATCAGAAAGAACTTTATTGAGTCTGGCAACTTCACGAAAGGCTGCCATGGCAGCAGACTGTCCGGTTGCCGAATCAGTTGCAAAAACAGTAATCAACCATGGAAGACCCATATGCCGCTGCGACATAGACTCTTTGACGAGATCTGTTTCGACTGCCTGAAGATCTGAGCGAGGCGCAGACCTGCTGTGATCGAGGCGATCTTTATCGTGATGAGAGCAACCAGAAACTCCTGCAATCGCAAGAACTATTGAGAAGAGGAGCTTTTGAAGCCGGCATCTGAAAAGAGTTTCCCCTGCCAATAATCGATGAACTCCTTGCGACGACTCTGCCTCTGCATGACACAATTCACAGGGAACGGGTCGATTTTCGGATCGGGCGGCAGGAACTAAAAAAAACGCCCGCGCGATGGTGTGTCTTCGCCTATCGAGGTTGGCTAGACTGTGAGACCATGAATATGAATACGACTGAAATAAATCCATCTGTGATTGTCTCTTTTGAATGCATTCCACTTCGAGGAGTTGCGCGACTCGATATTCCACTTGATGCATCACCCGTTTTTCAAAAGCGATTGATGAGCTTGCAGCAAGCCGTTTCCCGACATGGAACTCGACATGCATATTACCTGCGGAGTGGGATATGTACGTTTCGGCTTACCAATCATGCCAGTGATGGAATGATTCAGTTTGTCTTTGAGGGAACGCTCCTCACCGATGAAAAAGACTCAAAAACAGTTGGGAGTGATCTGACGATTCTGCTCGACAAAGAGACATGCGACTGGCTTACGCAGCCGGCAGTGCAATGGCTGACTCTTTCAGCAAAACGCGCCGTCGAGGTCGAATTTGACCGATACATTGCTGCCGGGGACCTTTCCAGAGCTCTCGAAAGGCTCGCGCGCGAGCAAGCAGTGAGCGACGCCGCTGGCGGTTATTTAGGAATGAATCTCTAATATCTCGATGTAAGAAATTTCGAGCCGACTCGTCTTTTATTCGCGAGTCGCTGGTGGTTGGATAACACGCCGGCGGATATCGAGGAGCACGCTCTGATTGTCACTGCCTTGAATGGGCCATGCGGCAATCCGTCGCACGGTCACTTTCTTACTGTATCCGTAGTGTCTGGCTTCTTTGCGTTCTTCCTCCCAACGCGGCCCTTTGATGACCAGCATCTTTTCAAACCGGTCTGCCAAAGGCTCAAACCACGTGAGAAGTTTTATCAACGGCGCCACTGCTCGAACGACGAGTACATCAAATTCATGGGCTTGAACGACCAATTGCGCCGGCATGGCATGCACCGCAATGCCTAGCCCAATCTCGTCAACAATGGCACTCACAGCTTTTGCCCGTTTGGCAACGCTGTCGCACAGTTCCACACGAAGATCTGGACGAAGAAGAGCCAGAATCACGCCAGGAACGCCCCCTCCTGTTCCCACATCGAGCACGCGACTGCCCTGTTCAAGAAAAGGAATCATCGAAAGTGAATCGGCCACATCGCGGGATACAAATTTTTCGACATCCGTGTGGCGGGTGAGATTGAGCTTTGTATTCCATTCCCAGAGTTTGGCGGCATATTCTGCAAGGCCCGCCAACGACTCTTCCCGAATAGAAAGGCCTAACTGGTTCGCCATTGCAGAAATTTTTTCAGCTGAAACTATTGCCTCGAGCGTCACAGTATCGGTTCCATTATTGTTTTTGAAGAGGTTTTGTCTGGGGTGGTGCCTCGAAATAAACTGGGACCGTAGAACAAAATGCCCTACGGTCCCGTAAAAATCTTTCGAATATCGTCAGTGGCTAGAAACACTCGCATCCCTACTTAATAAAGAGCATCTCGCGATACGACGGAAGCGGCCAGAGATCATCTGGCACAATAGTTTCAAGTTGATCTGCCACTTCTCGCAGTGCGCTCATGGCTGGAAGAACGCGGTCGTGAAAGTGCTTGGCTTCCGCGGCAACATCTGTTGAACCACTGTGCTCGAGTACTTTTTCAAGTGATGCAATTTTTTCTTCAATCGACCCTACTAGCACCGTCAACTTGTCGAGCGTGCCGATGTGAACAGTCTTTCCAATGCTTGTGAGCTTTACGGCAATATCCACAAGTTCACCCTGATAGCGGTAGCCGGCCGGGAGAATCATGGTTCTCGCAATTGACAAGGCAGCTTGCCCCTCGGCATTGATGTCCTTGCAATATCGTTCCATATAAATTTCATAGCGGCTTCGCATCTCACGCTCTGACAAAACGCCGTACTTCTCAAAAAGTTTGAGATTTTTCTGACTGATGAGCACCTGAAGTGCTTCGGGAGTTGCTCGCAAATTGGGCAGACCGCGAGACGCTGCCTCGTCGTGCCACTCCTTCGAATAACCGTTGCCGTTGAAGATCACCGCCTTGTGTTCAGAAATCGTTTTCTGAAGAAGTTTTTCGAGTGCGGCATTGAGTTTTTCCAAATCTCCGCCAGTAGCCTTTTCAAGTTCGTTCGCAATGTGGTCAAGACTTTCTGCCACGATTGTGTTGAGGGCCACCAGCGGCCCTGCGATTGACTGGCTTGCGCCAACGGCTCGAAACTCAAACTTGTTTCCAGTGAAAGCAAACGGGCTCGTGCGATTGCGATCCCCAGCGTGCTTGGGAAGCGGCGGCAGGGTATCGACTCCAACAGTGAGCGTACCGGAGGCCTTGCTGCTGGTTGCTTTTCCATTCTCAATTTGCTCGAACCCGTCGGAGAGTTGTTCGCCGAGAAAAATTGAAATGATTGCCGGAGGCGCCTCATTGGCACCCAGGCGGTGATCATTGCCGCTGGCAGCAACAACTGCGCGAAGAACGTCACTGTGAAGATGAACTGCACGAATGACTGCGGCACAGAAAACTAAAAACTGTGCGTTTGCATGCGGGCTCTCGCCCGGTTCGAGCAGGTTTCCAAGCTTCCAACCAACCGACCAGTTCACATGTTTTCCTGAACCGTTAATTCCAGCAAACGGTTTTTCATGCAACAGGCACGCCATGCCGTATTTTTGTGCCACCCTTGTCAGAGTTTGCATGATCATGTGCTGATGATCAGTTGCAATATTCGCATTTTCGTAGACCGGCGCAATTTCATATTGTCCCGGAGCAACTTCGTTGTGACGGGTTTTTACAGGAACGCCCAGTTTGTAAAGCTCGCGTTCGGCATCGAGCATGCACGCCAGCACGCGTTCGGGAATGGCCCCAAAGTACTGATCTTCGAATTCCTGGCCTTTGGGGGGCCGAGCGCCAAAGAGCGTGCGGCCCGTAACAACCAAGTCTGGCCGGGCAAAATAAAAGTTTCGATCGATGAGGAAATATTCCTGTTCAGGCCCAGCCGATGCTGAAACTTGACCAACATCTTTATGGCCAAAGAGTTCAAGCACCCGCCGAGCCTGCTTGTCAATGGCTTGCATCGATCGCAACAGTGGCGTTTTTTTATCGAGAGCTTCGCCGGTCCAGGAACAAAAAGCCGTGGGGATGCAGAGCGTCGTACCGTTGGGATTATCAAGAATATATGCGGGACTTGTCGGATCCCACGCGGTATAGCCGCGGGCTTCAAACGTTGCACGGAGTCCGCCCGATGGAAAGCTTGATGCATCCGGTTCACCCTGAATGAGTTCATTCCCGGAAAACTCAGCGATCGCGTCACCATCGCCGGTGGGCATCAAAAAACTGTCGTGCTTTTCAGCGGTCAGGCCGGTCAGTGGATAGAACACGTGTGCGTAGTGCGTCGCGCCTTTTTCGATCGCCCAGTCCTTCATTGCCAGAGCAACCGCATCGGCAATACCTGAGTCAATCTGCTTGCCCTGTTTGATCGTAGCCTGAAGGGCTTTATAGACACTCTTCGGTAATCGGTCTTTCATCACCGATGCATTGAACACGTTGGAACCGAAAATCTCGCTCGTTGGCGTTTCTCGAAAGCTCCACGCTTTTCCCTGAGACTGGTAGTTGTTAATGGCGGCAATGGCACTGGAGCGAGCACTGGACATAGAAAACCCTTTTTCTTCTGCGCGATAAAACGACCAACGAGGCGAGCCAATTGGGAGAGAGATCGCAGTGAAAATTACCAAAGCCCTCGTCAGCGAGCACTCACTCGCCAGAACGAAGTTTTTGGCAACAGGAAAAACTCTAGGGAACAAAACACATGTGTTCTGTCCAGTGATCCTTTGCCTCGCAGCCAGAAGAATTTCCTGCAGGCAGATCAAAGTGACAGAGCTTTCCAAGATTATCTCTGACCACTCGCGACTTCAAGTAGCTCGCAGACTCGCCCGAAAGCACTCGCATCACTTTTTTCGAGGAATTTCCGATGCCGTTTTCACAGTACTTTTGTCCAACACGGGGCAACACGGGGCAACGCAACGTGGTTGAGCTACGTAGTCAACGCCCAGCCGTGGTGTGTTTTTCTGGAGTTGAAGCCGACGTTGATTGTACGACGTTCCGTTTCGCGACCTCAAGCGCCGCACTGACGAACGGATCTTGTCTTGGATCGAGCCTGTGAAGACCAACATCCGGAAGCGATCCGTCGATCGGTTTTGCAGTGGTTGTGATTGCCAGATCGGGCTCAACACCGACCCGACTATAAGGATGACCCAGCGGAGAAAAGAATTTAGCTGTGGTGAGTCGAATACCGACCCCGGCGAATTCCAGCGGAAAGATACCTTGAACGGATCCCTTGCCGTACGATCGCGTACCGACGATCGTACCACGACCGTGATCGCGAATGGCACCGGCAAAGATTTCGCTGGCACTTGCACTCTCTCCATCAATCACGACCACCAATGGCATTTTCCAAGTTCCGGGACGGCTCGCCGTGTAATTAAAATCTTCATCCGGGCTGCGACCACGCGTTGCTACGACCAATCCACGTTCAATAAAAAGATCTGCAACATCAACACCGGAAGTGAGGAGTCCACCTGGATTCCCGCGAAGATCGACGACCATCGCACGCATGCCTGCAGCGTCGAGTTTGCGCAATGCGTTTTCAAGATCACGGACAGTCGTTTTCTGAAACGAAGAGATGCGCAGATAACCGACCCCGCTGGTTGCGTCCAGTATTTGAATATTTTCAACGCTTGGCACTTCAACATGTTCGCGACGAACTGAAAGAGCTCTTGCAGGCCCAACGCCTCGCACAATGGCCAGCGTGACGAGCGATCCTTCTGGCCCCTGAAGCAATTCGGCCGCTTCGTCGACACTCATGCCACCAATCGATCGACCCCCAATACCAACAAGATGATCACCGGAATGAACACCCGAACGTTCCGCCGGGCTACCGGTGATGACATGTTGCACCAGCAGTCCATCGGTGGCCTTTTTGAGTTCAACGCCAAGTCCAACAAAGTTGCCCTCGATCTGAGAATAGAGGTCGTTGAGTTGTCCGCCAGTGAGGAACGCGGAATATTCATCGAGGCCTCCGACGGCCGCCGCAGTCATTTCCATCAGCGTCACGCTTGGCGGAATTCCAAGCGACGTATTGGCACACCGCGCGACCCACGAAGCAGCCGCCTGCGCCTCAGAAAAAGTTGCAACAGGGCGAGCGGATCGAATCTGTTCAAGCTGTTCTGCAAAAAGATCATAGCGTGACTGCTCGCGAGAGGTGACAAACGTTGCCGCAAAGGCAGGATCTTGAACGGCAGTCTCCATCGCCAAGCATCCACGGGAAAAAAGCCGATGAAAGTCAGGGACATCAACGTGATGTGTTCCGATTCGAGCTAAAACATCACCGTAGAGTCTTCTCGCATCTGCTTCTGGAAGATGTGCAAGCTGGGAACGAAATGCGCTTTCGTTATACCGACGTTGAATGTCGCAGTGGATCCTCGCCACATCGAGACGCCTTTGATACTCTGGCGACAGCGGAGCCGAGCGAGATGCCGATTCATAGAGTGCAACCGCATCCGACCATCGCTTCCCCTGCTCTAAGGCTGAGGCACGAACTACCAAGTCGTTGCTCATGGTGGCGAACGATGCCGTCGTTCCCGGAGCGGCCGATTGCCAATTCAGCGCCGGGTCCTCAGCCACGACCGATGGGAGCGAGAACGTTCCCAAGAGCGAGAGCAGGAGCAGCAATCCCATTACTGAAAGAGACCGTCCGATATCGAGGCTTGTCTGTACAAGGGCAGAGAGCCTCTTGACGGTGAGAGTTCGAGCTGTTTCAAAAGCAGCGTGCACAGGTGCGATCCATTCGCGGGGCCGCACAACCAGTCTGGTGCGGCAGGCAAGCGGTCTTTCCGTTGACCGCACGCGATTATGGAACACGTTTTCAGGATGGTCAAAAAATACTTTTCATCGGAAACTTTTAGCACCCGTACAAAATCTGCTCCAACTATTCAATTTACATGGATTTACAATGCTGGCTGACCATTTTATCGATCCATTTTCCTCACATGGCTTCGCACCACCATCAAGCGTCTAAGAGTCATTTTATGCTTTTTTTATTGTGTAAAGGACACTTTGAACCCTTGTCCCCCAGCCCATTTCTGAAACGTTATAGAACCGATTGCGACAATCGTACCGGAAGAGGCGCCGAAAGGGGTATGATGGTGACTCTCTCCAATGCTCGGCAGGTTATTTGCCAATGAACACCTTTGACAACGCCGATACAAACGGAAGAATCGATTCCTTCAAACCTGAAGCCAATCCAACGCTTGTGCTGCTTGAACAGGTGCGTCGCGGTGATCTTGGTGCAATCAACAGCCTTCTCGATCGGCATCGTTCATCGCTGCGTCGGATGATTCAGATGCGAATGGACAAGGTCGTTCAACGACGAGTGGATGCCAGCGACATTGTTCAGGATGTCATGCTTGAAGCTAATCGTCGGCTGAAAGATTATTTGGCAAGCCCATCAATGCCGTTTCATATCTGGCTGCGCCACATGGCAAAGGATCGGTTGATTGATGCTCACCGTCGACACCGAGTTGCTGCGAGTCGGAGCATCGATCGGGAAGTGCCAATCGTGATCTTCGAGGGTGCCGACCATTCGCAGGCCGACATCATGGGGCAGCTGGCAGACCGTGAACTTACTCCTGCAGCTGCAGCGACGTGGCATGAACTCGAACGACGGTTTGGTTTAGCCGTGGAAATGCTCGAAGAAGGAGATAGACAGATTGTACTCCTTCGACACTTCGAGCATCTTTCAACAGCCGATACAGCTGAGGTCTTGGGGCTTTCAAACGCAGCAGCAGGAATGCGGTACCTGAGGGCCATGCGGCGGCTTCGAACGCTTTTAAGTGGTGAATATGAAAGCGTTGAAAATTGAATAATTCCCTGTCAATCAGACGAATCGAGCGGTTTTTAAAAAATATGGCGGGTCTCTGTAACCCTAGAAATAAGGCCAACGCACACGCTGACTCCTAAGGTACTTGGAGCAAGTTGATTCGTCGTCCGCACGATCCTGTCAAACGATACTTTGAAACCCACTCTCGTCTTGTTGAGAACTTTTCCATGGTCACCTCGCAAGCCGTCTTTCTATCGCTTTCAAATGAACAAGAGGAACGGCTTGCAAATCTTCTCGATAAACTTTCGAGCTCAAAGAGTGCAACCACAAGTGATTTTGAAGCAGTGGTAGCAAACCATCCTGATCTGGCGGTCCCGCTTCGCGAACTTTGGGCCGCCATGATGCTTGCCGATGCCATGGCAGAACATTCTACGGTTTTTGAACGCAGTTTTTCCGCTGATGGTGGCAACGCATCTACTTCTTCTTCAACAATGGCTTTCGATTCACATGTACCTTTCTCTCCATTGGCCGGATTTGTTCCGAGTGTTTCCTCATTGCCTGCAACGCTCGGAGACTACGAACTGCTTGAGGAGATTGGTCGTGGCGGTATGGGCGTGGTCTATCGAGCAGAACAAAAAAGCCTTGGAAGAATCGTTGCAATCAAAATGCTGCTGCGACGTGATCTGGCTACCGGGGCAGATCTTGCGCGATTTCAAACCGAGGCCGCGGCTGCCGCGCAGTTAGATCATCCAGCGATTGTTTCGGTCTACGAAGTTGCTGAATGTGACGGACATCCATTCTTTTCTATGCAATACATTGAAGGCACGACGCTCTCAAAGCAACTTTCTTCCGGGGTCATTAAGCCGCGAGAAGCGGCTAGAATTTTAGCGGAGGTGGCCGAGGCTATTCATGCAGCGCATCTACGGGGTGTCCTGCATCGTGATTTAAAACCTTCAAATATTCTGATCGACTCGACCGGATCTCCACATATTTCTGATTTCGGTCTGGCCAAACGAATCGAATCGGATGGCTTTGTAACCCACACTGGAGCAATTCTCGGTACTCCTTGCTACATGTCTCCGGAACAAGCTGCCGGGAGTCGAGGGGACGTTGGTCCAACAAGCGATGTTTGGAGCTTGGGCGCTATTCTTTATCAAATGCTCACAGGACGTCCGCCATTCCAAGCATCGAGCCCGATGGACACCCTGCTTGCAGTGCTCGAGGCTGATCCGCCTCCTCCGCGAATGATCGATAGCCGTGTCAATCGCGACCTTGAAATGATTGCGCTCAAAACATTACAGAAACCTCAGGAACTTCGATACGAATCGGCTGCTGCGTTCGCCGCTGATCTCAGGGCATTTCTTGCCGGCGAACCGCTTGCGGCAAGAAGCGATAGTTTTGGACAGTTGTGGACGAGGATTTTTCGTGAAACTCACCATGCAGTCATTCTTGAAAACTGGGGTCTTTTATGGATGTGGCACTCGGTGGTGCTGTTGGCGATTTCCGTCACAACTAATCTGCTTGCGTGGCAGGGCGTGACGACACGATGGCCTTTTTTTGTCCTCTGGGCCGGGGGTCTTGCGCTTTGGGCGCCCATTTTGTGGGCGCTGCGCAGTCGAGCTGGTCCGGTGACATTTGTCGAACGTCAAATTGCCCATCTCTGGGGAGGCAGCGTGATCGCCACCGTGATGCTCTTCTGGGTCGAAGGACTCTTAGGCGTTCCAGTGCTCACACTGTCACCGGTGCTTGCGCTCTTGGCCGGTCTTGTCTTTTTTGCCAAAGCGGGAATTTTGTCAGGTACGTTTTATATTCAGGCATTCATGCTCTTCGCGACAGCGCTTGTGATGTGCGTCGCGACCGATTTTTCGCATGTCGTTTTCGGAGTTGTGAGCGCCGGCTGCTTCTTCGTACCGGGACTCAAATATTGGCGGCAGCGAGGTCGAATCGAGTGAGCCTGCACGTCGCGCGAAACTGTGACAAAAGCAACTGGGCCAACGGTGTAACCGCGTTGTCAGGATTCAGTCGCAATCAGGGACGAATACATCTGGAGTACGCGGTTGGCCATGTTTTCCGGTGAACAGATCGCCTCAACTCGTTTTTGGGCCGAGCACGCATAGCGATTCACCAAGCTTCTGTCGGCATATAACAGACGAATTGCATCAGCAAGGGACACACTATTTTCTCGGGGTACAACAATTCCATCAATACCACTGCGCACAAGTTCCTTCATTCCGCCAGCATCACTGACAACGGGACACGCTCCCTGTGACATCGCTTCTAAGAGAGCCTGACAGAGAGCCTCCTCGCGGGAAGGCATTACAAAAATGTCAAAGACATTCGCTAACGCCCCAGCATTGTCAATCAATCCGACCATTCGAAGACGGTTTCCAAAAAGTGGTTTTCGGATGAGTTTCGCAACCCGCGCGTCTTCCACCGGTCCGATGAGAAGCCAGTAGACGTTTGGAAGATCCACGCAGCGAGCAGCTGCTTCGAGAAGAATGTCTATACCTTTAATAGGTCGAATGCATGCGGTCGTGCCGACAACGAACGCATCGGATGGAATGTTGAATCGTTCACAAAGTTGTTGTTTCGAAAAAGGGGGTGGCTGGTAACGGATACAGTTGTAGATGGTTTTGCATTTATCTCTCGGCACGCCTGCTTCGACGAGATATTCGGCGCACGCATCAGATTCGCAGCAGTGAAGATCAATCCTCGGATGCAAAAAAGTGATGTAATTTCCAGGATCGAACCACGAGAGTGCGTGGGCAATTCTCCTATAGCTCACTATCTTCGGAGATTGCCTCAGGCCCATCGTTGCAAAAACGCTTGTGGCCAGCGATCGAGGAGAAAATGCATGAAGAATATCGGGCTTATTATCGCGAAGAACACGAAACAGAGAGCGAATTGCAATTGGATCTACTTTTGATTTTGGCCAAAATGGGATGACCTGACCGCGTGACGCAAGCGATTCATGTCGCGAGACAAGTGTCGGATGGGTCAAAATGGTGAGGTCTTCGACATGCTTGCTCACAGCATCAACAAAATCGGGCATCGGATTTATCAGCAACAGTTTCACTCAACTCTTCTCCGCGGTGCGTGCCTGACACGCTTCAACATGCAATTGAAAATAACCCAAAAACGATCGTAGCACAGAGTGCCACATGACGAGAGAACCTCGATGGCGAAGTCAAGGATCTTCACCACACACTTCTTGAGCCGCGTCGGACCGTTCGAAAAAGAGGAATCTCAAACTCATCCAATGCCGTCGACAAAGGCAAGGAAATCTTGAGGGCCTCTCTGATGGATGTCGATGTGGTGCATGCCGAGTGCATTCCAACCCTGGCCGGAGGCAGAAAGAATCGTCTCTTCACACAGAAGTTTTTCAGAAAACCACGTGGGAGTCAGTGTGGTCACTTCCCATGCTCTCAGGGAATGCCCGTAATTCTGGCGATTATCTTGTCCAAAGCGAATGAGTTTTCCGTCAATGAGCAGTGGTCGCCCTCCTGGCCGAGCAGATCCTTTTGAATAGAGCCGAACAAATGGCCAAGCATGTCGTTTCCATGGCCCGAGTGGGTGCGAGGCATAAAAGACGCATAGAGAGTAACTCTGCCAACCGACAAATAACCAATATCTTTTCTCAAAGCAGACCATTGATGCATCGCAGTATCGGCCATGAAGAAGAGTTTTTACTTTTTTCCATCGGTACGGAAATGCTTCAGCTCGGTAGATGGTCACCTGCCTAGCTTTTTTTGATTCGGGCATCATAAAAATCTCTCCTTCATGTTCAAACACGAATGGATAGGAAAGATGATGGGACTGTTCGAGCACAACACCCAAAGATGTCCAGTTCACAAGATCCACACTTGATGCTGCTGCGATCACGGCATGCGGTGAACCCGTTGTCATTAATTCAAAGAAGACGAACCAACGACCATCGACTTGCAAGGCGAATGGATCAGCCGCAATCGCTCCTTTGGGGCCTATGATGTCCTGCGCAGTGATGATCGGATTGACGACTCCTTCAGGCGGACTCAACTGCGACAGTGATGGCCCTTGTAGCAGGCCGATCGACCACACCGGTCGCTTGACGACAACATCTGATTGAAGCGTCATACTCTTGAGAGTGCTTTACGGAACGAGTGGCTGAACGACAGATACTTGCTTTGCAAGACGTCGGTATCGTAGCGAACCCCTCCTCGCGAAAAGAAATTGTCTTTTTGGGATCGCGGTTCGAAAAGCCTTTTCTCAAGACTCCCAGTCTTCCCACTGTGAGACGATTCCGTGAATGCTCGTTTATTTTCTTGAGAAGCGTGGTCCTTCAAGTCGATACAAACGTCGCGATCGGGAGATCTTGACCAACTTTTCACGGGCTCGTAGTCCGTGGAACCCTGAAAATGATTTGAAAGATTATTCCCGGTGTGAATTCGTGGAGGCATCCATGTCAATTTCACTTCTTCCATCCGGTGTGCTTCGATCCTACGGAGAGGATCTTTCACGGATACCGCTTCGTCATTTGCAGTGGCCGACGGGCGAACACGATGATTGCGGAACAAAAGAGGCGGATGCTCTCGTCGGTGACCTGAAAGCCGACGACGATCTCATTCTCACCGCAGATTCACGATCGTTGTGGGCCAGTCGTCGCAATATCCGTTGCCGAGTATCAATACTCACAGAACAACCATTTTCCACTCAAGGACATTTTTATACTTTGATGCGATGGCGCGGCCGTTCGTACCACCGTGTATTCACACATCAAATAAGCTTGTGCCATGCTTTGCCGAATGCACGACTGGTGGAGCATGGCGGCACGACGCTTCAAGCATTGCCGAAAACGCCCTCTGTAAAAACGGCGATGGTGTCACTGGTCGATTCAACCACACATCATCTTCCGGGTCATCGACTGTGCCATCGCGTTGCTGCATGGTCGCGAACCGCGTGCAAGACTACCCAACTGTATGGCCCCGGCTACCTCGCTCTTTCCGACAAGACAGAAGCGCACGCCCCTTTTCGATATTCAGTCATCGTCGAAAATTCGCGCTCCAAGGGTTACTTCACCGAAAAACTAATCGATTCCATGCTTTGCTCGAACGTTCCAATTTACTGGGGAGATCCTTCGATCGGTTCGTATTTTGATCCTCGCGGAATGGTGGTGTGTGAAACACAAGCCGACATTCAAAAGGCGATTGTGCAGGCTTCGAGCGAAGATTACGATCGTCGACGGCCATTTGTGGATGTCAATCAATGGATCGCCAAACGACTTTCTCGCAGCATGATTCACAGAGCCTGTGATATTCTTCACGACGAGCAGGACTCGCAGTCTCAACACCACTCGATCTTGAATGCCGATGGGTTTCGGAAGAATGCAGAACAAAGAGACTCTTTCCACACCGGGACTGATACTGTGCCGCAGCTCACAAAAGCCGCTTAAGTTTTTTGATTCCCCCACTGCGCCCTCTCGCCTGCGTCGGTGTTTTTCAGTGTTGAAAGACTGTCCGCTGAAACCCGCTTCGCATTGACACCATGGAATCTCAATTCGATCCCTTGGGAAGTCTGCGATTTCTTGAAATCGGCGTCGATCGTCGATTCAAAATTGCGTATCCTGAGCAGACCGATTTTTTTTATACTGGCACCCGCCATCACAGTCATTTCGGACCAGGATCCCAGGTGCTGTCGCCCGTGGCACTCTGGAAAATTGTGGGTCGATTGCGACGTGGAGAATACGATCTGATTGTCGTGCATCCTCCACTCTATCCAGCGTGGCACCTGCGAACGATTCTCCATGTCATCCGATATCGTCCGCTGACGTTTCCAGTCGGTCTATTTAGCACGCTGGCGTTTCACTTCTTACGGTTGGTGCGTCGCACACCGATCGTTGTGACAGACATGCTCGATTCATTCGGTATTCCAAAACACAACTTTTTTCTCTTTGACCTTTGTCGAACCTACTACAAACGAGAACTTCCGTCGGACAACTGGTTAGTATTTTATGGCACTGGCCACAGAAATCTTCCCGGCCGAAGTTTTCGAACATTTTCTCGATTCCAGCGATATATAAAAAAACTCCGGCCCATTTCTATTGGAGCATCGAGTATTTTTGAACAGAGCGACACCCCTTTGCCCGAGAAGACGTCAGACCTCTTTTTTTCTGGAACAATTGGCAGCAGCTCTGCTCGCGAGAAAGGACTTGCACACGTGTTGGCTCTGCGAGAACGTGGAATCCGCGTCGATATTCCTGACAAACGCCTGCCGTGGGAAGAATTTCATAAACGCTGCGCGGCCGCATGGTTGGTCTGGTCGCCGGGTGGTTTTGGGTGGGATTGCGTTCGGCATTACGAAGCCGCCATGGCTGGTTCGGTGGTGGTAATGAATTATCCATCGATCGAGATGCATCAACCGCTTCGGCATGGAGAACACTGTCTGTATTACGGAGTCGAAGGAGAACATCTCGCTGAAACCATTGTTTCGGCGATTGAGAACAGGCCACAATTAGAAAAAATGGCACAAGCCGCTCGGAAGCACTCGCTCGCTCACCATACCTACAAAGCACTTGCAAAGCACATCATCAGGAAT
>Ga0194035_1000891_pt1 | contig 16485 bp, 17 predicted proteins | sample JunL2320m_MetaG_FD_148680 | JGI IMG/M metagenome (GOLD analysis project Ga0194035, IMG submission 148680) | Anoxic zone freshwater microbial communities from boreal shield lake in IISD Experimental Lakes Area, Ontario, Canada - Jun2016-L239-20m | ecosystem: Environmental > Aquatic > Freshwater >...
CGACGTGAAGGCCCGCACCAGGCTCGACGCCATCGTGACCGTGGTCGACGCCAAGCACTTCCTCGGCCAGCTCGAACAGGGCTCCGAGGCCGAAGAGCAGGTGGCGTTCGCCGACGTGATCCTGCTCAACAAGACCGATCTGGTGAGCGCTGACGAACTCGCCAAGGTCGAGGGCAAGATCACCGCGATCAACCCCTACGCCCGCATCCACAAGACGCAGAAGAGCCAGATCGACCTCGCCGCCATCCTCGACAAGGGCGCATTCGACCTGAAACGCATCCTCGAGTTCGAACCCGACTTCCTCACCCACGGCCACGATCACAACCACGAAGAAGAGGTGAAGAGCCTGTCCATCACCTCCGACCGGCCGGTCGATCCCGAACGGTTCCAGAAATGGATGGGCGCGCTGCTGCAACTACGCGGCGGCGACATCTTCCGCAGCAAGGGCATCCTCGCCATCGATGGTGCCCCCAAGCGCTACGTCTACCAGGGCGTCCACATGATGATGGACAGCGACTGGGGCGTGCCGTGGAAGGCCGGCGAGAAGCGTTCGAGCAAGCTGGTCTTCATCGGCCGCAACCTCGACGGCGACAACCTGAAGCGCGGCTTCGAAGACTGCCTGAAGCAATAGCGTGAAGATCGATCTCGCCAACCCGGCCTGGCGCCAGACCCTGCCGCCGGCCCGTACCATCGGGGCCGATGCTCCTGTGGCGGCCTGCGCCTTCAGCCGCGACGGCACGACCGTGGCCTTTGCGCTGGGCGACGGCTCGGTGCGCCGCCTGCCCGCCGACATCGCCGCAGCCCCCGCCGACGCAGTCCCGCCGATCCATGGCGGTGCGGTGCTCGCGCTGGTCGCCGACCCGGCCGGCGACGGCTTCGTGAGCGGCGGCGACGACGGCCGCCTCCTGCGGATCGCCACCGACGGCACGGCCACCGAGCTCTTCAACCAGAAGGGCAGATGGATCGACCACCTCGCTGCCCACCGCGCCACCGGCGCCATCGCCGCGTCGGTTGGCAAGGCCGCGGTCGTCGTCACCAAGGATGGCGAGGTCCGCGAATTCGGGCCGCACCAGAGCACGGTGGCCGACCTCGACTTCAGCAAGGACGGCAGTCGCATCGGCTGCGCCCACTACGGCGGCGTCACGGTGTGGAGCATCGGCCAGGTCACCCAGGGCAAGGCGGCACCGCCGCCCCGCCGCTTCGCCTGGCGCGGCAGCCACGTGGCGCTGCGCTGGAGCACCGACGGCAAGTTCATCGCCACCGGCACGCAGGAAAACGACATCCATGTCTGGCGGATGGCGCAGGCCACCGACATGCGCATGCAGGGCTATCCCGCCAAGGTGAGATCGCTGTCGTGGACCGCCGACGCGCGCTTCCTCTACACCTCCTCGCAGCCCGTGTTCACCGCCTGGCCCTTTTCCGGCAAGGGACCGGAGGGCAAGCCGCCGCTGCAGTTCGGCGAGGAGGGTGCAGGCCTCTTGAGCGTCGTGGCCGCCCACCCCACCGCCGAGTTCGTGGCCGGCGGCTACGATTCCGGCGAGTTGCAGCTGGGCGACATCAAGGCCAAGCGCTCCGTGGTCCTAAAAATGGCCGATGGCTCGGCCCTCACCTGCCTCGCCTGGTCGCCCGACGGTTTTAAGCTCGCCGTCGGCAACGAACGCGGCGATCTCCTGGTGATCGACCTGCGTCGGTAGGCCGATTTTCGGCACAGCTCGTTGTGCCACGGCGTGTCCCGCTGCCTGTGCCACGGATCGGGTTCATGTCCTTGAAGCGACAGGCGAATCGCCCCCTGATTGGCTGTGCCACCGACGCCGGCCGCTTTCAGGGATGAGTGTGCCGCTGCTTGACCGCGAAACTGCAGGTCTTTGCCAGCATGAAAAAGGCCGGCCCCCGCATTCACATGCGAAGCGCCAGCCTATCAGAAATATACCCCAGAACCTGCTCAACCTGCAAATTTAAGAATGCCTGCAGTGCTAGCAGCCCAACAGGCCCTCAGCGCCAGTAGTTGTTGGCGGCGGCGATCGTGGCGAATTCCACCGCCACCACATGACTGGCGGCGATCAACCCCATCGGGTCACGGGCGTATTGCGGCCGCCCGGCCACCAGCACTTCGACTTCCTTCTGCATCGCGTGGATGGAGTGGCGGGCAAGCGTGATGGCCAGCGCCCTTCCCTCCTCCGGTGTCTTGGTGATCAGCGTGTTGTTGGGGACCAACGGTTCCGGCGGCAGCTGTGTCATCGGGGATCTCCATTCATCTCGCTATATCTGGTTGCGTAACATGCGCCCTAAACGCGCCGTACCAGAAGCCGATTCGAAAGTAGGCACAGAATACCAGCCACGCCCATGGCGGTGGTCATCGGCGCGATGGTGCCGTTCAGCGCCTGGCCAACCACCGCGCCGAAGAGGGCGCCGATGCCGAACTGCATGACGCCCATCAGCGACGAGGCCGTCCCCGCCATGTGCGGATAGCGCTGCAATGCCATGGCCATGGAATTGGGGCCGATCAGGCTGATGGTGGCGATCTGCGGCGCGAAGCACAGCAGGAACGGCCACATGCCGATGGTGCCGTAGCGCGCCTCGATCCAGCCCATCACCATTGCCGCCGGCCCGGCGATCGCCGGCACGATCACGGCGTAGCGCAGAATCTTGCCGGCCCCGAACACCGGCGCGAACTTGGCATTCAAGAGACTGCCGATGGTCATGAACACGATCATGCCGCCGAAGATCAGCCCGTAGTCGCGCGGCGCCACACCATAGCGCTCGATGAACACGAACGGCGACCCCGACAGGAACGACAGCAGGGCGGCGAACTGGAACGAGCTGGTGAAGGCGTAGCCCATGAAGGCGCGGTGGCGGAACAGCTCGCCGAAGCGCTTCAGGATCGACGACATGACCAGCGGCTGGCGATACTCGGGCCGCAGCGTCTCGGGCAGCCAGATCCAGGCCAGGACCAGCGCCGAGAGTCCGATCGCCGCCAGCACCCAGAAGATCGCGCGCCAGCCTAGGAACCACAGGATCTGCCCGCCGATCAGCGGCGCCAGCATGGGCGCGATCGAGGTGCAGGCCATCATCAGCGACATGGCGCGCGCCGCCTGATCCTTTTCGGCGAGATCGCGCACCATGGTGCGCGCCAGCACCACGCCGCCGCAGGCCGCCAGCCCCTGCAGGAAACGCAGGCCGACCAGGTGCCCCGCCTCGATCGCGAAGGCACAGCCGATGCTGGTCACGACATAGATGGCGAGGCCGCCCAGGATGACCGGCCGCCGCCCGTAGCGGTCGCCCGCCGGGCCATAGAAGATCTGGCCCAGGCCGAAGGCGATCATGAAAGCCGACAGGGTGAGCTGGATGTCGCCCGCGGTGCCGTTCAGATCGACGGCGATCACCGGCAGCGCCGGCAGATACATGTCGATCGACAGCGGCGTGAAGGACGACAGCAGCGCCAGCAGGATCAGCAGGACCGGCGTCAGGGTCGGGCGAGTCGTGGTTGTGGTCATGTCATTGGACCGCGGGCCTCCAGGCCCGCATATGATGATGAGCGGGCCAGGAGGCCCGCGGTCCGCTTGAGGTCATTCTTGTTCAACACGGCATGCTCTTACAGCCATTGGGTCCCCGGTCCCATGCTATAAGCGGACCATGACGGCGCTGCCCGACCTCACCGAGCCGCAGATCCGCCGCTATGCGCGTCACATCGTGCTGGCGGAGATCGGTGGCGTGGGCCAGGCGCGGCTCATCGCCGCGCGCGTGCTCGTGGTGGGCGCCGGCGGTCTTGGCGCACCCCTCCTGCAGTATCTCGCCGCCGCCGGCATCGGCACGCTGGGCGTGATCGACCACGACACGGTCGATCTCTCCAACCTGCAGCGCCAGGTCATCCATCGCACCGCCGACATAGGCGTTTCCAAGGTCGAAAGTGCCCGACGTGCGCTGGCTGGGATCAATCCCGAAGTCACCGTGAATCCGCACGACGAACGGCTCACGGCGGACAACGCAGAGCGCATCATCGCCGGCTACGACATCGTGGCCGACGGCAGCGACAACTTCGCCACGCGCTACCTGCTGAACGACGTCTGCTATCGCCTCAAAAAGATTCTGGTTTCTGCCGCGATACTTCGTTTCGACGGCCAGATCTCGACCTACAAGGCCTTCGAGGGCGCGGGCCATCCCTGTCTGCGCTGCATCTTCCCCGCAGCCCCGTCCGAGGACGCCGTGCCGAGCTGCGCCCAGGCGGGCGTGCTGGGCGCGCTGGCCGGCACGCTGGGGGCATTCCAGGCCACGGAAGTGGTGAAGGAGATTCTTGGCATCGGCCGGTCGCTGTCGGGCAAGCTCGTGATGTACGACGCGCTGGCGGGCGCCTTCGACGAGATGACCATCGTCAAGCGGGCGGACTGCCCGACCTGTGGCACACCATGAAGATCTCTGAAGGCGGTCTCTCGATCATCCTGCGCGCCGGCGACTATGAGAGCGCCCACTACGCGCTGGCGCTCGCGGCTGCAGCACTTGCAGTCAACAAGCCCGCCGTTCTGTTCCTCACCATGGCCGGCATCCGTGCTCTTACGGGTCCGCCGCCGGCACTCGGCAATTGGGACCGCGACGCGCAGAACCGCGACCGCGGCGTCGGCGACTTTGAAACATTGCTGAGTGCCTGCGTGGAACTTGGCTGCCGCTTCATCGTGTGCGAAATGGGCCTGCGGTCGCTCGACATCGATCGCACGAGTCTGCGCACCGACGTTCCCTTCACCATCGCCGGGATCGTGACCTTGCTGGAAGAGACCAAGCCGGGCATGCATCTGGTCACTCTGTAACGACCCAACTGTAACGACACTGGAGATTTCATGACATCCGCCGCCTTCGACGTCCTGGGAATCGGCAATGCCATCGTCGACGTCATCTCGCGTTCCGACGAGGCCTTCCTGGGCAAGCACGGCCTGGTGAAGGGCAGCATGATGCTGGTCGACGAGGCGCGGGCTGAGGCGCTCTACGCGGCGATGGGCCCCGGCGTCGAAGTCTCCGGCGGCTCGTGCGGCAACACCATGGCGGGCGTCGCCTCGTTCGGCGGCAAGGGTGCCTACATCGGCAAGGTGCGCGACGACCAGCTCGGCTCCGTGTTCGGCCACGACCTGCGCTCGATGGGCGTGTCGTTCGAGACGCCGAGCGCGACCGAGGGCCCCTCCACCGCGCGCTGCCTGATCCTGGTGACGCCCGACGCACAACGCACCATGAACACCTATCTCGGCGCCTGCACCGGCCTCGGACCCAACGATATCGACGCCAAGCGCGTGGCCAGTGCCCAGGTGACCTATGTCGAGGGCTATCTGTGGGACGCGCCGGCCGCCAAGCAGGCCGTGCTGAAGGCTTTTGATGCCGCGCACGCCGCCGGTCGGCTGGTGTCGATCACGCTGTCGGATTCGTTCTGCGTCCACCGCTACCGTGACGAGTTCCGCGCCCTGATCCGCGACAAGGTCGATATCCTTTTCGGCAACGAGGCGGAGATCAAAGCACTCTACGAAGTCGAGTCGTTCGAGGCAGCGCTCGAAGCCACGCGCAAGGAAGGCAAGATCGCGGCCCTCACCCGCAGCGAGAAGGGTTCGGTCGTGATCAAGGGCAGCGAGACCTACGCCGTGCCGGCCGCCCCGGTCGCCAAGGTCGTCGACACCACGGGCGCCGGCGACCTCTATGCGTCGGGCTTCCTGTTCGGCTTCACGCACGGCAAGCCGCTTGCCGAGTGCGCCCGCCTGGGCGGCATCGCCGCCGCCGAAGTCATCTCCCACGTCGGCGCGCGGCCCGACCAGGCGCTGAAGGCGCTGATTTGATCACCCCCTCCGCCCTGCGGGCACCTCCCCCGCGTTGCGGGGGAGGAGATGAAAATCGGACTCCTCCCCCGCTTGCGGGGGAGGTGCCCCGTCTTACGGGGCGGAGGGGGTCATGAACGCCGCCAGCGCCCGCGGCTGGCGTGAGTCACTGGCCACCTACACGCATCCGCGCGTCGTCCAGTTCCTGTTTCTCGGCTTCTCGGCCGGGCTGCCCTTCCTCCTGGTGTTCGCCACGCTGTCGGCGTGGCTGCGCGAGTTCGGCATCAGCCGCACCGCCATCGGCTTCATCAGCTGGATCGGCATCACCTACTCCTTCAAGTTCGTGTGGTCGCCCGTGGTCGATCGCGTGCCGCTGCCGCTGCTGACACGCTGGCTCGGCCGCCGCCGCTCCTGGATGCTGCTGGCGCAGGCGGGCATCGCCACGGGCCTGCTCGGCATGTCGTTCTGCGACCCGCGCGCCGACCTGTGGTCGCTGGTGGTGCTGGCGCTGATCGTGGCCTTCTCCTCGGCGACGCAGGACATCGCCCTCGACGCCTTCCGCATCGAAGCCACCGACGCCAGCCTGCAGGGCGCCACGGCGGCCACCTATCAGCTCGGCTACCGCATCGCCGTGCTCGCGGCCGGCGCCGGTGCGCTCTACATCGCCGAGTTCGGTTCCTGGCCGCTCGCCTACCAGACCATGGCGGGGCTCGGCCTGGTCGGCATCATCACCACGCTCATCATCACCGAGCCCGAGCGGCGCGCGGCCGCAGGTGCTGCCGAGCTCGAAGGCAAGATCGCAGCGTTCGCCGCCGGCCTCGGCGCGATGCCCGACTGGGCGCGTCAGGCGCTCATCTTCATCTACGGCGCCATCGTCTGTCCGTTCGTCGACTTCTTCACGCGCTACGGCTGGATGGCGGTGGTGCTGCTGCTGTTCATCGGCCTGTTCCGGCTCTCCGACATCGCCATGGGCGTGATGGCGAACCCCTTCTACATCGACATGGGTTTTAGCCTGTCGCAGATCGCCAACGTCTCGAAGATCTACGGCTTCGTGATGTCGATCCTGGGCGCGCTGCTGGGCGGCGTGCTGGTCTTCAGGATCGGTGCCGCGCGCCTGCTGGCGCCGGCGGTCTTCCTGATCGCGGCGAGCAACCTCACCTTCGCCTGGCTGGCCCTGGTCGGCGAGCCCAATGTGCTGATCCTCACGATCGCGATCAGCATCGACAATCTGGTGGCGGGCATGTCGGGCTCGATCTTCATCGCCTTCCTGTCCGGCCTCACCAACACGGCCTACACGGCGACGCAGTATGCGCTCTTCACCTCGATCATGACCCTGCCCGGCAAGCTGATGGGCGGATCGTCCGGCTGGATCGTCGACAGGCTGCAGGCCGATTACGCCGCCACGTACAAGTTCGGCGGCTACGCGATCTTCTTCGTCTACACCGCACTCCTCGGCCTGCCCGCCCTGGTGCTGGCCCTCGTCGTCCGCCGGCGCTTCGAAAAAGAAACCCCTCCTTCCTGAGGGAAGGAGGGGAAGTAAATCGGCGTCGGGGTATCACCGCGCCGGGGAACCGGCCCGTTCCGGAGCGGGGCGTGGGGGTGCCGGCCGGGAACGGGTCCACTCCCGTCTAACGGCGCGACGCTACAAAACCGTGACTGATGGTGTGGAAAACCTCCCCCCTCCGCCCCGCATGACGGGGCACCTCCCCCGAAACGGGGGAGGAGAAGAAAGTGGAACTCCTCCCCCGCTTGCGGGGGAGGTGGCCCGAAGGGCCGGAGGGGGTCATACGAATGCTCTCTATAGTTGCATATCCTTAAAATTTTCGCCACATTGACACGCTTCCATCCCCATCATGGATTCTTTCGTTCGCGACCTGCGCAGCAATCCCACAGATGCCGAACGGCACCTCTGGTATCGGCTGCGACTTCGCCAGTTGGCAGGATTCAAATTCCGACGACAGCGGCCGATCGGCCCCTACGTCTGCGACTTTATCTGCCTGGAGGCATCGCTGGTCATCGAACTCGATGGCAGCCAACACGTCGCACAGATGGCCTACGATTCAGAACGCGACGCCTTTCTGCGGCAACGTGGATATCGAGTGTTGAGATTCTGGAATCACGATGTGCTCACCCGAACCGAATCGGTGATCGACACCATCTTCGAAGCGTTGCAGCGGCCCGAGTTGGATGGGCGATTCGACTGACCCCCTCCGCCCCGTCAGACGGGGCACCTCCCCCGCAAGCGGGGGAGGAGAAAGTCGATCAGCCCGGAGTCGCGTCGAGCGCGTAGCCGGCGGCGCGGACGGTGCGGATCAGGTCGGCGCTGCCCTCGCCGTTCAGCGCCATGCGCAGGCGGCGGATGTGGACGTCGACGGTGCGGGCCTCGACATAGACGTCCTTGCCCCACACCGAGTCGAGGAGCTGCTCGCGCGAGAAGACGCGGCCGGGATGCTCCATGAAATGGCGCAGCAGCCGGAACTCGGTGGGCCCGAGATGAAGCGGCTTGCCCGCCCGGGTGACGCGATGGGCCACCAGATCCATCACGATGTCGGCGTAGCTCAGCGCCTCATCGGCCAGCGCCGGGCGGATGCGGCGCAGAACGGCGCGGATGCGCGCCACCAGCTCGGTCGGCGAGAACGGCTTGGAGACATAGTCGTCGGCGCCGGCATCGAGCCCGCGGATGCGATCGCCCTCCTCGCCGCGCGCCGTCAGCATGATGATCGGCACGTTGGCGGTAGACGTCTGGCGACGGAGCTGGCGGCAGACCTCGATGCCAGACATCAGGGGCAGCATCCAGTCGAGCAGGATGAGGTCGGGCACGTCCTCCTGGACCAGGGCCAGCGCCTCCTCGCCGTCGCCGGCGACACCGACTCGGAAGCCCGACTGTTCGAGGTTGTAGCGCAGCAGTTCGACCAGCGCCGTCTCGTCCTCGACGATCAGCACATGCGGCTTCAGCGACGACGTCTGCGTGTCGCGCCGGGATGCCATGGCGCCGGCCATGCTCACGGCGTGCTGCCTGTGGCGTAGAGCGACGCGCTGCCCTTGGGCCGCTCCTCCTCGAAGCCGTGGCCGGTCGCGCGGAAGCTCACCAGTTCGGCGATGTTGGTGACATGGTCGCCGGCGCGCTCGATGTTCTTGGCCATGAACAGCAGATGCGTGCAGGCCGTGATCGTGCGCGGATCCTCCATCATGTAGGTCAGCAGCTCGCGGAACAGGCCAGTGTAGACCTGGTCGATCTCCTCGTCGCGCTCCCAGACATCGTGCGCCTTCGCGACATCGCCGTGGGCGAAGGCGTCGAGCACGTCCTTGAGCGCAGTGCGTACCAGCCGGCCCAACCGGTCGATGCCATTCACCGCAGCCACCGGCGAAGTGCCCTGAGCGAGCACGATGCTGCGCTTGGCGGTGTTCTTGGCGTAGTCGGCGATGCGCTCCAGCGCACCGGCGATCTTGATCGACGACAGGATGACCCGAAGATCGACCGCCATGGGCTGGCGCAGCGCCAGCAGCTTGACCGTCTGCTCCTGGACCGCAATATCGAGCGCATCGACGCGGGCGTCCTCGGCGATCACCCGTTCGGCCGATTCCGTATCGCGTTCACGCAGCGCGACCAGGGCTTGCGCAAGCTGGCTCTCGGCCAGGCCACCCATCTCGCTGATGGTCGAGCTCAGGCGCTCGAGCTCCTCGTCGAAGCGCTTCAGCGTATGTTCCGCCATATCGAATTCCCTTCTTCAGCTTTCCGCCACGTCAACGGCCAATCTCAACCGAACCAGACTCAACCAAAACGTCCGGTGATGTAGGCCTGCGTGCGCTTGTCCTTCGGGGTCGTGAAGAGCGTCTCGGTCGCGCCGAACTCGACCAGCTCGCCGAGATACATGAAGGCGGTGAAATCGGAGACACGCGCCGCCTGCTGCATGTTGTGGGTGACGATGACGATCGTGTAGTCCTTCTTCAGCTCGTCGATCAGCTCCTCGATCTTGGCGGTCGAGATCGGATCGAGCGCCGAGCAGGGCTCATCGAACAGGATGACCTCGGGCTTCACCGCCACGGTGCGGGCGATGCACAGGCGCTGCTGCTGGCCGCCCGAAAGCGACTGGCCGTTGGCGTTGAGCTTGTCCTTGACCTCGTCCCAAATAGCGGCGCGGCGCAGCGCCGTTTCCACGCGGCCGTCCAGTTCCGATTTCGGCAGCTTCTCATAGAGGCGAATGCCGAACGCGACGTTCTCATAGATCGTCATCGGGAATGGGGTCGGCTTCTGGAACACCATGCCGATGCGCGCGCGCAGCAGGTTGATATCCTGATCGTCCTTGAGAAGGTTGTCGCCATCAAACAGCACCTGGCCGGTGGCACGCTGGCCCGGATAGAGGTCGTACATGCGGTTGAGCACGCGCAGCAGGGTCGACTTGCCGCAACCTGACGGACCGATAAAGGCGGTCGCCTTGTTGGCATAGAGCGACATGCTGATGCCCTTGAGCGCCCGACTGTCGCCGTAGAAGAACTCGAGATTGCGCAGAGTGATCTTCTCGGCCAGTCCCGCCGTGTCGATTCTGGCATGTGCCGCGACCGGGGTGGCAACGGTCGGCGTGGATGCGGAGGCCATGGTCATGACGACTTCCTCGGTGAGGTGAGAGAACGGGCGAGGATGCTGAGGGCCAGCACCGTCACGGTGATGAGAAGCGCACCGGTCCAGGCCAGCTTCTGCCATTCCTCGTAGGGCGACAGGGCGAACTGGAAGATGACCACCGGCAGGCTGGGCATCGGCGCGTTCATGTTCATGCTCCAGAACTGATTGTTCAGCGCCGTGAACAGAAGCGGTGCGGTCTCGCCGCTGATGCGCGCAACCGCCAGCAGGATGCCGGTGACGATGCCCGCCTGGGCGGCGCGGTAGGCGATGCGGACGATCATGTGAGCGCGCGGCAAGCCGATCGAGGCCGCCGCCTCGCGCAAGGTATCAGGCACCAGGGTCAGCATGTCCTCGGTCGTGCGCACCACGACCGGGATCACGATCACGGCCAGCGCCACGGCGCCGGCCCAGCCCGAGAAGTGGCCCATCGGCGCCACCATGATCTCGTAGATGAACAGGCCGATGACGATCGAGGGTGCGCTCAGCAGGATGTCGTTGATGAAGCGCACGACCGTGGAGAGCTTGTCGTGGCGGCCGTACTCGGCCAGGTAGGTGCCGGCCAGGATGCCGATCGGCGTGCCGATCGCCACGGCCAGGATCGTTATGATCAGGCTGCCGGCAATGGCGTTCAGCAGGCCGCCCGCCGCGCCCGGCGGTGGCGTCATTTCAGTAAAGACCGAAAGCGAAAGCCCGCCGATCCCCTTGTAGATCAGGATACCAAGAATCAGGACAAGCCAGCCAAGACCGAAGAGGGTGGCGGCAAGCGCCAGGCCCTTGGCGATGGCGTTGCGGCGGCGGCGACCGGCGTAGAGCGGGCTGTTCGCGGAGGCGACGCCAGATGAGTTGGTGGATGAATCGGTCATGGCCTTATCCTGCCTGCTTCTGGAGGCGCATCAGCATGTAGCGCGCCATGGCGAGCACACAGAAAGTGATGAAGAACAGGATCAGGCCGAGGGCGATCAACGACGAGGTGTAGAGGTCTCCGACCGCCTCGGTGAATTCGTTGGCGATCGAGGCCGAGATCGTCGTGCCCGGCGCGAAGAGCGAGGCCGAGACGTGGTGTGCGTTGCCGATGACGAAAGTGACCGCCATGGTCTCGCCGAGCGCGCGGCCGAGCCCAAGCATGAAGCCGCCGATCACGCCGACCCGCGTGAAGGGCAGAACGACGTAGCGGAACACTTCCCAGGTGGTGCAGCCGACACCGTAGGCCGCTTCCTTGAGCACCGGCGGCACGGCATCGAACACGTCGCGCGAGATCGAGGTCACGAACGGCAGCACCATGATCGCCAGGATGAGCCCGGCGGTGAACATGCCGATGCCGTACGGCGGGCCCGCGAACAGCGTCGACAGGATCGGAACGTTGGCGAAGGTGTCGATCATGAAGGGCTGGAAGTATTGCTGCACGAAGGGCGCGAAGACGAACAACCCCCAGATGCCGTAGATGATGCTGGGAATGCCGGCCAGCAGCTCGATGGCGATGCCGATCGGGCGGCGCAGCACCTTCGGGCAGAGCTCGGTCAGGAAGAAGGCGATCATCAGGCCGACCGGCACGGCGATCAGCATGGCGATGGCCGAGGTCACCAGCGTGCCGTAGATCGGCGCGAGCGCACCGAACTTCTCGGTGACCGGGTTCCAGGACTCGTCGAAGAAGAAGGAGAAGCCGAAAGTGCCCAGCGCCGGGGCGGCGCCGATGACGAGGGCGATGATGACGCCACTCAGGAGAGCCAGCACCGTCAAGGCCGCCGTGCGCGTCAGGCCGTGAAAGATCGTGTCGGTCAATCGCAACCGTTTGAGGACGGCGCTGCGGGAGGCGGCTTCCGATGCCGTCACCCTCGTGTCCTTCAATACAACTTCGCTCACGTCACGCTCCCCCGCAGCCATTCCCCCTCCCGTGGAGGGCAGGTGGAAGCCACCTGCCCTGCTGTCGTCAGTTCGTGGGCGAATACAAGGGCTTGCCGCCCGCGTCCTTGATTTCCGTCGACCACATTTTAAGAATGTCGTTCACGACCTTGTCCGGCATCGGCACGTAGTCGAGGTCCTCGGCCATCTTGTCGCCCTTGGCGAACGACCAGGCGAAGAACTTCAACGCTTCGGCAGTCGCCGCGACATCGACCGGCTTCTTGTAGAGCAGGATCCAGGTGGCCGCCGTCATCGGCCACGACTGGTCGCCGGGCTGGTTGGCGAGGATCACGCCATAGCCGGGCTGGGAGTTCCAGTCGGCGTTGGCGGCAGCGGCCTGGAAGCTGGCCGAGTTCGGCTCGACCGTCTTGCCGGCCTTGTTGATCATCTTGGTGTGGAGGAGCTTGTTCTGCTTGGCGTAGGCATACTCGACATAGCCGATCGCGCCCTTGGTCTGGGCGACGTTGCCAGCAACGCCCTCGTTGCCCTTGGCGCCGATGCCGACCGGCCACTGCAGGGCCGTCGAGACGCCGACCTTCGTCTTCCACTCAGGGCTGATGTCGGCCAGGTAGTAGGCGAAGTTGTAGGTCGTGCCCGACCCGTCCGAACGACGGACCGGCACGATCGCCTGCTTGGGCAGCTTGATGCCGGTGTTGAGCTTGGCGATCGCCGGATCATCCCAGCTCTTGATCTCGCCCAGGTAGATCTTGGCGATCGTCGGGCCGTCGAGCGTCAGGTCGCCGGGCTTGATGCCCTCGAGATTCACCACCGGCACGATCGCGCCCATGACTGCCGGGAACTGCGCGAGGCCCGACTCGTCGAGTTCCTTGCCGGGCAGCGGCGCATCGGTTGCGCCAAAGGTCACGGTCTTGGCCTTGATCTGCTTGATGCCACCGCCCGAGCCGATCGACTGGTAGTTCAGACCGCTGCCGGTCTCTTTCTTGTAGGCGTCAGCCCACTTGGCATAGATCGGGTACGGGAAGGTGGCGCCAGCGCCGGAAATGTCGACGGCGTGGGCCGTCCAGGACGTCAGCGCGAAGGCGGTCGCCATCAGCGCGATCTTCGTGAATTTCATCGGTCTCTCCATCGGTACGGCCCATAAAAAGGGGCTCGGGCTGGGAATGGAGTAAGGGTCCCGCGTCACTGTCCTATGACAGTTATGTGACAATACGATGACGGTCATGACGGCCCCTGAGGATTGAATTTTCCACCGATCCGGGCCGGCCTGCACCGCCCTGTATCGAAGCTGTCATCAAACCGTCGTCGGGCCGCAGTCTCGGACCGCTACCCAGCAAAACAGGCAAACCCTTGAGGTCTGGATGCTGCGGCTGGACGGCGTTGTGAAGAAATTCGGCGACAAGCGCGCCGTCGACCATGTCTCGCTCGTCGTACCGGCGGGCCAGCTGCTGGGCGTGATCGGCCAATCCGGCTCGGGCAAGTCGACGCTCCTGCGCATGATCAACCGGCTGGGCGATCCGACGGCGGGCCGCATCCGCTTCGGCGACACCGACGTCACCGCACTGCGCGGCCGCGATCTCCGCCATTGGCGCGCGCGCTGCGCCATGATCTTCCAGCAGTTCAACCTCGCCGGCCGGCTCGACGTGTTGACCAACGTGATGATGGGCCGCGCCTTCCACGCACCGCTGTCGCGGGCGCTGTTCAAGCTTTGGACCGACCAGGAAAAGGCGCTGGGACTTTCGGCGCTGGAGAGCCTCGACATGGCGCGCCTGGCCGGCCAGCGCGCCGACACCCTGTCGGGCGGCCAGCAGCAGCGCGTCGCCATCGCCCGCGCGCTGGTGCAGGAACCCGAGATCATCCTGGCCGACGAGCCGATCGCCTCGCTCGATCCGCGCAACACCCAGGTGGTGATGGACGCGCTGCAGCACATCAACCGCCACTTCGGCATCACCGTGATCTGCAACCTGCACAGCCTCGATCTGGCGCGGAAATACTGCGACCGGCTGGTCGGCCTCGCGGCAGGCCGCGTGGTGTTCGACGGCGCGCCGGCCCAGCTCACCGAGCACGCCGCCCGCGATCTCTATGGCCTTGAATCGGCGGACGTGGTCGGCGCCGACCGGCGGCCCGATTTCACCGCCATGGGCGCCCGCCCCGGTTTGGCACTCGCAGGTTCCTGAACGTCCCGACACTTCATCACGACAAGGAGAACGAAGAATGCTCAACCGACGTCTTGCGCTGGGCACGGCCCTCGCTGCTGGTCTCGTCACGCTCGCCGGCACGGCCGGCGCCCAGAGCTGGAAAGCCCAGTATCCAGAACTCGTGTTCGCCGTCATTCCGGCCGAGAACGCCTCGGGCGTGACCGAGCGCTATGGCCCGTTCATGGAGTATCTGGCCAAGGAACTCGGCACCAAGGTGACGCTGCGCGTCGCCAACGACTATGCCGCCGTGATCGAAGGCCAGCGCAACGGCAGCATTCATCTCGCGGGCTACGGCCCTGCCTCGTATGCCCGCGCCATCGTCACCGGCGTCAAGGTCGAGCCCTTCGCCACCACCGTCAATGCCGACGGCACCATCGGCTACTACTCGGTGTTCTATGTGCGCACCGACAGCCCCTACAAGACGATCGACGATCTCAAGGGCAAGAACCTCGGCCTGGTCGATCCAAATTCGACCTCGGGCAACAACGTGCCGCGCTTTGCCCTCAACAAGATGAAGATCAATCCGGAAAACTTCTTCGCGCACGTGACCTACACCGGCAGCCACGAGAATGCGTTGATTGCGCTCCAGCAGAAAACGGTCGATGTCGCCGCCAACTGGTGGAACTCCGACGACGATTCCAACCTCACCCGCATGGCCACCAAGGGCCTGGCGAAGAAGGACGACTACCGGATCATCTACAAGTCCGACCTGATCCCCAATTCGCCGTTCGCCTATCTCGCCACCCTGCCGCCCGACCTGAAGGCCGCGATCGTGAAAGCCTTCGACGAGGCGCCGACCAAGGCCAAGGCCGCCTTCGACAGACTGTCGGACGGCAAGGACCGCGAATTCAAGGCGGTCGATGCCCAGTACTACGAGCCGGTCGTCGAACTGATCAAGTTCATCGACCAGCTGCGCAAGCAGAAGAGCTGACGGCAGCCCCGATACGGCAGCCCTGATGGGGAGCGTCCGGACGCAGCCACCGGACGTTCCCCGTCTCCTTCCGACCTTGCCGGAGACTGCGTGACATCACCGATCGTCCAACTGCCGGAGGTACAGCTCCGGCCCCTGCTCGCCGCCTATGAAGCGTCGGTGCGCAGCCGCCGCCTGCACACCGCCCTGATCTTCGCCTGCGTGGCCGTGGCCATCGGCCTGTCGTCGATCTCGGCCGAAGTGGCGCCCGGGCGCCTGATCGACAATATCGGCCGCTTCACCAGCTACATCTTCCGCCTGTTCCATCTCGAGAACGGCGCCTTTGTCTGGACCGATCCCGCCGAATGGTACTGGGGCCTGGCCCGCTGGCTGCGGCTGCTGGGCGAGACCCTGCTCATGGCCTACGTCGGCACCCTGCTGGGCGCCGCCGGCGCCTTCGCGCTCTGCTTCCTGGCCGCCGCCAACGTGGCGCCCAGCCGCTGGCTGCGCATCGCCGTCCGCCGTTTCTGCGAGCTCTGCCGCACCGTGCCGGAGCTGGTGTTCGCCCTGATGTTCGTCATCGCCTTTGGCCTCGGGCCGATGGCCGGCGTGCTCGCCGTCGCCATCCACACGCTGGGAGCGCTCGGCAAGCTCTTCGCCGAGGTGGTCGAGAACATCGACATGAAGCCGGTCGAGGGCGTGTCCGCGACCGGCGCCGACTGGCATGTCGCCATGCGCTTCGGCGCCCTGCCGCAGACGATGTCGAACTTCGTGAGCTACACGCTGCTCCGCTTCGAGATCAACGTGCGTGGCGCCGCCGTCATGGGTTTCGTCGGCGCCGGCGGCATCGGCCAGGACCTGATCGAGGCGATCCGCAAGTTCTACTATTCCGACGTCTCGGCGATCCTGGTGCTGATCCTGGTGACCGTGGCCGTGATCGACACGCTGACGGAGCGCGTACGCCACCGCCTGATCGGACTGCAGGAGAAGCATTGATGGCCGGCCGGACGAAGCTCGACCTGGCGGCGGTCCGCGGCCGCCATCCACAGCACTTCGGCGGGCTGGGACGCGACCAGCGCTCGATGATCGTCGTGGCGCTGGCGGCCTTCGTCC
>Ga0194035_1000894_pt1 | contig 16446 bp, 17 predicted proteins | sample JunL2320m_MetaG_FD_148680 | JGI IMG/M metagenome (GOLD analysis project Ga0194035, IMG submission 148680) | Anoxic zone freshwater microbial communities from boreal shield lake in IISD Experimental Lakes Area, Ontario, Canada - Jun2016-L239-20m | ecosystem: Environmental > Aquatic > Freshwater >...
TTGAGCTCACCTTCAGCCATGATTTCGAGCACCAGGTCGTACACACGCTGGTAGCGCAGCCTGCGATCGGCACTCGCCAGTTCGGCGTCATGCTTCGACATCGGCATCGCTTCTCCAAACCCCCGACGGACCTATCGACAACCTATCCGGTGACCGTGCGTGCGCGGCACCCCGTGGAGCGGCCCGCGCCGCTAGCGGAATGATTCTCCGACGAGACCGGTGATCGCCGCAATTACCTCAAAATCAGCGTCGCGGTGAATGATTCGTGCGCCGTGGCGCAGCGCTACCGCGGCGATCAGACAGCCATTGACGCTGCGGATCGTCTGACCAGCGCGCCGAGCGGACCGATAGATCGCCGCCGCACTCCGAAAATCGACCGCATCATCGATCTTGAGCGACGGCAGTCCGTTCACCAGTCGCTCCAGCTTGGCATACCTGTCGTCGTCGACTGCGCCGGCCAGGATCTCCATGGCCACGGGTTCGCACATGACAATCCGATCGGTATCGGAGGACAACAGCCGGCGGACCTCAACCGCGGCGGGTGACCCGGTCGCGCGGAAATACTCGATCCAGGCCGACGTATCGATCAGAATCATCAGAACTCGTCGGGCCGCTCTCGCCGGATGCCGCCGAGATCGTCGTCCCAACCGATGCCTTCAAGGCCAAGCAGGAACTCACGGTTCAACGGCGGTCCGACCAGACGCCGCAGAGCCAGGTCGACGGCCTGTCTCTTGGTGCTGACCCCGTAACGCCGCATCACCTCGGCGACGAGTTCGTCATCGAGTTCGATATTGGTGCGAGTCATACACCCATATTACACCTTAGATACACCACCCCGCGCACCGATACGATCTGCCGTCATGACGCGATCCGCTTCCCGACGCGAAGTCCTCAAATACGCCCTGGCGACCCCGGCACTCGTCGGCCTGGGCACTGCGGCGGCCACCGCCGGTGGACCGCGGGCGTCCGCCGCCGGTATGAGGCTCATCGACTTCGCCGAGCGACTGGTGTCCCCGGAACAGATCAGGGCGGCAGGCTTTGACGGCGCACTGGTCTACGTGTCGGAGTTGCGGCCCGGAGCGACCTTCGACTTCAAGCCGGTCACCCGCGAGTTCACCGATAGTATGCGCGCGCTGGGGCTGCACGTCGTCAGCTGTTATCAGTACGGCAAGCCCGGTTGGCCGAATTCGCCGTCGGACTTCACCCGCGGGTATGCCGGTGGGGTTGCGGATGCGACGACGGCCCTGCGATTGCACGGCGCGGCCGGTGGCCCAAGTTCGGCGCCGATCTTCTTCAGCGTCGACGAACCGATTGACTCCACAACGTGGAAAAATGTTGCGCTGCAATGGTTTCGCGGTCTCAACTCGGTCCTGGGCGTCGAACGAACGGGTATCTACGGCGGAAACCGGGAATTAGCGTGGGCGATCGCCGATGGTGTCGTCGGGCACTCGAGCACTCCGGGTTTTCGATGGGCCTGGCAGACCAAGGCATGGTCAGGTGGTGTGCGCGAACCCGCGGCGGTGCTCTTTCAGCGAGAGGTTGTCACCGCGGTAGACCCGGGTGTGCTGATCGATGGTGTGCACGTAGACGTGGACGATGTGCTCGCGGCCGATTTCGGCCAGTGGGATCGGGTTTAGGACCCGACCGGAACCAGTGCCGGGCTTCCTACGCCGATCGTGATCCGCGGGGAGGCCGCCGGGTCGAGCCAGGTCAGGATCGAGCGCATCTCATCACGACCGATGGCCACACATCCCCAGGTCGGGCTGCCGTTGGTCACGTGCAGAAAGATCCCCGACACCTTTCCTGGGATCCGCTGCGGGTTCACGGCGATGTTGACCGCATAGTCGTAGACCGGGCCGGAGTCGTAGAGGTTCTCGGTGATGGCCGAGGGACTGTTCGCTGAGTGGACGTAGGTGTTGTACGTCGGCGAGGACGCGTCTTCGTCCCACCAATCCTGTTTGGTGGCCTGGAAATAGGGCATCTTGGTGCCGGGATTGGGCTCGCGGCCGAAGGCTTGGTCGAATACGAACGTTCCCTCGGGAGTGCGGTAGACACCGTCGGCGGGGGCACCGATTCCGAGCTCGCCGACCATGGTTTTGGTCGGCCCCAGGACAACCTTCCACTGCTGACCGACCCGTTGGAATGCGGTGAGGGTCCCCGTGGTCGAATTCGCGGCGGGGACACCGACGACAATCCACTGAGAGGTCTCCGCGGCGGGAGCAACCGGTGGCTCAGCCGGAGTGGGCGCGGCCAATGGCAGTGCCAGAGCAGCCAATCCCAGAAACCCCGCGATCCTGACGAGTGTCCTGGGCAGTTTCACACGTGCGATCGTAACCGCGACCAGCAATAGAACCCGGGAAGCAGAGCCGGGGGCAAGCGATCGGGAACTGGGATACTGGGCGGCACCATGGACGACGACGAGCAGTGGACTAGCCCCGCCGGACTGCCGGCCGGGCGGGCCGTGGCGCTCGATGGGCGGGTGCGGATCTGGCGCGACGCCTCGGTCGTCCTGGGCGGTGCGCCGTGGGGCATCGTCCGGATCGCGGCGGCCGCAAGGCCGTTCGTCCTTCGCCTCAAACACGCCGGAGCAGCCGGGCTGGTTCCCTCCCCCGGTGTCGAGCACGCCGTGGTCGACCTGCTGGTGCCCCGCGGGATCGTTCATCCACTGCCGATCCGTGATCACCAACCGGGCAACGTGGTGGAGGTCGTCGTGCCCGCCTATGAGCGAGCGGATCTGCTCGATGACTGTCTGGGCGCCCTCCGCGCGGCTTCACCGGAGGTGCGCATCATCGTGGTGGACGACGCGTCGCGCTCAGAAAGGGTCGGTGACGTGGCGCGCGCACATGGCGCGACCGTGATCCGCCACTCGGTGAACCGCGGTCCTGCTGCCGCCCGCAACACCGGTCTTGACGCAGCGAGCACACCGATCGTCGCGTTCGTCGACGCCGACTGCGCGGTGACACCGGGATGGATTGACCCGCTCGTCGCTCACTTCGACGATCCTCGGATCGCGGCGGTCGCACCACGGATCAGGCCCCGTTCAAGCTCCGGTGGTGTGCTACCCCGCTACGAGTTCGCCCGGTCCGCACTCGACATGGGTCCCCGACCAGAGCTGGTTGCACGCGGAGCGTCACTCGGGTACCTGCCGTCGGCAACACTGCTGATTAGACGAAACGCGCTGGGGCCGTTGGTATTCGATGAGGCCCTGCGGGTCGGTGAAGATGTCGACCTGGTCTGGCGGTTGTCCGATGCCGGCTGGATGGTCCGTTACGAACCCGCTTCCGTGGTGACCCATAAGATCCGGCCACAGCTGTTCGACTGGGCCAGAAGGCACTTCGACTACGGCACCTCCGCAGCGCAGCTGGACATTCGACACCCACGACGACTCGCACCGGCACGATTGTCGGTCTGGAACCTCGCGATCGGACTGCTTGTGCTGGCCCGGTGGCCAACGCGTGGCCGTGCCGTGGCCGCCGGACTCGGGGTAGCCGGTCTATCGGCCGGGCTCCTGGCCCGCAGACTGCGCGCGTCCTCCGTCGACCCCGCGGTGGCTTCGCTTGTTGTTGCTAGGGGACTGGTGGCCGAGGCGGGGGCCACCGGGCATCTGCTTCGCCGCGAATGGTGGCCACTGGGATGGTTCGCACTGGCCTGTGCACCGCGATCCCGCATCGGCCGATTCGCCGCAGCGGTCATGCTCATTCCTCTCGCACGCGAGTGGTTCATCCGGCGCCCTGCACTCGACCCGGTGCGGTACGTCGCGCTACGACTGATGGAGGACGCCGCCTACGGCACCGGGGTGATCGCAAGCGCGGTCGCAGATAAGCGTCCCGGAGTTCTCCTACCCCTGGTGAGGATGCCCGGCAGCCGACGCTAGCGGCGCAGCGGTGCTGCGGCCTGGTATTGCGCGGGTTTTCGTTGCGACGACCATCCCAGCCATCGTTCCCACGCGTGCACCGAGGCGCGTTGCCACGCGTGATCGGCCGCCGGGCTGATGCGACGCGCGACCTCCAACGCCACGATGAGCGGAACGCGCATCAGCAGTAAAGCCAGTCCGAGCCATGGCGAGGGCAGCCGGTACCGCTTGCGATTCGCGGGCAACATGAACAGCCGGACGTAGGCGGCCTGGATGTGCAGGTGCATCTGGGCACGCACACGCTCGATACCCCGAAATTCCGGCAGGGGTGCGAAGGCGGGCACAAACGACTCGACCAGTTCGGCCCCGATGGCGCCGGAGTCGTACGAGCGGGTGGCGTCGAACAGGTACAGCATCCGGATGCCGGCGGCGATGGTCTCCGGGAAGATGTCGGAGCGCATGCCGACCAAGTGGCCCAGGTAGCGGTTGAAGTGCAGGGCGGCCCGGATCTCAGCCGGGGACGTCAGGTAACCCAACGCGTACAGACCGAGTCCGGGGCCGACGCTTCCGCCGAGCAGCGTCAGCATCATCTCGGCCTGGCTGATCGGAAGCCCCCAGCGCTGCGAGTCCCACTCCGGGTGGTCGGCCACCCGGCGCCGGACACTGACATGCATGACCCGCACCTGCATCGAGATGCGGCGCCCGAGCGAGCCGGGCGTCAGCGCGGCACCGGGCCGGCACACCTCGATCCACCACCGGCTGGTCTCCAGATAGCGGTTGAGCGCGGAGTCCCCGGCGTATCCGCCGGATAGTGACAGCGGCACCGCCAGCGAAGCCTCGGTGTAGGCGTCCAACGTGCCGGCATTGCCGATCGAGCCCAGCGTGTAACCCCAGCGTCGCCACACCGCCGCACCCTGCTCGACCAGTTGCGGATCCACCCAGTCCGGAACGTGTTCGAACTCCGCGAACAACGCCGTCATCGACTCCGGCACTTCGGGCACGGCATCGACGCAGGTCTCCAACGCTTGGTTCAACATCTCCCTGGAGCGTTCCGGACCCAGCGGCCCGAGAAACGTCTCATCGACAAACCGCTCAGCTACCGGATCGCCGGTGTTGAGCAGCCGCGCATATTCGTCCACGACCCGGTCATCGGGGAAAAGCTCGAAGCCGGTGATCCGCTTGATCCTGGCACGGATGCGGGCGGACGGTCCCGCATCGCGGGCCTGCGGCCAGCGAAACGCACTGGGAACAGCCACGATCCGCTCCTTCGCTCGGCGTCACACCCGCGGCCGATCCTCCAGCATAAGCGGACGTCCTCAGCTAACCTTTCAACCAGGAAAGACGACTACGAGGAGTCACCGTGCAGATTTCGCTTCGCTCCCAGTTGATCGCGAGCATCGCCGCTCTCAGCGTGACGGCGACAGTCATCACCCCGATCACCCCCTCCGACGTGATGCCCTCGATACAGCAGGTCTCGACTAGCTACCAGCTTTCAGCGCTGGCCAACCCCATCACCGCGATCGCGGGCGTTGTCGAGTTCCTGAACTATCAGATCCTCAGCGGGCAGCCCCTCAACGCTGACCCTGCAGCCTACGTCTTCGCCGACCCGTATTGGACGGACTTCTTCACCGCCACGAACCCCTTCACCGATCCGCCCAGCACCGTCAGGTTCGGGCCGCAGACCTTGGGCCTGATTCCTGATCTCGCCAACGAGTTCTCGACCAATGCCCTGAGCGCGGTGATCTCCAACCTGTCGAATTACGGCTTCGCTGTCGGCGAAGGCGCACTGGCCCTGGGCACGGGCACGGCGACCGCGGTGTGGAACACCCCGACGGCAGTGGCCACCGCCGTCGGATACGCGGCCGCCGGCGATACCGCGGCCGCGCTCGCCGAGTTGCAGACGCAGATCCTGGCTCCACTGCAGGCGGGCGTCCAGTTGGCGACTGATGCCATCTCCTACATCACCTCAAACCTTGCCCGAAACATTCAAACGATCCTGACCGCCACCCTGCCGAAACTGCTGGGTGGGCTGGCCAGAGCGACGGTCGGCGGTCTCACCTACCTGACCCAGTCGGCGATCGCGACCGTCACCCAGGTGGTCACCGACCTGGCCACCCTGAACGTCGAAGCCGCATGGAACGACTCGGTGAACGGCTTTCTCAGCAACACCGGCACGCTTGGCCAGCTCACCTGGCTGACCGTCGCGCCTATCGGCTTCCCGAATCCGGCGGACTTGACGACCGGCATTCCGTGGGTTTCGCCGAGCCTGCGCAATGTCATCACCACTGTGTCGCAGCAGACCGGCGGCTCCGCCATTCTCAATGACATTTTTGGTGGCGCCGGGATCCGCAACGAACCGTTTTATCCCGGCCCATTGCCTGCCGCCTCGGTGCCGTCGCGGTCGACAAAAGCCGCGCGATCCGCGGCGTCGGTACGGTCGGCGGCTGCACCCGCGGCAGACGCGGGTGCTGGGCATCGGGCAGCCCGCAAGGCAGCCGCGGCGGGCTAAGCGCCCGCGGCCACGACCACGAAATCGGTGGCGAACCCGAGGAGCAGGCCGATCAGCAGTCCCCAGAACATCAGCGTGCGGTGGCCGAGGTTCTGCGCGACACGCAACAACTGAACGACCACGTACAGGATCGAGCCCGCTGCAAGGGCCATGAAGGCAACTGAGACAGTCTCATTCACGAACGCCTGGCCGAGCAGCGTGCCGACCAATGTCGGGCCACCGGCGATCAGACCGAGCAGCGCCAGGAACCCCCAGCTGGGTCGGGTCGGATCGCCAGCCAGTGGGGCGACGATTCCGAAACCCTCTGTCGCATTGTGCAACCCGAATCCGACGATCAGCGGGATCGCGAGACTGAGGTGCCCGGCGGCGGCGGACTGACCGATCGCCAGTCCCTCGGAGAAGTTGTGCAATCCGATACCCACCGCGATCAGAATCGCCAGGCGCTGTCCGGCTGACGCGGTGGCGAAGGCGCGATATTCGGTAAACTCAGCCACGCTTGCCGCACCCGGCCCGTGCGGCCGCGCGGTACCCTTCGCGCCCGCCATCCACTGCTCGTAGTAGACGAGAGTCATCAGGCCGAGGACCAGACCGACAACCAAGACCGCAGCCAGCGAGATGAACCCCAGCCAGGTGCCGGTTCCATCCTGGGTGACAGCGACGAGCGCGGTCTCGACCGGTTCGACGGCGTGCACGAGCACGTCCCAGAACAGGAACAGCAGCACACCGGTAGCGGTCGCGCTCAGCAGGGCCCTCGCGCCGGTTGGCAGACCTCGCACTCGGCCCACCGGGAGGCCGAGAAATATGGTGAAACCTGCGATGGCGCCCAGAAGTGCGATATCGAACGTGCTCACGGCCACCTCCCTTCTATGCAAAGCCTAGCCTAAGTTAGACCACCTACTGTACGGTCCTCAGGTGTCGCCGTCAAACGAGTTCAATAGCCGTCCATCAGCCTCTTAGCTGCAGTAATGGCTCGCGGCTGCCGCTCAATCATGGCCACATACGCATCGCTCTGGGGCATGCACCGGTACAGCCGCGGGCACCGCAATGGAGAAGCCAACAGTGCCGCGCGCCCAGCTCTGCTGTTGTAAATTCAGTTGATCAGCGCTCTAAAGCGCAGCAAAACGGAGCTCATCTGTGAATTCGCCACGCGTGCCCATGCTCCCGCCCACGATGTCGGCGCCGACGTGGTCTGTGTGACCGGCCAACCGGACACGTCGGCTCGTCGGGCGAAACCCTCGTGAGCGCTCACACGATCGGGATCGACATCGGCACCACCGGCACCAAGACAGTGCTGTTCGACACCACCCGCGGCATCATCGCTCAGGCTTCGCGCGAGACGGTGTTGCACTCGCCGGAGCCGGGTTACGCCGAGGCCGACACCGGCCAGTGGTACGCCAACGTCATCGGGTCAGTCCGGGAGATACTGGCCAGCAGCGGGGTGCCCGGCGATAACGTCGGAGCTGTTGCGGTGTCCGGAATGGTGCCAGCCGTCGTCCCCGTCGGCATTGACGGAAACCCCTTGCGTCGTGCCATCCTGCAGAACGATGCGCGCGCGCACAACGAGGTCGACGAACTCGCCGCGGTGCTCCGCGACGTGAACTTGGTCGAGATGACCGGATCGGCACTCACCCAACAATCGGTGGCACCAACAACGATGTGGTTGCGTGAGCACGAGCCTGAGGTCTACCAACGAACGACCCATTACCTCGGCTCATACGACTGGGTGCTCACCGCCCTCGGTGCCGAGGTTCACATCGAGCAGAACTGGGCACTTGAGTCCGGACTGTTCACCATCGGTGGAGACGTCACGTACCCGGTTCTGATAGCCGCCGGCCTCGACCCCGCAACTCTTCCACCGGTGCGCCGGCCGGGATCCCAGGTTGGTGGACTTAGCCCGGAGGCAGCCCTGCTGACCGGCCTGGCAGTGGGCACCCCGCTAATCGTCGGCGGCGCGGACCACGTCCTCTCGGCATTCGCCGCCGGCGTCAGCCGGCCCGGCGAGGCACTGGTCAAACTCGGCGGTGCCGGAGACATCCTGGTCGCAAGCGACGTCACGGTGGTCGACGAGAGGCTCTACCTGGACGCACACCCGATCCCCGACCGGTGGCTACCGAACGGCTGCATGGCCGCCAGCGGAAGCCTGATCAGGTGGTTCCAAACAATCACCGGTGGGACCGATCTCGTCTCACTTGATGAGGAGGCGTTGGCCTCGGCTCCCGCCGAAGTGCTCTGCCTGCCCTACTTCCTGGGTGAGAAGAGCCCGATCCATGACCCGGACCTGCGCGGCGTGTTCGCCGGCATGCACCTCGGACACACTCGTGCCGACCTGTACCGCTCCGTTCTCGAGGGTGTCGCCTTCGGGTTCCGTCACCACGTCGAGGTGTTTGACGACATCGGTATCAGCCTCAGCCGCGTGATGATCACCAATGGTGGCTCCAGGTCCACGCTCTGGAAGCAGATCCACGCGGACGTTCTGGGCTTTGAACTTCTGCCCGTACGGGGCCATCCCGGGGCATCCCTGGGTGCCGCCGTGATCGCCGCGATCGGAATCGGCGCACTCGACGACTGGTCCGACGTCACCCGCTTCATCACCTTAGACGCACCCGTGGTACCCGACCTGAGACGGACATCGCTGTATGACGATGCCTACCGAACGTGGCGGGAACTGGGCGATGCTGTGGCTCCGGTTTCGCACGCAGTTTCACGCAACACCCGCAATAACCGCAATAACCGCAATGTGAAAGGAAAAGTCCTGCAATGAAATCCACAACACCCTGGTGGAGGTTGCGGCCCCTGCTTGCAGTCCTCGCCGTCATGACACTACTGATCAGCGCATGTGCCGGCAGCGGCGGAACCCAGAAAACCGAAGCGACCGGAACTGGCGACGTTCCCAAGGACGTCTCTGGCACGGTCCGCATCCTGCTGGAGAACGTGCCCGACTCTGACATCGTCAAGGCGATGGTCCCCGAGTTCACCAAGGATCACCCGAATGTCAAGGTCGACATCGAGATGCTGACGTATGACCAGATGCGCGACAAATTGGTGTCATCGTTCCAATCGTCGACCCCCAACTACGACCTGATCGTCGTTGATAACCCATGGATGGTGGACTTTGCGAAGGCTAAGTTTCTGCAGCCAATGGACGCCCGCATCGACAGCACACCCGGCTACGACGCGACAGACTTCTTCCCGTCCTTGACCGAGATCACCACAGTCGACGGTGTGCGTTACGGCGTGCCGTTCTACAACTACGCCCTGGGATACCTCTACAACACCGACGATCTGGCGCAAGCCAAGCTTGAAGTGCCCAAGACCCTCGACGAATTAGTCAGTACCTCCAAGGCGCTGACGGTCGGCGACAGGGCAGGTATCGCCATGCAGCCGCAACGTGGGTACAAGATCTTCGAGGAATGGGGCAACTGGCTGTTCGCCGCCGGCGGCTCCATCTATGACGAGAGTGGAAAGCCCAGCCTCGACACTCCCGAGGCAAAGCGTGCGTTGGCCGCCTATATCGACACCTACAAAACCGCAGCGCCGCCCAACAGCCTCAACTGGGCCTTCGACGAGGCGTTCCGGTCAGTGTCCGGCGATCAGGCCGCGTCAATGATCAGTTACAACTGGAACCTGCCGGCACTGAACAAACCGGGTTCCGGGCCGTCGGCGGGCAAGTTCAAGCTGGCTGAAATCCCCGGCGGTAAGCAGGTGCTGGGCTCGTGGAGTTGGTCTATCCCGACCAACTCCGGCGCATCGGATGCGGCCTGGGCCCTCGCGTCGTGGCTCACCTCGAAAACGCAGGACATCCAACGCACCGAGCAGGGCGGTGCGGCGATCCGGAAGAGCACGCTCAACGATCCTGCGGTCCGCAACGGCAAGTTCGGGGCGGATTACTACGCGACGATCGAGAAGATTCTGGCTAATGCATCACCGTTGAGCCAGGGTCCAAGCGGCGAGGAGATGATCCAGGCCGTCGGGACCGAACTCAACGAGGCAGTCGCGGGCACCAAGAGCGTCGACGACGCGCTGGCCGCCGCCCAGGCGGCTGCCGTGAAGATCCAGGGCTGAGTTCGTCGAATGTGCTGGCGGGAACCGGCCACACGAGCAGGAGGGTTGGGCGCGGATGAGTTTCAGGTATCGAATGGTCGCGCCGTTGATCGCCCTCTTCCTCGGCGTGGTCGGTTTCCCGCTGGCCTACGCCTTGTACCTGAGCATCACCGATTACAAGCTGACTAGCAGCGGCACACCGCGGCTGGTGGGCATTGACAACTACGTCTCAACGTTTCAGGACGGGGCGTTCTGGCGGGCCTCCGGCGCGACCGCGACGTTCGTATTCGTCGCGGTCAGTCTGGAACTGATCCTCGGACTGGCCATCGCGCTGGCACTACAGAAGCAGCGCTGGGCGCGGGATCTGACCCGATCGATGTTGCTGGCGCCGATGTTCATTACACCGATTGCCGTCGGTCTGATCTTCCGTTTCCTGCTCAACGATCAGATCGGCGCCATACCGCATCTGCTGCGCGCGATCGGGGTCGACTACGACTTCTTCGGACCCGGCCGTGCGTTGTTCACGTTGGCTCTGATTGACGTCTGGCAGTGGACGCCATTCATGGTGCTGCTGCTGCTCGCAGGACTGGAGTCCATCCCCCGGGAACCGTTGGAAGCGGCTAGGGTCGATGGCGCTCGAGGGTGGTATGTGCTGCGGCGAGTCACCTTGCCACTGCTGGCGCCAGTACTCGTCGTGGCGATCCTGCTGCGCTGTCTGGATGCCATGAAGGTGTTCGAGTACGTGTTCGCGACCACTCGCGGCGGGCCGGGCACCCAAACCCAGACCCTGCAGTACTTCGTCTACCAGACCGGAATTCAGTTCTTCCGACTCGGATCGGCATCGTCTATGGCATTCGTTGTGCTGCTCGTCGTGCTGACGGTGATCGTGGTGGCATTTCGTCGGGTGGAGAAGGCCAAGCAGCCATGAAGAACTCCGTTGCGCTGACGTGTTGTCGGGTGGCCCTGCTGTGGGCGGCCGGCATCTGCGTCCTCTTCCCTGTCCTGTGGATGGCCCTGGCCAGTGTGAAGAATCCCAGGCAGCTCAACGATCCATTCGTGCTGACATTCACTCCCACGTTGGATGCCTGGCGCACTGTGCTGTCGTCGGGCATCCTGGCCGCCGCCGCCCGCAGCGCCATTGTGGCGTTGACCACCGTCGGTATCAGCGTGGTGGCCGGAAGCATGGGTGCCTACGCGATCGCCCGTTTCCGGGCCGGCGGCACAGCCACCCGGTTCGGCATGCTCGCCGCGCAGGTACTACCGCCGGCCGTCCTAGTTTTTCCCCTTCTCACGATGGCATACGCCCTTCGGCTCAATGACACCCTGGTTCCGGTGATCTTCGCGCACCTGAGTTTCGTGCTGCCTGTCGTGACCTGGTTCCTCATCGGATTCTTCGAGGCGGTTCCCCGTTCCCTCGAGGAGCAGGCCCAGGTGGACGGCTTCACGCGATTCCAGGCGTTTCGGCTGGTAGTTCTCCCCCAGGTGCTGCCCGGTGTCGGCGCAGCTGCCATCTTCGGCTTCACACTGTCCTGGAACGACCTGTTCTACGGTCTGATCCTGGCCCCCGGCAAGGCCGCTATTCTCCCGGTGGCGATTGCTGGTTTCAACACCTTCCGGGGCGTACAGATCGGGTCGATGAGCGCGGCGATACTGATCGCTGTCGTGCCAGTGGTTGTCTCCAGCTTCTTCATTCAACGCAGACTGGTGCAGGGCATCAGCGGCGGCGCGGTCAAGTTCTAGAGGAAGGTGATCCGAAAGCACATGGCGGCCGTTCGATTCATCGGTGTGAACAAGTCGTATGGCTCGACACCTGTGGTTAGCGACCTCGATCTTGAGCTTCCCGACGGGTCGTTCACCGTCTTGGTCGGCCCGTCCGGCTGCGGTAAGTCGACGTCATTGCGGATGCTCGCGGGCCTGGAGTCGGTCACATCGGGAATCATCACGATCGGCGACCGCGACGTAACCCACCTGCAGCCGCGCGACCGAGACGTGGCCATGGTGTTTCAAAACTACGCTCTGTACCCACATCTCACGGTCCGGGAGAACATCGCCTTTCCGTTGCGCGCCACCGGGGAGCCTCGTGACAAAGCTCTCAAGCGAGTCGGCGAAGTGGCCGAATCCCTCGGCTTGGCAGGACTGTTGGGCCGCAAGCCCAAGGACCTCAGTGGTGGTCAGCAGCAGCGAGTCGCGATCGGCCGGGCGATTATCCGGCAGCCGTCGGTCTTCCTTTTCGACGAACCGCTAAGCAATCTCGACGCCAAGCTACGCGTGGAGACTCGCACCGAACTACTGCAGATTCAACGTCGGCTCGGCATCACATGCCTGTATGTGACCCACGACCAAGAGGAAGCGATGACACTGTCGGACCGCATGGTGGTGATGCGCGATGGGCGCACCACACAGGTGGGGACTCCACTTGAGGTCTATGGCAAACCGAACGATACGTTCGTCGCAACGTTCGTCGGAAGCCCCAAGATGAACCTCGTCGATGGACAACTCACCCCCGGAACCCTCACCCTGGAAACTGGGTTCGCACTGGCCGTCCAGGAGCGCCAAGCCGGCGGTCTGGTGACCGCCGGAATCCGCCCCGAGGATCTGATTCTCAATCCGGCCGAAGATGCCGAATCCCGGGTGAAGCTGGTTGAACTGCTCGGACCACGCGCGATTGTCACCATAGATGTCCGAGGTGTCGCACTCACGAGTGTCGTTGATGCTTCAAGACTCTCCGGAATCAGCGAAGGCACCACCGTCGAGCTATCGGTGCGCCCGGACACACTCCATGTCTTCGACACACACACCGGCGAACGTGTCGCTGAAGCCATTCACGACACAGGAGAGCGAGCGTATTGATGACCAAGACCGTCGTCGTCACCGGAGCAGGATCCGGTATCGGACGCGCAATTGCGTCGATCCTGGCCGAGCGGGCCTGGCGGGTAATCGTCACTGACATCGATGCCGACGCTGCACGCGAAGTGGCGGCCGGGCTACCCACCGACGGTCCTGTGCGACACGAATCGATTGTGCTCAACGTCAGCTCACCTGCAGATGCGGCCATGGTCGCCGACGACGTCACCCAACGTTTCGGCCTGGACGCCTGGGTGAGTAATGCTGGAGTTTCGTTCATGCATCGATTCCTCGACGTCCCGATCGAGCGATACAACCAGACGATGGATGTCAATCTCAAGGGCGTCTTCGTGTGTGGGCAGGCAGCCGCCCGCGCGATGGTGCGCAGCGGAAGGGAAGGTGCCATTGTCAACACTGCCTCGATGGCCGGCAAGCAGGGTCGCGTGCCGTTTCTGTCCGACTACGTGGCTTCGAAATTCGGTGTGGTTGGCTTAACTCAGTCAATGGCCTACGAGCTCGCTGAGCACGGGATCACGGTCAACTGTGTGTGTCCCGGCTATGTCGAAACCCCAATGCAGTCAAGAGAACTCGAGTGGGAGGCCCAGCTGCGCGGGATCGGCCCCGCTGATGTCCGGCAGATGATGATCACTGACACCCCACTGCGACGGCTCGAACAGCCCGAGGACGTAGCCAGAGCGGTGGCCTTCCTGCTCTCCGTTGACGCCAGGTTCATCACCGGCGAGGCTCTTGCAGTCAACGGTGGCGCGTACATGGACTAGTCCTGGCCTGATGACGAATCCGCAAACCGAGAAAGGAACCACGTGACTACGACTTGGCTCGACGAGGTCTTCAATGTCCGCAAGCCCGTCATTGCCATGCTTCACCTCGCTGCCCTACCCGGAGACCCTGAGTACGACACAGCCGGGGGCATCACCGCGGTCGTGAACCGTGCACGAGAGGAACTCGACGCCCTGCAGTCCGGAGGCGTCGACGGAATTCTTATCTCCAACGAATTTAGTCTGCCGTACCTCACAAAGACAGAACCCATCACCGCGATCACGATGGCCAGGATCATTGGTGAACTGCTCCCCGATATCATGGTGCCATTCGGAGTCAATGTGCTCTGGGATGGACGCGCATCGATCGACCTGGCTGTCGCCACCGGAGCGAAATTCGTCCGCGAGATCTTTACCGGGGTTTACGCAAGCGACTTCGGATTATGGGATACCAATGTTGGCGAAGTTGCGCGCCACCGCTCACGGGTAGGAGGCGCGGGGGTGAAACTGCTGTTCAATATCGTTCCGGAGTCGGCAGGCTACCTCGCAGCGCGTGACCTGGCGTCCATCACCCAGACCACTGTGTTCGCGACGCGGCCCGATGCGATCTGCGTATCCGGAGCGACCGCAGGCTCACCAACGGATCCCGAGGCACTGCGGGTGGTGAAGTCGGCCGCAGGCGCGGTGCCGGTCTTCGTCAACACAGGTGTCCGTGCCGAGAACGTGGCCGCTCAACTCAGCATCGCAGATGGCGCAATCGTCGGCACGTACTTCAAACAGGGCGGAATCTTCGAGAACCGAGCTCAGCGTTCGCGGGTCGAGGAACTGATGTCGCACGCCCGCAAGTTCCGCAAGGAGCTGGGCTGATCTACGAACTGACGTGGGGCCGTTCAGAGTCGGCTGATACTTGAGGTTTCCACGTCGGTTGACTGAAACGCAACGACGAAGCCATTGCCGGGTACGCACACTAGGTACGACCCTATGAATCGCCTGCAGCGACGCTAGCGGAATGATTCTCCGACGAGACCGGTGATCGCCGCCGCACTCCGAAAATCGACCGCATCATCGATCTTGAGCGCCTGCACTCCGTTCACCAGTCGCTCCAGCTTGGCGTACCTGTCGTCGTCGACTGCGCCGGCCAGGATCTCCATGGCCACGGGTTCGCACACGACAATCCGATCGGTATCGGAGGACAACAGCCGGCGGACCTCAACCGCGGCGGGTGACCCGGTCGCGCGGAAATACTCGATCCAGGCCGACGTATCGATCAGAATCATCAGAACTCGTCGGGCCGCTCTCGCCGGATGCCGCCGAGCCAGGTCGACGGCCTGTCTCTTGGTGCTGACCCCGTAACGCCGCATCACCTCGTACACCGCATGGAGCACAGGGCGATAAAAAGCCGTCTGGCGATCTATCTGTGGGGCCTGCGGGGCTCGAACCCGCGACCAAAGGAATCGAAACTTTCCCCGAGGAACCGGCGATGGAATGTACTACCTCCCCCCGGACGAGCTGGGCGAGACTAACCGCGTGCACCTGGTGACGGCGGTTCAGGCGATGGCGATGTTCATCGCGATGCTGGCCGTGTCAGTGGTCGGTGCGCTGGGGGCACGGCTCTTGCCGGACACCGCAATCGCCTACTTCGGGCTGGTGCCTCTCCTGCTGGGCATACGGGCAGCCTGGGTGGCCTGGCGGCACCGCAGGGACGACCAGGACGACCAGGAAGTGGGCGGTCGCGCCGGTCTTGGGACAGCAACGGTGGCCGCCGTGACGTTCGCCAACGGGGGCGACCACATCGGTGTCTACGTTCCCGTTTTCGCCGTCGCCGGCCCTTCGGGCATGCCTGCCTATGTGATCGCTTTTCTCCTCGGGGTCGGCTTGGCCGTGCTGGTCGAGGGCGGGTGCCCGCACGGCTTTGAGTGCGTGGTCGATCTTGCCGTCGATGAATCCCCACCCGGTCGGGTCCATGGGCTGCACCCTGTCCCGGGCGTCATCCCACGCCGATTTGAGGTCGGTGATGCAGGCGACCGCACCGGCTTGGTCGCCGGCCTGCACTGTGGTGAAGGTGTCGGTCACGATGGTGAGGAACGCGGTCACGTCGGCTGGCGGAACTTCGCGCTCGCCGCTTGGCCGGACGGCGTTGCGGTGACCACCGGACGGGCTTCCGAAAAATGCGCCGGCGGCGATGTGATCGCGCGCGAAGATCACCTCGACGTTCGGGCACGGGTCAGCGGTGGCGGTGGGAACGCCGATGGGTCCACTCAGCTAAGCCACGGCCGTCACGACCGTGGCATAGCTGATGCGACGGGATGCCCGGGAGGCTCATGTGGCTGTGCCTTCCCGGGCCGTCCTGACCGCCGCTAGCGTGGGCCTACACCAATGGGGCCGACCGGTCCCGCAACGGGTCCGAGGCCACCAACCCCGAC
>Ga0194035_1000897_pt1 | contig 16431 bp, 19 predicted proteins | sample JunL2320m_MetaG_FD_148680 | JGI IMG/M metagenome (GOLD analysis project Ga0194035, IMG submission 148680) | Anoxic zone freshwater microbial communities from boreal shield lake in IISD Experimental Lakes Area, Ontario, Canada - Jun2016-L239-20m | ecosystem: Environmental > Aquatic > Freshwater >...
CATAAGCACCATGGTTTTCTGTCAACATCTCTAGCGCGTGATGCGCAATCGCATGAGCTGCGCGCTCCATGAGCGGCGCGCCCTGCGATAAGTACTCCGCTTCTACTCGGCGGACACTAGCCGCGCTGTACGCCCGTTTCATTAGCCCTCTTCAAGAAGTACAAATGCGGAAACGATTCCGCCATCGTGAGAAAGAGTGAGATGAATCTTTGCCTCCCCCACAGCCGCAGCCACACTGCCACTCACTGCAAAGAACGGTCTTCCGGAGGAATCTTTCTGCACTTCAGCGTCGTGCCATTGCAAACCTGCAGGCACACCGAGCGCTTTAGCTAACGCCTCTTTGGCTGCGAAACGTGCCGCTAAAGAGGCATGAGGCAGACCTCGTTCATTTTCTGTGAAGAGGCGATCTCGCAGACCCGGTGTGCGATCTAGCGCCTCCTCGAAGCGACCTAGATCGACTACATCCATGCCAATACCACGAATGGTCATGGTTGTACCGGTTGTTTTGCAGAAGGTACAAAGCGATCAACCGCCATCACGAGCACCAAGAGAGCAGCACCAATCAAGATCCCACCAATGAGATCACTGAGCCAGTGCGTGTTTCGGAAGAGCGAAATCACTGCCACCACTCCGGTGACAGCAGAAACGGCTACTGCAAGCAAGGTTGCTCTATGAATAGCGCGGTGCGTGTATCGGTAAATGAGATAGGCAAGCACGCCCCACGTGAGGATGGCATTCGCCGCATGACCGCTGGGATAAGAACCAACCCCGCTCACATCGAAATTATCTACTCCGTCAAGCGGCTTGCTTCTCCCAATGATGATCTTGAGAGCACCTACAACAAGATTCAAGGCAATCAAAGAGAGTAGAGCCAGATTGAGCGGACGCCAGGACTTGAAACGAATTGAAATAGCGATTGCTGCAATGAGCAGCACGGTGGCACTGAGTCCACGCAACCCTAGGTTATCGAGCCAGAGGACGATGTGATGATTAATTCCTTTGAGGCGAAGCGCACCACGATCTCCGATTTTATCGTCAATCGCTCGGTACCACTTTGCTTGCGTGACAAGGAGGGTGTTCAATGCAAAGAGCGCCAGCAATAGAGACGAACGCCGGAGCGCATTAGACATTTGGCGGCGGCGTTGTAGGTCTACCGTCACCGTGTATTGCGCATCGGTGCTGTTATCTGTGTTCATGGCTTTTCTGTGTTCATGGCTTACTCGACAGTGACTGATTTGGCCAGGTTTCGAGGTTGGTCGACATCGAAGCCCTTCACCGTGGCCATCTCGCAGGCAAAGACTTGGAGTGGAACGGTAGCGAGCAGAGGTTGCATAAGAGTGGGGCAGACTGGGATGCGAATAATGAAGTCTGCTGCGCTATTGATAGATTCGTCGCCTTCTTCTGCGATAAGTATTGTGTACGCGCCGCGAGCACGTACTTCTTCCACATTGCTTACCACCTTGTCGTGCACCACGGAGCGTCCACGTGGCGACGGGATGGTGACAAAAACTGGGGTACCAGCTTCGACGAGTGCAATCGGACCATGCTTCAGTTCCCCTGCCGCAAAACCTTCGGCATGCATATAGGCAAGTTCTTTAAGTTTGAGTGCTCCCTCAAGTGCTACCGGGAAACCTACGTGACGGCCAAGAAAGAGTACAGAAGTCTTATCTTTCAATGTTGACGCTAGCTTGCGCACTGGCTCCATAGTTTCTAATACTCGTTCAATCTTCTCTGGCATATCTCGCAAGTCGGTGAGAATGGCGGCAATTTCATCTCCGTACTTATTGCCGCGCACTTGCGCCAAGTAGAGCCCCACTAGATAAGCTGCCACGATTTGCGTGAGGAATGCTTTAGTCGATGCCACCGCGATTTCGGGACCTGCATGCGTGTAAAGCACCGCATCTGATTCCCGCGGAATTGTGGAGCCATTGGTATTGCAGATCGCTAACACTCGGGCACGTTGTGCACGTGCATGGCGGAGGGCCATCAACGTATCCATCGTTTCACCAGACTGTGAGATTGCGATGACAAGAGTTTGGGGGTCAACGATGGGATCGCGATACCGAAACTCGCTCGCCAACTCGACTTCAACCGGAATACGCGTCCAATGCTCGATCGCATACTTCGCAATCATGCCTGCGTGGTAGGCGGTTCCACAGGCAATCACAATGATCTTGTCGACCTCGCGCAACTCTTCATCTGAAAGACGCATTTCATCTAGCGTAAGTTTTCCATCTACCCCCAAGCGTCCGAGCAATGTATCTGCGACCGCTTTAGGTTGCTCTGCGATTTCCTTAAGCATGAAGTATTCGTAGCCACCCTTTTCGGCTGCAGCTGCATCCCAGGTAACTTCGTATTCATTTGTTTCGGCTGGGGCACCATCAAAAGTGGTGACCGAAATACCATCGCGAGTAATCTCAACAACTTGATCTTGACCGAGTTCCACTGCATTGCGCGTGAAAGAGATAAATGCTGATACATCGGAGGCGAGAAAATTCTCTCCTACACCCCTGCCTACAACAAGTGGTGAGTTACGTCTCGCACCAACGACGCAGTCGGGTGAATCGGAATGAACGGCTACCAGAGTAAATGCACCAACAAGTTGCTTACATACATCTCGCATGGCTTGCGCTAAATTTCCACCCGAAGTGGCATAAGCATCTTCTAGTAAGTGTGCGACTGATTCTGTGTCCGTCTCAGAAGAGAAGTCATGCCCATTCGTTTCGAGTCCGAGGCGTAGCTTAGAAAAGTTTTCGATGATCCCGTTATGAATGACCGCTAATTTTCCAGTGCAATCCACATGCGGATGTGCATTGCGGTCAGTGGGTCCCCCGTGAGTGGCCCAACGAGTATGTCCCATACCTGTAGTGGCTGCCGGAAGTGGCGTGCGACCAAGGGACTCTTCAAGGTTGATGAGTTTTCCAGCACGCTTATCGGTGGCTAGGCCATCTGTCGTTACTAAGGCAACACCAGCTGAGTCATATCCACGATATTCCAAACGGCGAAGACCCGAGATGACCACATCGAGGGCTGATTGCTCGCCTACATATCCGACGATGCCACACATAGACGCTCCCTCCCTTCAGATAACCGGGTGCTCACCCTCTAGCCTAGAGGGAAAGGGCAGCGCGAACCTCATCTGCCAGCGCAAGAGCTACTCGTTCAGCCACGTCAACCTCAGCGGCCTCAACCATCACCCGCACGACGGGTTCAGTGCCAGAAGGGCGTAATAAGACTCGGCCGCTCTCACCCAAATCTAATTCTGCAGCGGCCACCGCGCTATTCATTTCGCCCACCCGCGTTCGATCTACTCCACTTACGTTGATGAGTACCTGCGGATAGCGGGTAAAGACCGAAGCTAAGTCGGCCAGTGATCTCCCACTGCGTTTCACTGCTGCAGTGAGATGTAATGCGGTCAACACACCATCGCCAGTCTCAGCATGATCGGCAAGGATGAGGTGGCCAGATTGCTCACCACCTAAATTAAAATTACCTTGGCGCATCTCTTCAAGTACATATCGATCGCCCACATCGGCAGAGATGACACTCACGCCGGCAACTTTCATCGCACGCATAAATCCCAAATTGCTCATCACTGTTGCCACCACGGTGTTCTTAGCTAGTAGCCCGCGCTCTTTCATAGAAAGCGCCAGGATCGCCATGATTTGATCTCCATCAATAATTTTCCCAGCGTGATCAACTGCTAAACAGCGATCAGCATCGCCATCGTGGGCGAAACCCATATCTGCTTTCTCGGCGAGGACTCTCACTGCAAGCTGATCGATATGGGTTGATCCCACACCTTCGTTGATATTGAATCCATCTGGCGATGTGGCAACTTCGATTACTTCAGCGCCAAGTGCGCGAAATGCTTGTGGGCTCACATACGAGGCAGCACCGTTGGCACCATCTATCACAATCTTAAGACCATTAAACTTTTGATCCACTGTGCCAATCACGTGCGCTAAATATTTCTCTGCAGCAGTGTTGTCATCAATCACGCGGCCAACTGCATTTCCGACTGGTCGCTCCCATGGTTCATTAAGGCGAGCCTCAATTGCGTCCTCTAGCGCATCATCTAATTTTACTCCACCTTTGGCAAAGAATTTGATGCCATTGTCTGGCATGGGATTATGCGATGCGCTAATCATCACTCCGAGATCAGCGCCCGTCACATTCACGAGGTGTGCCACTGCTGGCGTGGGCAAGACGCCAACTCGGTACACATCAACGCCAGCCGATGCGAGACCAGAGACAACTGCAGCTTCTAGGAATTCACCTGAGACACGAGTATCTCGTCCGACGATGGCGCGCGGGCGGTGGCCAGCAAAGGTGCCTTTCTCAGCCAAGATATGCGCGGCGGCCACGGAGAGATCAAGCGCTAACTCTGCGGTGAGGTCTTTGTTAGCAACACCACGAACCCCATCGGTGCCGAAGAGTCTGCCCATAACTTTGATCCTTCCATAGCGCCCTCACTTTTGGGGCTCTTACCACTTAAAAAGAGGAGCCCCGAACCGAAGTGGTTCGAGGCTCCTCTGAAGTTCTTGAGTTAGCGCTTGCTGTATTGCGAACGCTTACGGGCTTTCTTTAAGCCGTACTTCTTGCGCTCAATCGCACGAGGATCGCGAGTGAGGAAGCCAGCCTTCTTAAGTGATGGACGATGCGCCTCAGTATCGATCTCATTGAGTGCGCGTGAGATTCCAAGACGAAGTGCACCGGCTTGACCCGAAATACCGCCACCATGAATGCGAGCGTGCACGTCGTAAGTGCCATCGGCACCCACGGTACGAAAAGGCTCGGAGACGAGTTGTTGGTGAACCTTGTTGGGGAAGTAGTTGTCGAGGGTGCGACCGTTGATGGTCCAACGACCAGTGCCGGGAACGATGCGCACGCGAGCAACAGCTTCTTTACGACGACCGGTGCCGCCGCCAGGAGCGGTCAGGGCTGGACGGTTCGTGGCAGCAGAAGGAGTGCTGGTGGTGTATGAAGAAGGAGCGTTCTCTTCTAGGTCGTCGATTTCGATCTCGTTCGTCACTATTTATCCTCAGTTCACTTGCGAAACTTGATTAAATGTATATGGCTGTGGAGATTGTGCAGTGTGTGGGTGATTCGGACCTGCGTACACCTTCAACTTGGAACCCATGTGACGGCCGAGTGAGCTCTTAGGGAGCATTCCCTTGATTGCCTTCTCGAGTGCACGTACTGGGTTCTGAACAAGGAGGTCGCGATACTTCACCGAAGTAAGACCACCTGGGAAACCAGAGTGATGATGCGCCATCTTTTGGTTGAGCTTGTTACCGCTCATCGCAATCTTTTCTGCGTTGATAACAATGACAAAGTCGCCCATGTCCATGTGTGCTGCGACGGTGGGCTTGTGCTTGCCACGAAGAAGGACAGCAGCGTGCGTGGCAAGGCGACCGAGAATGACATCGGTTGCATCAATAACATGCCACTGACGATCGATATCGCCAGGCTTGGGGCTAAACGTGCGCACGCCGAACCTCTTCTTTCAGATCTAGTGCTGGAACCTGATCTCACGAACCTGTCCGAAAAAGACACAGTCCGCAAGAGTGGAGCCATGGCCCCGTTCGGGGACCGACGTGCAAGATTACCCGCGCTGGAGGGAACGGGTCAAAGCGGGCGAGTTGGCTACCAGGCTTCCCAGACCGGCTCCGGGCTCTCCCGGACTACCCCGTCCTCTCCAAAGACCAGAAAGCGGTCAAATGAACGAGCAAACCAGCGATCGTGGGTGACCGCTACTACTGTCCCCTCGAAGCCCTCGAGGCCATCTTCGAGCGCCTCAGCGCTCGCCAAATCGAGGTTATCCGTGGGTTCATCCAGTAGCAGGAGGGTAGAGCCTTCAAGCTCAAGCAGGAGAATCTGGAAACGGGCGGCCTGGCCGCCAGAGAGGGATTCAAAGCGCTGCTCCCCTTGTTGGTCTAATTCATATCGGCGCAGTACCGACATCGCTGGGCCAAGCTGAAGTGAATGAAGCTCCCAGAGGAGGGCAATCAAGCTCTTGCCAACAAATTCTGGATGCGCATGGGTCTGCGCAAAGAGACCAGGTTGCACGCGAGCACCTAGCCGACAAGTGCCGGTGTGTGACACGCCCTCTCCCCCCAGCAGTCGTAGGAAGTGGCTCTTTCCGGAACCGTTTGCTCCCAGCACCGCTACCCGATCCCCAAAGAAGATTTCGCCATCGAATGGCTTCGTTAAATTAGTAAGTGAAAATTTCTCCATGGTGACTGCTCGCACCCCAGTACGTCCGCCGCGCAGTCGCACGCGCACATTCTGCTCCGGTGGCGGAGGCGCGGGTTGACCAGCTTCTTCAAATTTTCTCAGGCGTGTTTGCATGGCGTGATACTTGCTAGCCATTGCGGGGCTGTTTGATGCCTGAATCTGCAATGTCCGAACCAGATCTTCAAGACGTTGGTGCTCCTCTTCCCAACGAGCCACGGAATCAGCTAGCCGCGCGTTGCGGGCTTTACGCGCATCGTGCCACGTACCAAAGCCTTCTCCATGAATCCATACCGAGCTTCCGTTGTTGCCTTGCTCGAGAGTGACGATGCGCTTTGCCGTGCGTCCTAACAATTCACGATCATGTGTGATGAAGAAAATTGTTTTGCGGCTCTCGTTGATTTGTTCTTCTAACCAACGTTTTCCCGGAACATCTAAGTAGTTATCTGGCTCATCAAGTAAGAGAACTTCTTCTGGACCACGAAGCAATGCTTCAAGTACTAAACGTTTTTGTTCACCACCTGAGAGCGTACTTACTAGACGGTGCGAAACTTCATCGAAAGGTTTACCGAGGGCAGCCATGGCACAGAGATCCCAGGTAACTTCGGCATCGTAGCCACCAATATCACCCCAATCTGAAATGGCTTGGGCATACGCCATCTGATCGCTCTCAGTGTGCGATTCTGACATCTTCTTTTCGGTGGCATCCATGCGAAGTGCCCCATCGCGAATGGGCAGTGGAGAAATCGAAATGAGCAGATCCCGCACAGTGCTCTCATCGCGAATGGATCCGATGAACTGACGCATCACACCAAGCCCACCGGAGCGAGCAATGGCGCCAAGTTCTGGAACGATATCGCCAGCAATCAAGCGAAAGAGTGTGGTCTTGCCCGCACCATTGGGTCCCACAAGAGCTGCCTTGACGCCATCGCCGACCCGAAAGGAAACATCACTTAAAAGAATGCGTCCGTCGGAGAGCATGTAGGTAACACCGCTGACATCAATGTGACCCATGGACCGACTCTCGATAATCCGGACGTTGACGTCTCTTTTTAGTGTCAGCCGCACGTGCGGCCAATTCCGCTTGGGAAGGGTAGCGCACATGCTCCAACGTCAGCCCATGAGGCGGGAGTACCGGCACATCACTTGCGCGTTCGGAGGCATTGAGCATCGACGCTGGCCAGTCAATGGGTTTACGACCTTCCCCAACCGCGGTCAACGCACCCATCAATGAGCGAACCATCGAATGACAGAACGCATCGGCTGTGACGGTGGCACAGAGGTATTCAGCGGTACGCTCCCAAGTAAATGATTGAATAGTTCGAATCGTGGTAGCAAATTCACGGCGACGACAGAAGCCAGTGAAATCGTGCTCGCCTAAAAGTAAATTACTTGCTTGCTCCATAGCAACGTGATCAAGGCGATCCGGCCAAGAGAGCACGCTCTTGCGATTGAGCGGCAGCGGGCCAACAGCCCCATCTGCAATGCGATACGAGTACGTGCGTGCCAATGCACTAAAGCGTGCATCAAAGTCTTTATCAGCCACCTGCACTGCTAATACTCGAACATCTTCCGCCAGTGCGCGATTGAGACGATAAAGACCTTGCGCCTCTATCGCTCGCCACTTATTTTCTGGCACATCCATGTGGGCAACTTGACCGCGTGCGTGTACGCCCGAATCTGTCCTACCGGCACAGGTAAGCGGCGTCTCTGCAAAGAAGATAAACCCAAAGATTCTTTCCAATTCGCCCTGAACGGTGCGCAATTTTTCTTGCTTTGCCCAGCCATTGAAATATTCACCGTCGTAGGAAATATCTAGGCGCAAACGAATGAGCCCACCATTACTGATGGGCTCATCGTTATTCATATCTAAACGCTAGAACGAGTGAAGAACTACTTGCTCTTGGCGGCAGCTTTCTTTGCTGGGGCCTTCTTAGCTGCAGCCTTCTTGGCCGGAGCCGCGTCATCAGCCTTCTTAGCAGCAGCCTTCTTGGCCGGAGCCTTCTTAGCAGCAGCCTTAGCAGCAGTGGCAGTTGCTTCGCTGACGACAGCCTTTTTACCAGGCGTGCCCTCGACAAGTACTTCGATGATGGCCATCGGGGCGTTGTCACCCTTGCGTGGACCAATCTTCGTAATACGGGTGTAACCACCATCGCGCTCAGCGAAACGTGGGCCAATCTCAGTGAAGAGAGTGTGCACGACGCCCTTGCTGCGAATAACTGTCATCACGCGACGACGAGAGGCGAGATCGCCCTTCTTCGCAAAGGTGATCATCTTTTCGGCGAGCGGACGCACGCGCTTTGCTTTGGTCTCAGTCGTGGTGATGCGACCATGCTCGAAGAGTTGACTTGCGAGATTCGCAAGAATCATCTTCTCGTGAGCAGGACCGCCACCGAGGCGAGGACCTTTAGTTGGAGTTGGCATCTATCTCTCTCCCTAGTACTGCTGGTCTTCGATGATGACCGGCGGAATTTCAGTGGGGTCGTAATCGAAATCCGCGTCATCGTCATATGTGACAACAAGCGAGCGATCGAATCCGGCCGGGCTGTCCTTCAGTGCAAGACCCATTGAGATGAGCTTGGCCTTTACTTCATCGATGGACTTCGAACCGAAGTTACGAATATCGAGAAGGTCAGCTTCGCTACGTCCGACGAGTTCGCCGACAGTGTGTACACCTTCGCGCTTGAGGCAGTTGTATGAACGAACCGTGAGCTCAAGATCTTCGATCGGGAGCGCAAGATCTGCGGCAAGTGCGGCATCTGATGGTGATGGACCGAGGTCAATACCTTCAGCATCGAGATTAAGTTCGCGGGCTAAGCCGAAGAGCTCAACCAAAGTCCTGCCTGCCGATGCCATTGCGTCGCGAGGAGAGATGCTCTCCTTGGACTCAACATCAACCACAAGCCGGTCAAAGTCAGTGCGTTGTTCCACGCGAGTAGCTTCTACCTTGTAGGTAACGCGAAGAACTGGTGAGTAGATGGAGTCGACTGGAATGCGGCCGATTTCTGCACCGAGTTGCTTGTTTTGCACTGCAGTCACATATCCACGACCGCGCTCAACAGTGAGCTCAATCTCTAACTTGCCTTTGCCGTTAAGCGTAGCGAGGTGGAGATTCGGGTTATGAACTTCAACGCCAGCAGGTGGCGCAATATCTGCAGCAGTAACAACGCCAGGACCTTGCTTGCGCAAGTACATGACGACGGGCTCATCGTGTTCGCTCGAGATAACTAGACCCTTGATGTTCAGCACAAGGTCAGTGATGTCTTCTTTGACACCAGGGATTGTGGTGAACTCGTGCAAGATTCCCTCAACCCGAATGCTGGTTACTGCAGCACCTGGAATTGATGAGAGAAGCGTGCGGCGGAGAGAGTTTCCGAGCGTGTATCCGAATCCTGGCTCGAGAGGCTCAATGATGAACCGTGAGCGTGATTCGCTTACTACCTCTTCAGAGAGGATGGGGCGTTGTGCGATCAGCACTGTTATTCCTCCACTTGTTCGGGGCGACCGTTATTTGAAGCCCGTGTTGATTTGGTGGTGATTACTTCGAGTAAAGCTCGACGATAAGTTGCTCTTGCACCTGGGTGTCAATGATCTGACGAGCAGGAAGCGAGTGCACGAGAATGCGCATTCTTGATCCGACAACTTCTAGCCAAGCTGGCACGGTCTTCTCGCCGATTTCAGCTTGCGCAATAAGAAAGGGAGTCATTTCAAGAGATGACGGACGCACGTCAATGACATCCGCTTCAGAGACACGGAAAGAAGGAATATCTACCTTCTGACCGTTGACCAAGAAGTGACCATGCTTGACGAGCTGGCGTGCCATGTCGCGGCTCTTTGCAAAGCCAGCGCGGTAGACCACGTTGTCGAGGCGAGTCTCAAGAATGCGGAGCAGGTTCTCGCCTGTCTTGCCTTGACGACGGTTTGCCTCTTCGTAGTAGCCACGAAATTGCTTTTCGAGCACACCGTAGATGCGAGCACACTTTTGCTTCTCGCGCATCTGAAGGAGGTACTCAGAATCCTTGCTACGGCCACGTCCATGTTGCCCCGGAGGGTATGGGCGTGACTCAATTGGACACTTTGGTCCATCGCACTTAGAGCCCTTGAGGAAGAGTTTGACCTTCTCTCGACGGCAACGCTTGCAATCTGCGCCTGTATAACGAGCCATTTATTTATCTCTCTTCGACATCAAACGCGTCGGCGCTTGGGAGGACGGCAACCGTTGTGAGGTTGTGGAGTTACATCGGAGATGGAACCCACTTCCAGCCCAGCGGCCTGAAGGGAACGAATAGCCGTCTCGCGACCCGAACCGGGACCTTTGACGAATACATCTACTTTGCGCATGCCGTGCTCTTGCGCGCGACGTGCTGCGGCTTCGGCTGCAAGTTGGGCAGCGAATGGGGTCGACTTGCGTGAACCCTTGAAGCCCACTTGACCAGCTGAAGCCCATGCGATGACCGCGCCCGTAGGGTCGGTAATCGAAACGATAGTGTTGTTGAAGGTGCTCTTGATGTGGGCATGCCCGTGAGCAACATTCTTCTTCTCTTTGCGACGCACCTTGACTTTGCCAGGTGCCTGCTTTGATTTTGGTGGCATATCTCCTACTTCGTGACTTTCTTCTTGCCGGCGATAGCGCGGCGAGGACCTTTACGAGTACGGGCGTTGGTGTGGGTGCGTTGTCCGCGGACAGGAAGGCCGCGACGGTGACGGATTCCTTGGTAGCAACCGATTTCAACTTTGCGGCGAATGTCAGCTGCAACTTCGCGGCGCAAATCGCCTTCGATTTTGTAATTGCCCTCGATGAATTCACGGAGTTTGGCAAGCTCTGGCTCACCGAGATCCTTCACACGAGTATTTGGATTGACACCGGTAGCGCCGAGAATTTTCTGCGAGCGCGTACGGCCGATGCCGAATATGTATGTGAGTGCGATTTCAACGCGCTTATCACGCGGAAGATCGACACCGACGAGACGTGCCATAGGGCGGGTTCCTTTGCTAATCCGGAGGTCCTCCGCCACTCGTCTCTACCCGCCCGGGTGGAGTCTCGACCTCCGGGCCGAGAGTCTTCGCTTTCACGAAGTTGAATGACGCGTATCTAGTTTTCGGTAGTGCAGGTGGTGCGATCGATAAAGGTGTTTCTGCTATCCCTGACGTTGCTTATGACGAAGGTTTTCGCAAATGACCATAACTCGACCGTGACGGCGAATTACTTTGCACTTGTCGCAAATCTTCTTCACGCTTGGTTTTACCTTCATCGCTCCTCTTTCGACCGGCTACTTGTATCGGTAGACGATGCGACCTCGGGTGAGGTCATACGGACTTAATTCCACAACTACGCGATCCTCTGGAAGAATGCGAATATAGTGCTGACGCATCTTCCCGCTAATGTGCGCGAGGACTTTGTGGCCGTTTGCTAACTCCACACGGAACATGGCATTTGGCAGCGCTTCCGAGACTGTGCCTTCAATTTCGATGGCACCATCCTTCTTCGACACCCAATCCCCTTCCCGTTCGGCACCCCAGGCTAAAACGCCTGTGGCACAAGGGTTGAGTCTACGTGGGAGGGCTGGAAGTGAAAAATCGGCCGGGTGAGTCGTAGGATTACCCCATGAGCGAAAATCCAGCGAATCCAACGAATCCAGCAAATCCGGGGAATCCGGGGAATCCAGCAAATCAGGGTGGCCAGACTCCTCCTCCCGGTTGGTGGCAGGCATGGGATGGAAAGTGGTACCCCGCCACCGTCCGGCCAGAAGCGATCCCGGGACCTGCTAGCCAAGCCCAACAAGCCCCACAAGCCCAGCCACTCGCTCAACCACTTGCTCAGCCACTTCCTGGAGCTTCGTTCCCTCAGCAATTCACCCCGCCCGCGCCCTATATCCCACCTGGCTACCCGATGGCTCCGATGGGCGCCGGTCCATATGGCGCGCCATTGCCGGTGAGCGGTGGCACCAATGGCATGTCTATCGCGGCACTTGTGCTCGGAGTTCTCTGGATCTACGGCGTCGGATCGATCCTCTCGTTGATCTTTGGCTACATTTCACTCGGCCAGATCAAGCGCGACCCACGTCAAAAGGGCAAGGGCATGGCGATTGCTGGGGTGGTTCTCGGTTGGGTTGGCGTAGTGGGCGCCGTTATCGTCATCGCCCTCATTGTCTATGCAGCCCAAAATAGCGACCTCAGCACCTACGACGACTACAGCTACTAAGCCTTAAGTTCACTCTCTCCACCATCAAGGCTGGTAAGTGCCCATGGCGTGCCATCGGGTCGCAAGGTGAAAGTCTCTTCCCAATGCGCCCCGCGCGAACCGTCTGTAGAAACAACTGTCCATTCATCCTCCAGGGTCCGCATGCGATGAGTGCCGCGAGTAATCATCGGCTCAACAGCTAGGGCCAACCCCAGTACTAACTTGGATCCTCGTCCGGCCTTACCAAAATTGGGCACGTGCGGGTCTTGATGCATCTCGGTGCCGATGCCGTGGCCGGTGTACTCCTCGAGAATTCCGTAGCGCACCTTGCGCACTTTCTCCGAAGCCACGATAGAGCGCTCGACGGCATGACCAATATCGGAAACATGTCCGCCAATGCGCGCAGCACCGATACCGGCCCACAGTGATTTTCGGCAATCTTCGATTAGCGCCACATCCTCTTGTGCCATTTTCCCTACGCCTATGGTGAACGCAGCATCCCCATGCCACCCGTTAAGAATGGCTCCGCAATCAATGGAGACCACATCGCCATCTTGAATCACGCGCTCGCCCGGAATGCCATGTACTACTTCTTCATTGATGGAGACGCAGATACTGCACGGGAAGCCGTAATAACCTTTGAAGGAAGGAATTGCGCCAGACTTGCGAATATGTTCCTCAGCAATGACGTCCAATTCGATCGTGCGCATTCCTACTCTCACACTTTCGCGTAATAGTGCGAGCGTTTCCCCCACGATAACGCCAGCACGGCGCATTAATTGAATTTCTTCTTGGGTCTTGATCTGGATAGTCATGATTAGCGGTGCGCAAGCAGCGCGTTAATCGCACGGCTGGTCACTTCCTCCACGGCCCCCATCGCGCTAATTGAAACTAGAAGAGATCGAGTGCGGTAGAAATTAATAATCGGTTCGGTCTGCTCGCGATAAACCTCAAGACGACGAGTAATAACTTCTTCTTTATCGTCCTCGCGTTGATAAATTTCACCACCGCAACCATCACAGATGGCCACATCTTTGGTGGGATCAGAATCAATATGCCAAATACGGCCACAGTTACGGCAGACCCGTCGACCTGAGAGACGTCGGATGATTTCATTTTCGTCAACGGTGAGTTCAAGCGCGGCATCAATGGGTGTACCCGCGTTTTCCACAATCTCTGCCAAGACTTCTGATTGCACCACATTGCGCGGAAAACCATCAAGCAAGAAACCATTTTTGGTATCTGCATGAGTAAGTCGATCAGCAACCATCGCATTCGTTACGGAATCTGGCACAAGTTCACCCTTGTCCATGTAACCCTTAGCTTCAACCCCGAGCGGCGTACCGGACTTTAGGTTGGCACGAAAAATATCACCTGTGGAGATGTGCGGAATAGCAAAGTGCCCGGCGAGGAATTGTGCTTGCGTTCCTTTACCAGCGCCCGGCGGACCCACCAGGATGAGGCGCATTAGCGAAGGAATCCTTCGTAGGAGCGCTGTTGAAGTTGGCTTTCAATCTGCTTGGCAGTATCTAGACCGACACCGACGACAATGAGGATCGCAGTTCCACCAAAGGGGAAGTTTTGTGTCGCCCCAAAGAGTGAGAGCGCGATGATCGGGATCAAGGCCACGAAGCCAAGATAGAGCGCTCCGGGAGCAGTGATGCGCGAAAGAATGTAGGCCAAGTATTCAGAGGTCGGGCGACCGGCGCGAATGCCTGGAATAAATCCACCGTACTTCTTCATATTCTCGGCCACTTCATCAGGATTAAAAGTGATCGAGACATAGAAGTACGTGAAGAAAATGATGAGGAGGAAGTAAGCCAACATGTATGACCAGTGATCGCCGCGCACGAAGAACTTGGTAATGAAGGTAGCCCAAGCTGACTTGCTAGCCGTCAGATTCACAAGCAAGTTGGGGATGTAAAGCAATGAAGAAGCGAAGATGACTGGGATAACGCCAGCCTGGTTCACCTTAATTGGAATGTAGGTGCTCGTTCCACCGTACATTTGACGACCGACCATACGTTTGGCGTACTGCACTGGAATACGACGTTGGGCGTTCTCTACGAAAACCACCGCAGCGACGATCACGACACCGACAGCCATCACGAAAAGAAATACTGGCCAGCCCTTTTGCACCTTGATACTCCAGAGTTGACCTGGGAAACCAGCCGCAATCGAGGTGAAGATCAAGATCGACATACCGTTGCCGATGCCGCGGTCAGTGATCAGTTCACCGAGCCACATAATTACTGCAGTGCCCGCAGTCATCACGAAGACCATGGTGGTGATTCTTTGCCAAGAAGCATCGGGAATGATGGGCAAATTGCAACTTCGAAAGAGGTTACCCGGCGTACGCGCTACGGCGATGAGGCCGGTTGCCTGCAAGATACCAAGACCGATAGTGAGGTAACGCGTGTACTGCGTCAGCTTGGCAGTACCTGATTGTCCCTCTTGCTTCAAAGCTTCAAAGCGTGGAATAACAACCGTCAAAAGCTGCACGATGATGCTGCTTGTGATGTAAGGCATGATGCCGAGAGCAAAGACTGAAAGGTGAAGCAGCGCGCCGCCACTAAAGAGATTTACGAGGTTGAATAGACCTTCTCCCTTGACCTGATCAATACAGGTCTGGACGTTCTTGTAGGAAACGCCAGGGGTAGGAATGATCGAGCCAAAGCGAAAGAGCGCCATGACCCCCAAAGTAAAGAGGATCTTTCGACGAAGGTCTGGCGTTTTAAACGCCTTTCCAAACGCTGCGAGCACGACGTCCTCCTAGGCCTCTGTCACTATTCCTGAGTGACTACTAATAATGAATGACTAGAGAGTAGTAACCGTACCGCCAACAGCAGTGATCTTCTCTGCAGCTGAGGTGGAAAACTTATGAGCAGTCACGTTTACTTTGACTGCAATATCTCCATCGCCAAGAACCTTGACCTTCTCGCCTTCGCGAACCGCACCCTTGCTCACCAAGTCAGCAACCGTGATGGCCCCGCCGGCTGGGAAGAGGATTGCGATGGTCTCTACGTTGACTACTTGATACTCAACGCGGAATGGGTTTGTAAAACCACGAAGTTTAGGTAAGCGCATGTGGAGCGGCATTTGGCCACCCTCGAAGCGTGCTGGTACTTGGTAGCGAGCCTTGGTTCCCTTGGTACCGCGGCCTGCAGTCTTACCCTTTGACGCCTCACCGCGACCCTTACGAGTCTTGGATTTCTTAGCACCAGGGGCGGGACGAAGATGATGCATTTTGAGAGTCATTACTCCACCTCTTCTACGGTAACGAGATGGCGTACAGCATGAACCATGCCACGAATCTCAGGACGATCTTCTTTGACGACAATGTCGCCGATGCGCTTCAGGCCGAGTGAGCGAAGCGTCTCGCGATGCTCCGGACGTCCGCCGATCTTCGACTTATGTTGGGTGACCTTAAGACGTCCCATTACGCACCTACTCCTGCGCGAGCACGAAGAAGAGCTGCTGGTGCGACATCTTCCAAAGGAAGACCACGGCGCGCAGCAATTGCTTCTGGTTGCTCAAGCATCTTGAGTGCAGCAACAGTTGCATGCACGATATTGATTGCATTGTTAGATCCAAGGGACTTGCTGAGTACGTCGTGGATGCCAGCGCACTCGAGTACTGCGCGAACTGGTCCGCCTGCGATAACTCCAGTACCTGGGCTAGCTGGCTTGAGAAGTACTACACCGGCAGCAGCTTCGCCCTGCACTGGGTGCGGGATGGTTGCTTGAATGCGTGGAACTTTGAAGAAAGAACGCTTCGCTTCTTCAACGCCCTTGGCAATTGCTTGCGGAACTTCCTTAGCCTTGCCGTAGCCCACGCCCACCATGCCATCGCCATCGCCGACAACGACGAGTGCGGTGAAGGAGAAGCGACGACCACCCTTGACTACCTTGGCTACGCGGTTGATGAAGACCACGCGCTCGATGTAATTGCTCTTCTCGGCTTGTGGGCCACCATCGCGACGTTCGCGACGATCGCGACGTTCGCCGCGACCC
>Ga0194035_1000898_pt1 | contig 16430 bp, 12 predicted proteins | sample JunL2320m_MetaG_FD_148680 | JGI IMG/M metagenome (GOLD analysis project Ga0194035, IMG submission 148680) | Anoxic zone freshwater microbial communities from boreal shield lake in IISD Experimental Lakes Area, Ontario, Canada - Jun2016-L239-20m | ecosystem: Environmental > Aquatic > Freshwater >...
TCAGATTCCCACGGGATTGGATAAAGCGGATGGCACAACTCAGAGGCCCTCGAAAATCTCTCTTGCTCGCCATGCTGACAATGGTGATTATCGCTCAAGCACCCATCCCAGGTTACACGGAAGAATCGAGCCCCCGGTCCAGTCAGGCTGTCATTCCCGAACTTGAGCTGATCAAGGAAGAGGAAACAGTCAGCATCGCCTCGCGCTATGAACAGCCCATTTCGCAGGCGCCGGCGAATGTCTACGTGATCACGGATGAAGACATTCGGCACTCCGGAGCGACGGATTTGCCCACCATCTTGCGCCGTATTCCTGGCATTGAGGTCATGCAAATGAGCGGGGCTGATTACAACGTCAGCGCCCGCGGAAACAATCAACCGATAGCCAACAAGATGCTGGTCTTAGTTGACGGACGCTCGATTTATGTCGATGTGCAGGGCCTCGTGTGGTGGAAGGCTCTCCCGGTCACACTGCCCGAGATCAAACGTATCGAAGTCTTAAAGGGGCCAGCCTCCTCAATCTACGGGTTCAATGCGTACGATGGCATCATCAGTATCATCACAAAATCTCCTGAAGAAATGAAGGGCACCACACTCCAGTTCGGTGGTGGGACCTACGGAACCATTTCAAGTGCTGCCATTCACGCTGGTGCGGTAGGTAAGATCGGATACCGACTCTCCGTGGGGCACGACCAGAACCAGCAGTGGCGGAACCAGGATGCACTGGCCTTCCGTTCGAACAAGTTTAATGTCCATACCGAGTACGCCTTGCCGAGCGATGCGAAACTGCTCGTCTCAGGCGGCTTTGTGGATTCCAACCGGTTCGATGGCCCGATCGGCGAAACTGTAACGCCAGCCACTCAGCCATCGCTGGGCTACGCCAATGTGGCATACGAGCGCACGAACCTTTTTCTCCGCGGCTGGTGGTCGGGCTACCGGGATACCCCCACGACCACGACCAATCCGCTTCTTGCGAACTTCATCCGTGTCACGGATCGGAACGGAAGTTCCATTGAGTCCTTTACGAGTAACACCTACAATCTTGAAGCACAGCATGCTCTTGAATTCGGTGCCTCAAACCGATTCACCTATGGTGTGAACTACCGGCACAATTCCCTCTCAAGCAGTGCGATTGATGCCTTCAGCCTGGAAAACCGCCTAGGCCTCTACCTCCAGGACGATTGGCGCGCAACGCAGTCACTGACCCTGGTCGCCGGGGTCCGCTATGATCTCGACACCTTCATCCACGCCACGGTCAGCCCACGCGTCGCACTGATCTATCAGGCCTTACCCGATCACACCTTTCGAGTTTCAACTTCGGTCGCATACAGGCCGCCGACTATCTTTGAAACCCACGCGGATCAGCGAGCGGTGACCACCGTGCCGACGGGTGTTCCGGTGCCGCCAACTTTCACGACGACGACTGTCGTGAACGGCTCGCCGAATCTTGACCCTGAACAAATCACCTCGTACGAAGCCGGCTATCAAGGATGGTTCTTCAAACATCGGCTCAAGCTCCGGGTAGATGTGTTTTTTAATCACCTCTCGAATCTCGTCACCAACCGTAATACGTCGGCCACGACCGCCACGTGGGTCAATGCGCCTGGACAGGCCGACATATACGGGGGTGAGGCCGGCGTCGAGTTTCTGGCCACGAGCTGGCTGACCGGGTTCGCAAACTATTCCTATCAGGAGATCGGCCAGTCCTTTACCGGAACCGTCAGACGAGGAGCCCCTCGCTTCAAGTACACTGTGGGATTGCGTGGGGAATGGGACAATGGTTGGAGTGGAGACGCGGCTCTGTATCATGTCGGCGCAGCGAACTATCCAGTAGCGCAGACCTTCACCGCACTCGCCGCTGTACCAACCACCGGAGTGGTGGCACCAGCTGAGCGCGTCGGCAGCTACAATCTGCTCAACCTGCGAACCGGTTACAAGTTCTGGCATCAGAAAGCGGAGGCGGGCTATATGCGTGACGCTGAGGTGGCCGTCTCCGCCTTCAATGCATGGAACGATCAGCATAAGGAACACCCGTTGGGCGATACGATCGAGAGCCGGGTGATGGGCTGGCTGACCGTGAGATACTGACGAAGAAGTTATGAGTTATGAGTTTTGAGTTCTGAGTGGAAGGCGGGGAGAGGGAGAAAAGTTCTGAGTTCTGAGTTCTGAGTTCTAAGTTCTGAGTTAGTCAGAACAGCCGACTGGGAAGATCTGAGTTCCGAGTGAGAACCAAAAACTCAGAACTTAGAACTCAGAACTCGGCGCAGCCGTTGACCCAAAACTCAGAACTCAACACTCAGAACTCAGAACTTCTGAGAATCAGGAGCTAGATATGGAACAAAGGCGTTCTCAGAGCATTGTGCAGGACAAGAGTTTCCGTTTCGCCGTGCAAATCGTCGGGTACATTCGCCAACAGCAGAAAGATCACGTCAACCTTGTTCTGACCAGACAGCTACTCCGATCTGGAACCTCCATTGGAGCAAACGTCGAGGAATCCTTGGGAGGCCAGAGCAGTAGAGATTTCATCTCCAAGCTCGCAATTGCTGCGAAAGAGGCCCGCGAAACCGGTTATTGGTTACGGCTCATTCGGGAAACTCAGCCGCACAACCATCAGGAACTGGCCAGTCTTCTGGCAGAATGTGGAGAGCTGGTAAAAATGTTGAACAGTATCATTCTAACTACGCGCCGCAAACTTCTGGTTCATGAAAACTCAGAACTCAAAACTCAGAACTCAAAACTTCCCCGCAGCTGAGGTTCCCATGGCAACCACAATGAATCCCTATTCTGTTCTCATCGTGGAAGATAACCAGGATCTCGTCATGGGGTTGCAGGATTTGCTGCATCATGATGGCTACGCCGTCACTGCTGCCGGTACGGTTGCCGACGCGCTCAAACTCGTTCGAGCTCACCGTTTCAATGCCATCTTGCTGGACTTAGGCTTGCCGGACGGCGATGGGATCGAGGTTTTGACAGAATCTCACCGACTGGACCCCTCTCTCCCCGTCGTGATCGTGACCGCTCATATTTCCACTGATCGCACCGTGGGATCGCTGGCGCAGGGAGCCTATGCCTATCTCACGAAGCCGTACGATCCGGAAGAACTTCGGCACACGCTCCGTCGCGCCATCGGGGTCAAGGAACTCGCTGTCAAAGTCGAACAGGCGGAACGCCTCCTCAGCCTAAGCGAAGAACGGTTGGAGCTCGTGATCCAAGGCTCTCATGACGGCTTCTGGGATGGACGGGTTCTTCCCGACAAACCGTGGAGTTCTCCGCTCACACCGGTGTGGTGGTCTCCTCGCGTCAAGACCATGCTGGGTTATACCGATGAGGAATTTCCCGATGTCTTGGAGAGCTGGGCGTCTCGCCTTCACGCCGAGGACCGCGATCGCGTGTTTGCGGCTTTGACTGCCCATATCGAGCGCCGTGCTCCCTACGACGAGGAATACCGGCTCCTCAGCAAGGCTGGAGAGTATCGCTGGTTCCGCGCCCGCGGCCAGGCGATCTGGGACGAGACCGGTCGGGTGACCCGTATGTCCGGCTCCCTCCGGGACGAGACGGATCGCAAACAAGCGGAGGATGCGCTTCGCCGAAGCGAACAACTCCTGAACGCTGTGGTCAACAACACCACCGCCGTGATCTATGCGAAATACACCGATGGCCGGTATCTGCTTATCAATCAACGGTTCGAACAGCTCTTTCATTTCACCAGGGACCAGATTGTCGGTCATACCGATCACGAGATTTTCCCCAAGGACATCGCCGATGCCTTTCGCGCCAACGATGTGATGGTGTTAGAGCGGAACTGTGCGATGGAATATGAGGAATACGCGCCGCATTCCGATGGCCTCCATGCCTACATCTCGATCAAATTCCCGTTGTGTGACCTCACCGGCAAGCCCTATGCGACTTGCGGCATCTCCGCCGACATCACCGAGCGGAAACGGGCTGAGACAGCCCTCCGAACTTCGCAGGAAAACCTACGGCAGGCTCTCCAGGCGTCCAAGACGGGACTGTGGGATTGGAACACGGAGACGAACGATGTCTGGCTCTCCAGAGAATGGAAACACCAGCTTGGGTACGAGGAAGGAGAGTTGAGGGATGCCTTCGAGTCATGGGAGACGCATCTGCATCCCGACGACCATCACCAGGCCATGTCGTTCGTGCGGGCCTATCTGGCACAGCCCGTTGGCGATTACCATCAGGAATTTCGTCTACGGCACAAGGATGGGACTTACCGGTGGATCGAGGCCCGGGCTTCGTTTGTCATAGAGCCGGACGGGCGACGGGTTCGTCTCTTGGGATCACACACCGACATCACCGAGCGCAAGAGGGACGAAGAAATGCGGCAGGAGATGCACATGGCCTTGGTCCACGCGATGCCCGGTATCTCGCGCCTAGATTCCGGAGGCCGCTACCTGGCGGTGAACGAGATCTATGCGCGCGCGCTAGGATTCGATCCGTCAGAACTCATCGGCGGAGGATGGTACCACACAGTCTCTCCGGCCTATCGGTCTCATGCGGAAGCCGCCTATGCGACGATGCTGAAGAAAGGGACAGGAGAGTTCGAAGCCTTGGCCGTCAGAAAGGACGGCTCGACGTTCTGGAAACAGGTACTCATGGTGAAGATCCTGAACAGGGAAGGATGTTATGTCGGCCATCACTGTTTCATGCGTGACATCTCCGAGCGCAAGTCCATCGAACACAACCTCCGCTCTCTCACGAAACAACTTCACCTTGCCCTGACCTCGGCAAAGCTGGGCACGTGGAATTGGGACATCCAAACCGATCACATCTATTGGTCCTCGCAGGTCGACAGATTCCTCGATTTATCGGAGGGAGCACGGCCCCACACGAAGTACGACTGGCTGGCGCTCGTGTATCCGGAGGATCGGGAATCGATGGCGTGCGCGATGCGTCAGGTGATGGATCAACCCGGCGCCGAAGCGGCATTTGAACACCGTGTCATGAGACAGGACGGCAGCACACAATGGTGTGTCTGGACAGGTGAGATTATGCGAGATCAGGACGGAAAGGCTGTGCATATATTGGGAACGGTCCGCGCCACAGACCGTGGCGCGTGAAGCGTCGTTCGTGAAGCGTGAAGCGCGGGACGGGTGAAGAGAAGTTCTGAGTTCTGAGTTAGGAGTTAGGAGTTAGGAGTTCTGAGTTGGGAGTTAGTTCCGGATAACTCAGAACCCAGAACTCAAAACTCAGAACTCCCTCGCGCCATAGGACCATGCGTCTTAGGATGATGAAAACGATTGGCCACATAAACAGGCTATTCCACGCAGGGCGTTCCTTAGCCGCCTGGGCGATGCTGGCGCTCGCCTGGTTGCTCGGCCTCTGTACCCTCTGTGTGCCGGAATCCGCGGCGATGGACATTGCCATCCTGCGATCTTCCGACATTGCGGCGTATCGCGAAGCCATTGCAGGCTTGAAGGCCACCGGCCCGATAGGAGCCACCTATACCGAGTACGATGCGCAAGGCGACCTGGAGCTTGGGAAAAAGCTCGCGCGCAAGCTGCGGGCATCGAATGCGTCACTGGTCGTCGCCGTGGGGCTCAAAGCCGCATTGGCAGCGAAAGTGGAAATTGAGGATGTCCCGATTGTCTATATGATGGTCCTGGACCCGTTCAAACATCAGCTCACATCCGCCAACATCACCGGCACGCTCCTGGAGATCCCCTTCGACCGACAGTTGAAGATCATGCGGACATTCCTGCCGGCCCTTCACCGGGTCGGCATGCTCTACGATCCAGTGAAAAACGCCTCTCGAATTAAGATCGCGGTGGAGCAGGCCGGTATCGTTGACGTTCAAGCGAAAGGGCTTCCCGTCGAGAGTGAGAAGGATGTTCCCCAGCAATTGCGCACGCTGCTCTCCGATGTTGAGGCCCTTTGGCTCATACCGGATTCCGCTGTATTGACGAATGAGTCTATCCCCTTCATCCTTGAATCAGCGCTCGCACGTCAAATACCAGTAATCGGGTTCTCACCGGAGCTCACACGCCTGGGAGCGCTGCTCAGCATGTCCGTCAACTACGGCGATGTCGGACGGGACACCGGACTGCTCATGAAGCGCATTCTCAACGATGAAGGGCTGCTGCCGCTCAACCCCGTGCCGATCGAGCGACTGAAGATTACCGTCAATCTCAAGACCGCAAGGTTTCTCGGCATCACATTTCCAAAGGAGCTGATGAGCCTCATCGATGAAACCTACTGATCCGGACAAGCAAGTACATCCTTCTGACCAGCCGGCGAATACCCTGGCTCCCCCTCCATTACACGTACGACATGTCCTCGGTCTGCGCCCGAAGTTCGTGTTATTTTTCAGCCTTATTCTCATCGTCGTCTGTTCGACCTTGAGCGGGTACTACGTCGAGGCGAAGAGAGAGGCGATGACCGGCAACCTCCTGCAACTCGGAAGGATTCTCCTCACGAGTGTCGTCCATAATGAACACTTCCACTATGCAGGAATCGTAGCGGAAGATCGCCGCACGCTCCAACAGTTCATTGATGGTCTCGTGGCTGTCCAGGAGGTGGTGTATGTGGTCATCACCCGCTCAGACGGAACCGTGCTCGCTCAGCACACGAAGGGTTCACGCCAATCCTCTGCCGACCTTGTGCGGTCCCTGGATAAACTGCTGTATCCGCAACCTCAGATTGTGAAACAACTCTTCCAATCGACGAATACCACTCCTCTCGTGACAGATTTCTCCCTCTCCCCCAAAATAGGAAGCGTATTTGGCTTAGATGAAATCGTGTACGATTTTGCACTGCCTGTGCAGCGAACGGAAAAAGGAAGCGCCTCGCTGCCCCCATTTTCTCTTCAGCTGGATGAAGGCAGCGCCAACTCTTCCTCAACACAGCCGGCACTTATCTCCGCGGTCGTCCAAATAGGGTTGACCGACGCCTATCTGAAACAGGATCTCGTGGCAATGATCAGAGATATTCTCATCTTTACCCCCTTGATTATCGGAGCAGGCGCACTCGGCACCCACCTGCTCACCCTCCGTGTCACGAAGCCGCTGAGAAGCCTTGCCGCTGTGGCCAGGCAAGTGGCTGAGGGCCGTTCACCGATGCCCCTCACCCCCTCCACCCTCGACGAAGTCGGCCAACTGACCGGCATGTTTAACCTGATGACCTCCTCGCTACAAGAAAGGAATACCGCCATTTCAGCAAACATGGCGACCATTAAACACCAGGTCGATCAATTGACCACGTTACATCAAGTCAGCGCGGCCATCGCCAGGACGCTGGACCTGAACCAGATTCTTCGCACCGTCCTGCAGCTCCTGATCGCCAACCTGGGTTTTACGCGGATGTTTGTGACGCTACGGCATCGCGAACAAGACACGGCATATGTGGCCCACATCATCGGGGTCGCGCCGGACATTGCGGAGGCCGCTCGCCGGCTTGTTGTGCCGGTCCTGAGCGATGGCGGCCTCCAAGCCGACCTGCTGATTCATGGAAAACCCTTGCTCGTCCAAAACCTTGAGGCCGTGGCCGATCGCATGCAGCCCACGATACTGGAGTTAGCTCGACGAGCCGGAGTGACGTCCTTCGTCGCGGTGCCGCTCCAGAGCCAGAACCTGACGCTGGGATACCTCGCCGGTGACCGGGGCTCACAGCCCTGCACGGACGAAGACCTTCATATGCTGTCGACGATCGCCGGCCAGGTCGCCGCGGCCATCGACAATGCGAACGCCTATTCCCACCTCGAAGAACTCACGCAGCATCTCGAACTGCGTATTGCAGAGCGCACGCAGGAAGTGACTGCCGCGAATGAGCGCCTCCGGGAACACGATCGGCAGCGGTCGCTGTTTCTCTCTGTCGCGTCCCATGAATTGCGCACCCCCATGACCGTCATTCGCAGCTTTGCAGACAATATGCGTGACGGTATTGCAGGGCCGGTGAGCGAACAACAAATGACCTACCTCACTCGTATCGGGCATAACCTGAGTCGGCTCACCAGAATCATCAATCAATTGCTCGACTGGTCGCACCTTGACAGTAAAAAGGAAATGCTCTCCCTCGCACCGGTCCGTCTCGAAGCCACGGCACTCCTGGTCATCGACAGTTTGCGCGCCGTCGCGGCTGAAAAATCGATTGCAATCGAGATCGGGCATGCCGATGGGCTTCCAGCGGTCCAGGGGGACAGCGATAAGCTGGAACAGATCCTCTGGAATCTCATCGGCAATGCGATCAAGTTTACGCCGCCGGACGGCCGTGTCACCGTCGATCTCCAGATGACCCCCGACGGCTTTGTCCAAACCTCTGTTGCCGATACCGGCTGCGGCATTGACCCGGGCCATCTGGAATCAATCTTCAAGGAGTTTTCCAAGGTGCCGTCTGCCAACCCCGCCGCTCAGGGGGCTCAGCTTGGCCTGTTCATTACCAAAAGCCTGGTGACGATGCATAAAGGGGCCATCTGGGTGGAGAGCATGCCAGGGGCCGGCACAAAATTTTACTTTACAATGCCTGTTTGCAGCCAGGTAGATAGGCTGAAGGTTTAAAAGCGCCTGACGTGCGCTGTGTTAGTGATTTGAGGAGTATATTTTCCTGAGCGCATAATCTAGAATTCCGCTCAGTCTCCAACTTGAGGACCCGACTAATAACCTTCGGCCTTCAGTCTAAACACCTGAGTCCACAATGCGTGCAAAAATTCTCATCGTCGACGACGACCGCGATATTCTTCTCGGACTCGAGAATCGTATCACTTGGATGGGACACGAGCCTGTCACAGCCGACAACGGCAAGGACGCGCTGCGACTGCTTGAACAGGGAGAATTCGATCTGGCGATCCTGGACTTAGAATTGCCAGGTCTGTCCGGTCTGGAGGTCCTGGAGCGGCTGAAAGGCGCCTCTCAGAGCGAGCGGCAAACCGGAAAGGGTATCAGCGTAGCTAACACCACCCCGCTCATCATCATCCTCACCGCATTCGGCACCATCGAGCGCGCTGTGCAAGCTATGCAGCTTGGCGCGTTTGATTTCCTGACGAAACCGTTCAGCGCCGATCACCTGACCGTCGTGATCAACAAAGCCATGGCCGCGGTGTCGCTACACCGTCAGGTCGACGTCCTCCGTAAGGAAATCGACAAGCGCTACGATCACCTTGTGGGGGCCAACGCCAAGATGGCCACGCAACTCACGATCGCCAAACAAGCGGCGCAGTCCGACGTGACCGTCATCCTGTTTGGTGAAACCGGGACGGGAAAAGAAGTCGTGGCCCGCGCCATTCATCGTTGGAGTCCACGCAGCTCAAAACCCTTTATCGCAATCAATTGTGCGGCTTTGCCGGAGCCTTTGCTCGAGAACGAACTGTTCGGACATGAAAAGGGCGCCTTCACCGGAGCGGTCAAACGGGAACCAGGCAAGATTGAAATAGCAGAAGATGGAACGGTGTTTCTTGATGAAATCGGTGATATGCCGCTCCCGCTACAAACCCGTCTGCTGCGGGTCATCCAGGATCAGACCTTCTATCGTGTGGGCGGAACCCAGCCGGTTCGCACCCATGTACGTTTCATCGCGGCCACGAACAAAGACATACGGCTCGCGATCAAACAGGGCACATTTCGTGAGGACTTATACTACCGGCTTGCCGTGATCACTGTGACGCTCCCTCCCCTGCGTGAACGGATGGACGATGTCCCTGCACTCGCCCGGCATTTCCTCGATCGGGTAGTCAGAATGGGGATTCATCGCTCCTGCACCCTGAGTGACAATGCCACACGGGCGTTGCAACAGTATCAGTGGCCTGGCAACATACGCGAACTTGAAAATGTGCTGATGCGTGCGGTTATTTTGTGCCCCAAGGACACCCTTGAGGCCTCGGACCTGCATCTGAGAGATTCACCGCTTTCCTCGGCAGCTGAGGCCGAGACCGAAACCGGATCCCCTCCCCTTCACTACCATGAGAGCGTCGACGCCTACAGCCGGAAGATCATCGAAGAGGCGTTGCGAAGAAATGGTTGGAACCAAACAAGAGCAGCCGAAGAGCTTGGCCTTCAACGAACCTACCTCACAAAATTGCTCCGTCAGAAAGACATCTCCGGCAGACAGCCTTCTTAAAACAGTGCTGAGTAGGGGGGAGAAGTTCTGAGTTCTGAGTTCTGAGTTCTGAGTCAACGGCTTCGCCGAGTTCTGAGTTTAGAGTTCTGGATTCTGAGTTGTCCGGAAATAACTCAGAACTCAAAACTCAGAACTCAGAACTTCTTCCCCTCCCCATCTCCCGCAATTGACTCGGCATCAGCCACCAACGGAGGACGCCTCGACCAGGCTTCGCCGGGATCGGCAACTCGATCAGACAGGCTCCGGCCTTTTTCATAGGAAACGATGCAGTAGCCCGTCCAGACAGCATGAAGCTAGCCGCCATGCCCAGCTGCGGTTCATGACCGATACAGAGTACGCAGGTCTCCAGCTGAAGATCGTGAAGGATTGATAGGAGCCGATCCGGAGGCGCATCCGGCAAGAGTTCATCGACGATTTGCACCGCAGAGCGGACTCTCAGCGACCGATGCACAATCTTCGCCGTTTCGATCGCCCGAATCAAGGGACTCGAGAAGACATGTGTCGGCTTCACGTCGAGCCGGTTCAACCCAGCCGCCACCTGGGCCACGCGCTTCGCCCCCCGCTCAGTTAGAGGACGATCCGTATCCGCCCCTTCCCATTCATCCCGCTCCACCGCAATGCCATGTCGCAGCAACAGACAGTCCATCGTCTACCTCTGATCGATGTCGAATAGGCTCCTCGCCCGCATTATAGCGTAGTGTGGAGTGCTGAGCACCTGGAAGTGGTGAGTGGGAAGAAGAGGAGAGAATGTGGAATGAGGAATGAATTGTCCGGAAAAGCTGATGGAGAAGTGGTGGGTGCTAAATCAACGGCTTCGCCGAGTTCTGAGTTATAAGTTCCGAGTTCTATTTTTTTGCTCCCCACATCCTACTTCCCACTCACCACTTCCCAGCACTCAGCACTTCTCACCCGTCCCACTTTTCTCACGAGTCTCGCATGTCTCGCACGGCTCGCGCAAATGAAGCGCCACGCCGAAGGCTGTGGCGCGCTTCATTTTGCAGAGTTGTACCGCATGCGGCTGCCATGAAGGAGGGATAGTTCAATTTCACTGGCGGTCAGTTCAAGGGGGAAGTAGGCGCCTGATATTTTTGCGGCATTGATGCTCGCGCCTTCAAGCCGTGCCTTGCTAAAATCGACACTGCGTAGATCCGACTGGCGAAAGTAGCAGTCGCTGAGGTCCAACCCATCAGCATCCAAGCCTCGCAGATCGAGACCCCGTAGATCGCACGCCCGCAAGTCGACCTTCTCACCTGATGCCTTTTTTACATTGAACTCGGTGATGCAGCCTTCTCGCAGCAATCGATACATCGCATCGTTGGGAATTCGCAGTTTAGAGCGGATAGGATTTGTGGTATCCATGGGACCTCCGTCTGGTATGGGTTATTTTGTTTATTTGGTCTATTTGGTTCATCTGGTTAGATTCGTTCAATCAAATAAACAAGACAAACCAAATAAACAAAATAAAAATCTTCTCACACTAAAGAGACTGTGAACATGACCTCGTTTCCCCGATCGTTGTACATGATGTCGGGAAAGAACGAATGCACGAAAAAGATGCCTCGGCCACTGACATCGTCTGTGGGGCAAACTTCTATACCTGATTTCACCCACGTCTTCCAATTGAACCCCTTCCCTTCGTCGGCAATTTTGTAGGTCAAGATCTGTCGTGATTTTTCGTAGATGGCGCGGATGGTGACCCGGCGGCCCCGAAAGCGCGGATCCTGTCGGCGTCGCCCAATCAGCTCGTCATACTGGTCATTGGCCATAGCATCGACCTTGTCATGATATTCGATTTCAAGGCAGCCATGTTCGACCGCGTTCATGACGAGTTCTTGCAACGCGGCCCGAAGATGGATTCGTCGCGGCTCCATCAGCCCCATGGCAGTCTCTTGAATGAGCCAGGTCACCGTACTTTCGACGTATCCAGGATCGGCCTCCATGACCAACATGTGCTCTAGCCATTCGACGCCAGGCGCATCCTGCACAGAGGCAGGCAGCGAGTGAATCGCCCGCTGCAGAATCTGCGCGAATGCCTCCTCATGAATCGGCTGCTGCACATAGTCAAGAGCGCCGGCGCGCAACCCTGCCATCATCGATTCCCCATCGCCTGCATCCGTAAGGAGCAGGACCGGGCAGGTCGGGCGACGCTCGAAAATCTTTCTTACAAGCCCGAGACATTCCTGTTCGTGCGGAAAGAGATCGATGATCACGATATCCGGCTGCGCCATATCGAATTTCGTCAACCCAAGCGCGGGGGTCGCTGCCGAAATCACCGAATGCCCCTTCGCCCTCGCATGCTCCAGAATTACTGTCTGGGTATCGACATTGTCGGCAACGACGAGCAACCTACGCGCCTGGGCAGAAGATCCTGTCGTGGTCATCATGATGGAAATCCTCCGGCGATCAATTTCCGAAGCGCGGCATGCACCTCGGCCAAAGATGCCTCGACATCTGCACAGACCGACGACGCCTCAGCAAGCTCCCCTTGCCGGCCCAATTCTTCCAATCGTTTTGTGCACTCGAAGAGACTCGGCGCGCACATCTCTATGACGGAACCCTTGAGCTTATGGGCAGCAGCCACCAGCCCTGCCCCATCCTGCCGCCCCAGTGCCACGCAATTCGCCGCAGCCTCCTTCTGACTTTCTTGCAAAAAAAGCCCGGCCAAGGTGAAGAACAAGTCCTGATCTCCGTCCACCCGGTTCAACGCCTCGGATACATTGAACGCCGTAGTCGTCTCCATGAGACTACCCTTCCGATCAGATGGTGAGTTCCAATCCAACCACCGCGGCATCATCGAAAAAGTCGCACTGCTCTTGCCAGCGTCTGGCCTCTGTAAAGCAATGGGAAATCGTTGACGCCAGCGGCGATCGCTTCTGTGTCTCGATGGCCTGCTGGAACCGCCAGCGCCCCCATGGCTCCCCTGTCGGGGACGATGCTTCATAAATACCGTCGCTCATCAAGAACAACCGGTCTGCCGGCTGCAGGGTCATCCGGCCGCCAGGAAATACCGTAGCGGGATCAAATCCGAGGGGAGACGAGGGGTGTGTGAGCCATCGAGACGGCTTCTCAGCCGGACTGAGAAGTACGCCATGATGACCAGCCGAGGCATAGGACAGACTGCGCGTGGGCAAGTGGAGTTGTCCAACCCATAGGGTGAAATATTCCCCCTCATTGCTCAAAGGAAACTGCCGATTGGCTTCGCACAACACCTTCTCAGGATCGTATGAGCCGATCAGCTGCAGCATGTTTTCTACCCGCAGAAACGTCATCAGGGAGGCCGAGCGCAACGCAGCCGCCACACCATGTCCTGACGCATCGAGAATATACAGGCCGAGATGCTCCGCGTCGATGGAAGCCACACCGAAGAGATCGCCTCCCAATGTGAGCGCCGGCTGATACTCCCACGCGAGCGAGATGCCCTGAACAGGGCTCCCTTGCTCAGGAAGTATTGATTGGACGAAGTCGGCAGCCGATTGGAGATCGGCTTCCATCTCCGCCTGCTTCGTTTGCAGCAGGCGCATAGATGACTCGAGTTGAGAGCCGGTCGTTTCCAGTTTTCGAACCAACCTGCTCGTGCGTAGACCTGCCAGTACGCGGGCAACGATTTCTTGTTTGCTGGCCGATTTGCTCAGAAAGTCATCGGCGCCTCGCATCAACCCTTCCGCAATCTGTGCCGGCTTATCATGGGCGGTCATCAGAAGCGTCTGGCTGGATTTTAACAAGGGATCACGACGCACCGCCTCACAGAACGTCGGCCCGTCCATCTCCGGCATCATCCAATCGACGATGAGAAGATCCGGACGTTCGCGCCTGGCCACGTCAAGACCTACTAGACCGTTCTCGGCCTCAAGAACCCGGTATCCCAACCGCGTCAGCCGCGCGGCCATGCTCGTCCGCGTGACCCGCTCATCCTCAATGAGGAGGATCGTCGCGGCTGGCGGCTCCGTCTGTGCAGACGAGCCGGCATCCTGCCCAATGGATTGCATCGCGTTCGATTTCATCATTCTCCGATCAACACTATGCCGCACGTGCGACGAGCGCGTCATTCTCGTTCTCATAGATTGGAATCATCTTTGGAATATTCGCCAGGCTCATGATTTCCCGCACGTAGCTCTGCGGTTTCAGCATGCTGACCTGCGCCTGCAGCCGCTTGAAACTCTGCGATACAAGCACAAGGAGGCCGAGCCCCGCGCTATCCACGAATCGCACTTGCTCCATATTCACAATGAGGTGCCGACAGCCGGCCTGTTTCGCCTTCTCAACGGCCGCCTTAAAGACAGCTTGATTGGCATAGGTCAAATCTCCCTCCAGGTCCAAAATTATTCCTTGCGGCGAAGTGCGTTCTTTGATCTTCATATCATCATCCTTTCTTGTGCAGATTTACGAATGGTTTGTCTGGTCTCTCTGGTTCATTTGGTTTATTTGGTTGCTTTGGTTTATTTGGTTGGCCGATTCTTCCAACCAGACAAACCAAACAAACCTCTTCAACCAAACAAACCAGTTACAGCTTAGAAACATAGGCCACGATTGCAGCGGGAATCTCCGACAGCGGCAATATCTTGTCCACTCCGCCAAGCTTGATCGCCTCCTTCGGCATGCCGAAGACCACGCAACTGGCTTCGTCCTGGGCAATGGTAAAGGCACCGGCCTGTTTCATCGTGAGCATCTCCCTGGCGCCATCGCCGCCCATACCGGTGAGGATGACTCCGACTGAGTTGGCGCCGGCATACTGGGCGACCGAAGCAAACATCACATCCACCGATGGGCGATGGCGATTCACCGGAGGATCCTGGTTGATGCGCACCGTGTACCGGGCGCCGCTCCGGACGAGCGTCATGTGATAGCTGCCTGGCGCGACCAAGGCATGTCCAGGCAAGACACTGTCTCCGTCTTCGGCTTCCTTGACCGAGATACGGCAGAGCTGATTCATACGATCAGCCCAGGTCTGCGTAAACCGTTCCGGCATATGCTGGGTGATGAGAATCGGCGGCGTGTTCGGAGGCAAGGCCATCAGCACATCCTTCACCGCTTCCGTGCCTCCAGTGGAAGCGCCGATCGCGATAATCGTATCCGTCGTCTTAATCATCGAGGACGTGAGGAGTGGCGCTACCCCCTTACCCCCTACCCCGCTATCCCTTCCCTTAACCCTCACCTTTGCCTGCGCGGCGGCCTTGACCTTCTCGATTAGATCCTGGGCTACCTCCTCCATCCCCTCACGGAGATCGATTTTTGGCTTAGTAATGAAGTCCACCGCGCCCAACTCCAGCGCACGCATTGTGGTCTGACAGCCGGCTTCGGTCAGTGAACTCACCATTACAACAGGCATCGGGTGCCCCTTCATCAACTTCTCAAGAAACGTCAGCCCGTCCATCTTGGGCATTTCAACGTCGAGTGTCAGGACGTCCGGATTCAACGCCTTGATTTTCTCCCGGGCGATAAAGGGGTCTGGAGCGGACCCGATCACCTCGATATCTGGATCTTTCGACAGCAGTGCAGCCAACACCTGCCGCATCAACGCCGAATCATCGACGATCAGGACTCGAATTCTTGGCATGGTCCCCCTCGTAACTCGTGAAGCGTGAAACGTGAAGCGTATTTCGTTCCTGATTCGGACACGTCACGTCTTGCCCGCCTGCTTCCGCTTCACGCTTCACGAACGACGCTTCACGCTGCTCAAAAAAGCGTCACATCCTCCACAGGCTGCTGCTCCCGCTGCTTGATTCGCGCCGCGTATTCGTTTTCCCGCTCGAAAATGGTCTGATTCTTGACCCGCTCGATTTTCTTCATCAAGACTCGGCCTGAATCGGTGAAGTAATAGACTTTCCGGGGGAATACGTCGCCGAGATCGGTCTTGACGGTCGCAAGCCCCTCGCTCTTCAAGTATCCGATCACCCACTTGGCATTGTTCGCGCCCACATCGATATTGCCTTCGTAGATCTTGCCGGCGCCGAAGAGTTTGATTTCCAGGCGGCTCTTCAGCCCGCCGCGTTTGAGGATTTCGTTGATCAGCGATTCCATCGCATAAGACCCGTACCGGGTGGATTCTCCCCAGGAATCGTGCGCGCCCCCTTTAGGTTCCGGCAGCATGAAGTGGTTCATGCCGCCGACCCCGGCGATCGGGTCGCGGATGCAGGCCGAAATGCAGGAGCCCAAGACCGTATAGACGACCATCGGCTCTCGACTGACAAAGAACTCTCCGGGGAGAATCGACGCAATCTCGTGAGGGAAACGATTATCCCGCATGCGCCGGATATGGGCGAAATCGTCACCTGAAGTATCAGGCGACTGGCGTAAGGCAACAGTGCTCATAATTCTAGATGTTTCCTCTCTATTCCTGTCGCCTTCCGCCTCATCCCTTACCCC
>Ga0194035_1000902_pt1 | contig 16393 bp, 21 predicted proteins | sample JunL2320m_MetaG_FD_148680 | JGI IMG/M metagenome (GOLD analysis project Ga0194035, IMG submission 148680) | Anoxic zone freshwater microbial communities from boreal shield lake in IISD Experimental Lakes Area, Ontario, Canada - Jun2016-L239-20m | ecosystem: Environmental > Aquatic > Freshwater >...
ATGATATGGCATCTAGTGGAGCTACTGCCGTAAGTACAGTGGCGAGCGCAACTGCTAGTGCTACTACTGCTACTGAATCAACAACGGCTGTAGCTTCTCCAAATGCTATTACTCAACCTAAGCTGAATGGCCAAATTGATGAGCGTACTGGGGTAGCGCCAGTAATTGCAAAGGGAGAATTTGGGAAGAATTATTGCGTTACCTGCACGAGTTGTCATGTTCCTATGGATAAGAATCTTTCCTTCTGCCATGAGCGGACTTACTACCATCAGTAGATACGCTTTTTTGAGGCCCTTTCCTTATCCGTAAACTCAAAGAACTAGCCATGTTAATGACGCACGACAATAAATCCTTCCTAACATTACAACTGCTTGCCACACTCAGTTTGATTGGTCTTGCTACACCTGTTTTTGCCCAATCGGTCTTTGAAGGCTTTTATGGACAAGTGGGTATTGGTTATGAGAATTCAACGCCAAGTTATTCAGGCGGCACTTTAAATGGCGTTACCCCGGGGCCGCTGTATTCTTATGGCATGTCTGGTGGTACGACCAATAGCTTTGCGGGTACGGCAACACTTGGTTATTACTTACCGGTAACGGGTAACTTTCTCTTGGGAATTGGGGGGGAGTATTCCCCCTTATCCGGTGGGAGTGGCAATGCCACCGTGTCGATTCCAGCGCTTAAATACAGCGAATCTCAATCGATTAAAAAAGGTGACTCTTATAACCTCTTTATTTCTCCTGCTTACGCTATTGATAAAGCGAAGCTGGCTTACGCTAAGGTAGGTTACTCCAGTGCTAATTATGAAATTGGTGGAGGTAACGATAGCTATAACGGCTATTCCTTAGGTCTTGGCTACCGCCAAATCATTCAAGGTAGCTGGTATGGCTTTGCGGAAGTGAACTACTTTAGTTATGGCAATCAAAATGTTGCTACTAATGCTTCAGGCACGGCCAGCTTTAAAGTCACTAATGCGCTAGTAGGGGTAGGGTATAAGTTTTAGAGTGCAGTAATAAATAAGACTAAATACTAGTTTAGAATAAGAGCATAATCTATAAATAAGTGAACTTGTCCCGCCTCAACGGGCCTCATAAAGGTATATTAAACAATGAGTAAGAAACTAATTTGGATAATTATTTCAATGTTAATTGTCTTCGTTTTGGTTAGTATCGCCGCTCGAAGTTTCTGTGAAGCATCGCCAACCAATGCAGTTAGCTCATTCGTCGAAAAAAATATTCCTAAGCCAAATAATGTTGATATTAATGAGTTAAGACGTGCCTGGGTTTTAGTTTTTTCTAAATTTTGTGCAACCACCAGTAACCCCTCATTTTAATTTTTAGCTATGAAGTAGCTTTATGATTTGATGATGGCTAAAAAATACTGCGGGCGTTTCTAAAATAGCTTAATTCAATTTTCTGCTTAGTTATCGGTATAGGCAAAGTAGGGACCGGTGCCCGCATTACTTGTTTTGCCGGCTATACCAACATATACACTTCGGCCAAAGAAGAAAGGCAAGCCCCAGGCGAATATTTGGTTTCCAGGTATGACTGTAGGAGGGCCGGCTATATTATTAAATGCTTGGTAAGAAGCGCCAAGATTAGCGGTTGCAACAGAAAAATTTACCGTACTTGTAACATTATTTTTTAAGGCCATCGTAGCAGTAAAATTTTTGGTACTGGTAGGGCAATAAAGGGCTGCAAAGATATTTGCGCTGCAGATCGGTAATTCGCTACTATTATTTTCACCTGAAAATACAAGGTAATTTGTTCCGCTATCAATATAGCTTTGCGGGTAAGCAACATTGTTAAAAATAGTTGTAAAGTTCCCATTACTATTTGCAGGAATAAAATTTGCCCCATTTGATGAATTATTAGCTTGAGTGTCAATACCAAAAATCACAGAGCCCGTTACTGTAGTTGCACCTATTGCGCTTATTTGTGGCAAGCGAATTATTAGTCCATTATTGTTCACCGCAAATGCAGCAATCGGGTTTTGGATTTGATAATTGGCCGGCGGTGAAATTAGACAATAATTAGATGCACTAGGAATGCAATCAAAATAAGGGCCATTGTCGTATAAAGTATTGGAGACGCCAAGGAGACCATTTGCGCCCATGACGGCAGGAGTTTGATTGGTGGGTTGCCCGTTGCTACATGCACTTGGAACAGTAACATTATTGCCATCATCAATGACCTGTATCGCCATTGAGCTAGCTAATTCGCCTGCCATCCGAATATCTGCAATCTGCACAGTTCCCCATGTAACACCAGAGCCAAAACCTGCGCATTCATAAATATTTGATTTTGTTAATCCCAAATTGAGTGACTTCACTGCAGAAGCAAAAATACGGAGGCCAGAAGATCCCGTATCGATCATAATGTTGTGAATAGTTTTGCAGGTATATGTACCTGGCTCACAAATAGTAACACTCACGTAAGGTGTATTAGGCTGACTATTGAGTGACTCTGCCACCGTAACACTGAGTGAATTTGCTGCTAATACTACGCTTTCATAGTTCATATTACGGTTATTTGTCGGTGCGGTACTCGAAGTATTATTATCACCACCACAAGAAATAATACTAATGGAAACGCCAATACTGCATAAACATTGCAGCATGAAGCGAGAATAAATGGATTTCATTATTGAACGATTTATAATCGTCCGTAAGTAAACATTCCCCACTCTAGCCCAATAATTAATATATTACATTCAGGTTTACCCTATACGCGGGCCAGAGAGATTCATTGTAAATTTCAAAGGTTATTTTATTAAAAATATTTATACTTTTTGCAGTTTTTTCTTACTTGGTATCATGCTGCTATTAACGGCATGCAAAAAAGAAGAGGGTAGTTTTCGCCTTTTATGTACTGGCGATTATCTAATTAAAAATTACTACACGGCCAATAATCAAACAGCTGAGGCTGAGAAAGTAAAGCGCCAAACATTTGAATTTATTGACAAGAAAGCAAAGGGCTCAATACCCTGCCAAATTTGGTCTACTGAACAGATTGAATGCGAAGAAATTAGCACTGTCTCATATGATGAGCATGACTTTAAAGTGAAATACAATCGAATTACTGGCGTACTGAATGAATATAGTTTAATGAAGCGCGGCGAATACACTAGTGAGCAACGCTTTACGGGGCAGTGTATTACAGTGAGTAATAAAAAAATCTAGGAATGATATGAAATTAATTTTTAGCCTACTCTTTTCAGCATTGGTTATAGTGGCCTGCGCCAAAATACCAACGCAAAATTTAGATGCGACTAAAAATAATGCCAAAACGTTCAATCAGGATATTGCCGATTGCCAACTAGCGTATCCAGAGCAAAATTCAGGAATTCATCATAAGCAATGGATTGCTTGCATGGAATTAAAAGGCTGGCGCTAAATTTGGCCTGCTCGCGTTCTGGCTTAGGCCCGCTTAGACCCAATTCTTAGCGTTGAATTAATTCAATTTTGTAGCCATCGGGGTCTACTACAAAGGCAATTACGGTATCGCCCCCTTTAACGGGCCCAGCTTCGCGAGTAATAACTCCGCCTGCAGCTTTAATTTTCTCGCAAGCAGCATAGGCATCTGGCACTTCGATGGCAATGTGGCCATAGGCAGTGCCCATTTCGTAGCTTTCTACCCCGTGGTTATGGGTTAATTCAATCTCTGCCTGGCCATCGGCATTACCTTTGCCAAAGCCCACAAAAGCCAATGAATATTGTTGGTCTGGGCGCTCGGTTGTGCGTAATAGGTTCATGCCCATGACTTGGGTATAAAAATCGATCGATCGGGCTAGGTTACCGACTCGTAGCATGGTGTGGAGGATCATCATAGGAGACAATATACTGCCTTTATGACTACACCAATTAGATTAACCGAATATGCCCATGGCGGAGGTTGTGGCTGCAAAATCTCTCCCAGTTTATTAGCAACTATTTTGCGCGATTTGCCTTTGCCCTTACCCAATCCTAAATTACTGGTTGGGAATGAATCGGCGGATGATGCGGCTGTTTATCTCCTGAATGATCAGCAAGCGTTAATAGCTACTACCGATTTTTTTACACCCATTGTTGATGATCCCTTTGATTTTGGTCGTATTGCAGCCACGAATGCGCTTTCAGATATTTATGCCATGGGAGGTGAGCCGATTTTGGCTTTAGCCATTGTGGGTATGCCGATTGATAAGTTACCAGCGGAAACAATTGGACGCATTCTGGCCGGGGGGCAAAGCGTTTGCGCTGCTGCGGGCATCACGATTGCAGGAGGCCATTCAATTGATACTCCTGAACCCATATACGGCTTAGCAGTGATGGGTTTGGCACACCCGCAGTTTGTGCGTAAAAATTGCAATGCCCAAGCAGGGGACGTGTTAATTTTAGCTAAACCGCTCGGTATCGGCATACTTTCTGCAGCTTTAAAAAAGGGCGTATTAAGCGCTGCTGGATATGCTGCAATGCTGCGCTTAACGACGCAATTAAACAGTATTGGCACAAGTATTGCTAAGTTGCACGGCGTTACTGCCATGACCGATGTCACAGGCTTTGGTTTAGCAGGGCATGCGCTTGAAATGGCTCGGGGCGCTAATTTAGAGTTGCAGCTGGATTTTGCAGCAATACCGTTTATTCCCTTAGCACTGGAAAACCTAAAGCTGGGCTATTCGACGGGCGCTAGCACGCGTAATTGGCAAAGCTATGGAGGCGAGATAGTACTTGGCAATGCAGTGGGCCAAGATCGAGGGCTTTCGGCTGCTCAAGTACAAACCTTGTTAACAGACCCACAAACTAGTGGCGGGCTGTTAATTAGCTGTACACCGGCTTCTGCGCCACAGGTAATGGCTACATTATTAGAAGCTGGGTTTGGTGATGCTTGCCAGATAGGTCAATTTTTAGCAAAGGAAGCAGCTGCTGAGCTAAAAAGCCCAGCGCTAGTAATTAGGCTAAGGGTTTATTGAATCTTTGCTTTTGCCCGCAGTTTTTTCATCATTTCAGCAAACTGCGCTTTTTGCCAGGCTTCATCTGAAATAATCATTTGCTTAAGTTGGTCTTTGACTTCATCAAAGCTAGGTACTTTCGCCTCGCGCGATTCATCGACTTTAATAATGTGCCAACCGAATTGAGTTTTAACAGGCTTGTCGGTCATCTGGCCATTTTTCAAGCCTACCATTGCCTTCGAAAATTCAGGTACTAAAGCTTTTTCACTTACCCAGCCTAAATCGCCGCCATTAGGGGCAGAGCCGGGATCTTTTGATTTGGCTTTAGCAATATCAGCAAACTTTGCTCCGCCTTTAATTTGGGCAATGATCGCTTTAGCATCAGCTTCTTTTTCGACCAAAATATGTTCAACGTGATATTCCTTGCCAGTGTATTGCGTTTTCATGCTTTCATAAGCGGACTTTAAATCGGCTTCAGTCACACCTTCTTTCTCGATGTACTCTTGAAAGACAGCGGCAACTAAAACGCCTGTCTTCGATTGCTCAATTTGTTCGCGTATATCAGGGCGCTGCGTAACGCCAGTTTTATCGGCTTCTTGCAAAATAAGCTCTCGAGTAATGAGCATCTCTCGACCTTGCTCGCGAATTTTAGGATCATCGCCCTGGCCTGATTTTTTAATTAAGGCATCTAACTGAGCTGAGGGAATAGCTTTGCCATTCACAATTGCGGCATTTTGTGCGTAGGCTAGAAGGGGGGTAAAAGTAAGGCAAATAGTGGTAGAAATAATGCTAAGGGAGAGGTGTTTATGAATAAATGACATGATCTTAAATGGCTTCTTCTGGGGTTAGGGCAACAATAGCTAAGGCGTGAATTTCAGCGGGAATGTGTTTCTGCAAAGCATCATACACCAGCCGGTGGCGTGCCACGCGCGATAGGCCGGTAAATTCGGGGGCAACCAAAGTAACGCGAAAATGACCCCCACCACTAGCCGCTCCAGCATGCCCTGCATGCATATGGCTCTCATCATCAATGTGTAAATTAGCAATGGCAAATGCTGCCTCTAGATCGGCAGTAAATTGTTGGATGCGTAATTGGTTTGGGGTCATGACTCAATATGCTTTCCAAGCCAAATACTTTGCAAAATAATAAAAACAACTAATAAACCCGTGCTACCAAATAACTTAAAGTTGACCCAAGTATCTTCAGAAAATTGAAAGGCAAAATACAGATTTAAGACTCCCATTGCCAGGAAAAAGATAATCCAAGCGAGATTTAGCTTTCCCCAGATGCTATGTGCATGCGGGGGCTTAAGGGTTACTTGCTTGCCCATGACAACTTGAATCCAATTTTTTTTAAAGAACTGCGCACTAATGAACAGCACTGCAGCAAATAGCCAATATAAAACAGTTGGCTTAAGCTGAATAAAAACTTTATTTTGTAGGAAGATGGTGAGGCCACCAAAGACCACAATCAATATTAAGCTGGCCCATTGCATGGCATCAATTTTACGGTGGCGGTAATAGACCCAAAGAATTTGTAAGATGGTTGCCACCATGGCCACAATAGTGGCGGCATAAATGTCGACAAATTTAAAAGTAATAAAAAATAAAATGACTGGAAATAAATCGAAAAGAAATTTCATAAACTTTATTTATTTTCCGTAATAGTTTGCGCGTTTTGACTGGGTTCAAACTTGAGTGATGCTGAATTAATACAATAGCGCAAGCCGGTAGTATCAGCGGGACCATCATTAAATACGTGCCCTAAATGGGCATCGCAATTACCGCAACGCACTTCAGTGCGCGTCATGCCGTGGGTAGTATCTTTATGTTCGACGATAGCCTCGGCAACCATTGGAGCATCATAGCTAGGCCAACCGCAACCGGCATCGAATTTGCTACTAGAAACAAATAGGGGTGTGTCACAACAAATGCATTTGTATTCACCTTGATTCCAGTGATCCCAATATTTACCCGTAAAAGGTGCTTCAGTAGCGGCTTGTCGCGTAACACGATATTCAATATCGCTTAACTCTTTTTTATATTCTGCGTCAGTTTTCTTCATTTCAATAGCTCTCTTTAAGAGGAACAACTCACCTCAATTGAGTTCAATTCGGGTGGCGGGGGCTTGGCATAAGCATCATATTCTAATTGCTCAGCGTAAGGGTTACGTAAAATAGTGGCTAAGCGTGATAATTCCGAAAAATCATCCGCTTGCGCTGCCTCGATCGCTGCCTGTGCTAAATAATTACGCAGGATAAATTTGGGATTGACGAGATTCATGCGCTGTTTGCGTTCTTGATCGTTACTATGCTCTTGCTGTAAGCGAGTGCGGTAGTGATCTAGCCAGGAATCAAAACCAGCGCGGTCCAAAAATAGGTCGCGTAAGACAGTATTTTGATTATTACCGGGTAGCGCACTAAGATCGCCTAAATGACGAAAAAACGTGGTGAAATCAATTTGATTGTGGTGCATTAATTGCAGTAAGGCCTCAATTAAAGGCACATCGTCGGGCTGGATCGTAAGTAAACCGAGCTTTGCGCGAAAATGGGTCTCCCATGCGGTTTGATAAATATCGGGATAAAGCGCAAGCGCACTACGTAAGGTGGTTTGTGCTGCATTACTTAAGTCAGTTTCAGACTGAGTAGGATTTGATTGTTTTAACTCTTGCTCAATTAAAGGCAGCATCGCACTCGCTAAACAAGCCATATTCCAGTGCAAAATTTGTGGTTGACGCTGATAGCTGTAACGACCTCCTGCATCAGAATGATTGCAAATATGATCAATTTGAAATTGATCGAGAAACCCAAATGGGCCGTAATCCATAGTCAAGCCGAGCAAGCTGGTGTTATCGGTATTGAGCACGCCATGGCAAAAGCCCACAGCCTGCCAGTGCGCGGCAAGTTGAGCAGTCCGCGCAGAAATTGCTTTAAAGAGCTCTAAATAGGGTGCGGTAGAACTACGGCAAACGGGATAAAAGTTGTCAATCAAATCATCGGCAAGCATTTTTAGTTCGGTATGCATTTGCAGGGAAGCGAGATGTTCGAAATGACCAACCCGTAAAAAACTCGGCGCTAGACGCGTGCAAACCGCTGCAGTTTCAAGGCTCTCGCGGACCACTGTTTTTTTTGATCCCACGACTGCTAAAGCCCGTGTAGTGGGAATACCCAAGGCATGCATCGCCTCGCTACACAAATATTCACGAATCGAGGAGCGCAGCACGGCGCGGCCATCACCCATACGTGAATAGGGCGTTTTACCGGCACCTTTAAGTTGGATTTCTTGACCCTGGATATCGCCCAATAAAATAGCTCGGCCATCGCCAAGTTGGCCAGCCCACATCCCAAATTGATGGCCGCTATACGCAGTTGCGGTGGGTTCACTGAATTGCCGATCGGCTACTTCCAGGGCATTCCCAGCCAATACTTGCAACCATGCTGGGTCGCTCGGCAGGTTAGCGGACGTGGTTTTCAGGTCGATGAGTTTTGCCGCATCGGCAGAAAAGGCCACCCAATAGGGGTCGGGTAAGGGAGTGGGGGTAACGGTTTGGCTAAGGGCTTCACCGCATAAAATAAATGTCATGCGCCTGACTCTAGCTTAACTTGAGCCTTTTTGCTGACCTTGCTAGAAAGCCTTATGCTATTGTGAATTTGGAGACCCTATGACCACTGATGCTAATTTAACCGCCATCTCTAGCCAGTTAGCCCACCTGGGTGAAGAGTTAGACGTGCCTTTCCTTAAATTATTGGGCGTGCGAATTTTAAAAGCTGAAATGGGGCGCGGTGAAATTTTGCTCGCCTTACGACCCGAACATCAAAATACCTGGAATGTTGCCCATGGTGGGGTTTTACTCACGCTGATGGATGTGGCGATGGCCGTAGCAGCGCGTTCAGCAGATCCAGGCGACCGCAGTGTTGTGACGATTGAACTGAAGAATAATTTTTTGCAGGCTGCTAAGGGTATTTTGCGGGTGAAGGCAGATACCGTGCATACCACTGCGACTATGGCATTTTGTGAGGCCAAGCTTTACGATGATCAAGGGGCTATTTGTTGTATGGCTACAGGTACATTCAAGTTTCTGAAACGTCTACCGACACGCAATGCGCAGGGTGAGCGGGTAATTGAAGTTGATGAACGTAAAGCTTAAGTAAGGACTATACCGAGAGGTTTGATCCGGAGGCGCCAATTAAACCGCCCGTAACGACGTCATGGCCAATCGTCCCTTTGGCATCAAAGCGACGTTCAACCATTTCAAATGCACCATCATGACGTACTCTTAAAATGGTGCTTGAACGGGTGCCGTAATTTGGGGTTTGAATGAATGCAGCTGACAACGCTTTTTCCCACTCCATATTGACCCCAGTACTTGGTAATTCTTGATCACTTGCCTGATGTGAATCGGCAAGCAAACGCAAATAGGGGTCGACATTTTTTAATTCGCCTTGATCCATCGCTAAAGCTTGCGCAAATGCGGCAATGCGATGATTCACTTTAGGCCAAGGTGTATCAAGCATGGCATTTGATAGTCCATACACGCCGGCATCTAAGGCTTGTTTAGGATAGGTTTTGCGGGGTCGAATTGATTTGCCCATCATTAAGCGATTGCTCACCCAATGCATCTCAGCATTGGCCGGATTACTTAGATCAGCCATCAATAAGTTAAAGCCGTTGTATTGATCAAATTGTTTTGCGTGTTGTTCAATAAATGCATCTGGTCGATTTGCATTATTGAGGAATAGCATCGGTAATTCACCGCGGGTTCTTGCATCAAGCCTTTTTTCACTTGGTGCTCTTACATTGGTCAGCGCCGCGAAGCGACCGGTTTTGGTGAAGCCAAACCAAGTGCCAGGATTACCAAGAACATCGGCGCGATCGCGGCCAGCTAAAAGATGCGGTTTTTCTGGCCACCAAGCCATTTTTTCGGTATTGCGTTCATAAAACTCATCGCGATTAGCGGCCACTACTAAAGCATATTTAGGATGCGATTTCCAGGCGAATAAAATGAGGCACATAACGATAATATGCCAGATTAAATTTCTAGCAAGGGGTAGGGCAATTTTTCCCCTAAAAATAACAGTGGCCCATTCGCCGCACCCAAATGTAAATTCTCAGTAGGTATTACGAGCGTACTATTGACTAGCTCAGACTTACACTCAATCTGAAAACAGAACTGCCCCAAATTAAATGGATTAGGGGCAGAGAGAACCACCATCCCAGCAGGTTGGCTTGGGTCATTGGAATGAAAAATTTCAACCCCGGGTTGAAAGAGGGTAGGACTCTCTTTAAGCGTTTTGCTATCACTGTAAGCTAAGTACAAGCGCCGTTTAATAACCCCCCGATATTGGCTACGCGCGACAATCTCTTGGCCCGGATAACAGCCTTTTTTAAAATCAATGCCATACACCGATTCAAAATTAATCATTTGCGGTACAAATTGATCTTGGGTGGCTAGCACTATCCGCGGAATAGCACTCATGACTTCAAGAAAGTTCCACATCTCAGCTTCATTATTTACATCTTCAGTCGAACTTGGCTTGTAAGGAGATGAGGGAATTGCAAATAGAAAACGGGCATACGAGTGACTGACATCTTCAACCATGATTTGAGAAGGGGGCAAAGATAAAATCATTGCCTGCTCTGGAAATGCTAAAGCGCTAACCGAATTGAGGTCCCCCACACTTTGCCGCTGCCAACTACCTTTTATTAGCCATTTATTACTCACGTCACGCACTTGCACTTTGGCCCGCAAAACATACATCGCCAGACGTTTAGCAAAAGAAGCGGCGATGTCTTTCGAAAGAAATAAAAAATAGCTTGGTTCTTCGGTTTGCTGCAAAACCAACCAGCCACTTGCCATTAAACGGCCTTTGGGCGTGCAGTAGCCCATGAGTCGAACTTGTTGAGGCCCCGATGCCACTTGGCCGAGCGAAATTGCCGCCAGCCCTTCAACTGAGTTGGTAAGTTGATTTTGCAAAAAATGGCTTGCATCGAGCCCTTGAATATGGATTAATCCCCACTGATCTAAGGCTACAGAGTCAGCGCTAAGGTTTGCGTTATTTGTTGAGGTATTTGTCATTCTGCTTTTATCATAGCCTGATGCGCAAAAAATTATCTAAAAGCGATTATTTCAAGTCAATTGCCTGGTCTTTCCTGATCTTATTAATTTTATTTTATGTGAACGTATTCAGCTTGGGGGTAGTTCCCCAACAAGCGCAATTTACCAATGGGGAAACTCAAGCTGCATGGCGAATTCGCATTGCCCCTCAATCAGGGGTGCATAGCATTGCCAAACAATTGGAGTCTCAGGGCATTGGTGTAAATCCGTGGTTTTTTCAACTCGCGGCACGCGGCCTATGGGTCGCTGGTAAATTAAAGCCTGGAACTTATTTATTTCCTCAAGGCGCTAGCACTGGTCAAGTTTTATTACAAATGGCGCGGGGCGATCGTGTGCGTGAAACCTTGAGTATTATTCCAGGAATGACAATTTGGCAACTGCGTGCTGCCATTGATGCTAACCCAGCCTTAGAGCATCAAACGCAAGGTTTAAATAATCAGGCATTGTTGAAGAAGTTAAATCTGAATTACCCCAGCGCCGAAGGACTTTTTTACCCAGACAAATATGTTTTCGATCCAGGTGAAAGTGATATTGCAATTTATCAACTGGCCGCAAGCGCAATGCAAAAACAAGTGCAGCTGGCTTGGCAGCAACGTAATCCCCAAATTGCTGCGCCCAACCCCTATGCCTTATTAATTTTGGCCTCTATTGTTGAAAAAGAAACTGGTCAGGCGGCTGATCGTGGCCTAGTTGCAGCCGTATTTGATAATCGCCTGAAGAAGGGGATGTTGCTGCAAACTGATCCAACTGTTATCTATGGCATAGGCCCCCAATTTGATGGGAATTTACGTAAATCAGATTTGCGGCGCGACAATCCCTACAATACTTATATGCGCCCCGGATTACCTCCTACACCTATTGCTATGCCCAGTCGCGAGTCGCTATTTGCAGCTGCTGAGCCCGCGAAGAGTACGGCGCTCTATTTTGTGGCCAAAGGGGATGGCAGCAGCTATTTTTCGACCTCCCTACCTGAACACGAAAGGGCAGTAACCCAGTATCAACGACTCCCAGCCAAAACACCAAAGCAATTGCCTGTTAAACCTTAATTTTTTTAGACTCTTTAATTCTTTATCCGTATGCAGAATCAACCGGGATTTTTTATCAGCTTTGAAGGCATCGATGGTGCGGGAAAAAGTACGCACATTGAAGCTTATGCCAACTTTTTACGCGCCAAATTTCCAGAGCGTAAGGTACTAGTGACCCGTGAGCCTGGTGGCACGCCCTTGGGGGAGCAATTAAGAAAGCTTCTACTCGATGCGCCTATGGATCTAGAAACGGAAGCCTTGCTGATGTTTGCAGCGCGCCGTGAGCATTTAGCCCAGATTATCGAGCCAGCCCTTGCGGCCAGAAAAATTGTGATTTCGGATCGATTTACTGACGCTAGTTTTGCTTACCAAAGTGGGGGCAGGGGCTTAAGTATTGAAAAACTCAGCCAACTCGAGCATTGGGTACAAGCCAGGGCAGGGAAGCTACTTCAACCGAATATCACTTTCTTATTTGATTTGCCCAGTGACGTTGCTGAAGCGCGGCGCTCACAAGCAAGGACGCCAGATAAATTTGAACGTCTAGATCTCGCCTTTTTTGAACGTGTGCGTCAAGAATATTTGCGCCGTGCAGCAGCAGAACCTGAGCGTTTCCGCATCTTAGATGCACGTGACACCCCTGAGGTAATCTGGAAAAAACTTGAAAATATCAATATAACTATATGATTTATATACATAATTTTATTATTAATTTTAACTATAACAAGCACTGATGAATAAAAGCTATGAGTCTTAATCAGCCCATTGCCCCTTGGCTGCAAGGACTATGGGATGAGTTACCATTTGCTACTTTTCCCCATGCAGTCCTTATTTATGGGCAAGCAGGCATGGGCAAATATGATTTTGCGATCCGCCTTGCCCAAGCTTTATTGTGCGAATGCGCAGAACCCAATGTCAGCAAGCCTTGCCAGCAATGTGAGGCGTGCCGCTGGTTTGCAACTGGCAATCACCCCGATTTTATGGCGCTAGTGCCTGAAACACAGCGTAAGTATTTGCCTCAAGCAGCGCTGGAAGGCGGCCAAGCCGATGCGCCAGTTAGAACCGCTAAAACCCGCGATGATGAAGCCGATGCGGAAGCCACCGATAAAAAAGAAAAGCGTTTTATTGCGATCGCTGAGGCGCGTGGCATTATCGGCTCTTTGGGGCTCGGGAGTCACCGAGGTGGTAATCGGGTGATCTTAGTTTCGCCCCTGGAGCAATTAAAACCCGATGCGGCCAATACCTTACTCAAGTCCCTAGAAGAACCTCCACCACAAACCATTTTTATTTTAGTGACCGCAAGACTTGATCGTGTTCTGCCAACCATTCGCTCGCGCTGCCGCCTCTTACAAGCACCAAAGCCTGAGCGCGCTATTGGGCTTAGTTGGCTGCAAAATAAAATCGCTACCGAAAAACTCAATGCAATATCTGCGGTTGAAGCAGAAGCACTGTATGACGAGAATGGCGGGGCCCCATTTACTGTTTATGAAACCTTGTTAGCTAGAAGTAGTCAAGATGAAAAAGATGAGTTGATGCTAGGTGCCTTAGCCACAAAAAGTTTATTACAGGGCCTAGCTAATGGCATTGACATTGATTGGCTGGGAATTGCTGAAAAAATTCATAAAGCCCCTGTGCCGATTTTATTAACTACATTACAACGCTGGTGTGCAGATTTACAGGGGCTTACTCAGGCGAATGCGGTGCGTTATTACCCTAAACACACCGATGCATTAAGCGTTCTAGCAAAGCAAGTACGTCTAGTAAAATTGCTACGCTGGTGGAAATTGTTATTACAAGCCCGGCGCCATGAAAATCATCCCCTTGCTACGCGCATACAAATGGAAGCTTTGTTGTTGCAATACCAAAATATTTTTAGCGATTGAAATTTCAAAATAGATTGATTACCCCTGATGTTTATTGATTCACATTGCCATCTCGATTTTCCGGAATATCGTGACCGTATGCCTGAAGTCTTAGCCAATATGGCTGCCGCTGGGGTAAGTCACGCGCTGTGCATATCCGTCGACTTGCCTGATTTTCCAGCTGTTAAGGCCCTAGCTGAAACCCATGCGCATTTATATGCATCAGTAGGGGTTCATCCTGACTATGAAAACACCCCTGAACCAACTGAAGATTTTTTGGTGACAGCTGCTGAGCACCCGAAGATTATTGCTCTGGGTGAAACGGGTTTAGATTATTACCGCAGCGGGGAGCGGCCCTATGAGTCGATGGAATGGCAGCGCCAACGCTTTCGCACCCATATTCGGGCTGCCATACGCGCCAAAAAACCCCTCATTATTCATACCCGTTCTGCCTCAGAAGATACGCTGCGCATTATGCAAGAGGAGGGCGCAGGGCGTGTTGGCGGGGTGATGCATTGTTTTACGGAGAGTACGGCAGTGGCACTGGCTGCCATTGAAATGGGGTTTTATATCTCTTTTTCAGGCATCGTTACTTTCAAAAATGCTAAGGATCTGCAAGAAACCTGCCGACAGTTGCCCTTAGAACATATGCTGATTGAGACCGATTCACCCTATTTGGCTCCCGTTCCCCATCGCGGCAGGACCAATGAGCCGGCCTGGGTAGCTGATGTCGGCCGTTTTATTGCAGATCTGAAGGGCGTTTCTGTAGAAACCGTAGCGCAGCAGACAACAAATAATTTTTTTGATTGTTTTCAGATAGATAGAGCATAAAGATGCAGTCAAATATGACTATTTTGCGATGGCTTCTATTAGGGCCTTTATTGCGGCTAATAGGCTGCTTAAGCTTATATTTTGCTGTTGGCCTAAGTCTTCCTTTTCATTCGCTAGCGCAAACCCCAGTTCATGAGCTGGATGCCATTAAAGCGGCTAAATTTAATGATACTAAGGGCATGGCATCGCTGCTAAGGCAAGGCCTGATTAGCCCCAATATGCGCGACGCCAAGGGAACCCCCTTATTGATGCTGGCGATAGATGATCGCTCAACTGAGGTTATTTATCTCTTAATGGATACGCCAGGCATTGACATTGATGCCGCTAACCGCAAAGGCGAAAATGCCCTCATGATGGCTGCCATATTTGGCCTAATGCCTGAAGTGAAGTATTTAGTTGAGAATAAGGCGGCTATCTTTAATCAGTCCGGGTGGACAGCCTTGCATTACGCGGCTACTACCGGGCAAACCGAGATAGTGGCTTATTTAATCGAGCAGGGTGCACAGGTCAATGCCCTGTCTGAAAGTAATACCACCCCTCTAATGATGGCAGTGCGCTCGGGCAATATAGAAACCGTAAGTGTTTTACTGAAGAATGGCGCTGATCTACAAATAGTAAATAACCAAGGCTTTACAGCGATCGATGTGGCAGATCTATTTGGACGCGGTGAAATTAGTGAAGGCCTGTCTAGTCGCTGGCTTAAGCTATATAAACAGAAATATACCCATATGGTGATGTTGCCACCGAGCAGGTAGACTGGGCTTAGCTATGCTCATTATGCGTATAATCATTATTATGTCAAATAAGAAATAGATCTCCATCTAGCCCTCATCAACCCTCTATTTTGACCACAACTACGCATGCCTGAAATACTCAGCAATCTTCCTAATATTGCGCTTCTTTGGAATGAGATTGCCGCTGATTTAATTCGGCCGGAAATGAAGTTTTTCATTTTTGTAGCTGTGCTCGTGGTGCTGATTCATGGCATGCTCGTACTGCTGATTATGACGGCCTTTCATCAGATCAATAAACACAATATCAACCGGTATCACAAACAAGTAGACGTCTTAGTCTACTTCTCAGTCGTTTTATTGATCTTTGTAAGTCATTTACTCGATATCTTTATTTGGACCTATGCCATGGTTAACCTTGAGGTTTTCCCAAGTGCGTTAAAAACCTTCTATTTTGCTGGCGAAATGTATACCAATTTAGACCATAATGACCCCAGCTTTAAGCTTGGACCAGAGTGGAATATGTTGCCTATTTTATTATCCTTTTCGGGCTTATTTGCTGTGGCTATTTCTGGGTCAGCGCTCTACACCCTCTTGGTATCCACTTTCACTAAGCCAACTAAAGATGAATAAAGCGCTAAATTGATGGAACTACTAAACTACCTACCCTCGCTGACCGATTTATTTAAACAAATTTACACGGATATTGGCAACCAGCAAATCTATTGGATTTTAGTTTTTGTCGGTTTTATGCTGACTTTTCATGGCGTCTATGTACTGCTCGTGGTGATTTGTTTTAATGCCATTCGCAGTTGGTTAGTAGATAACTATCGAATTGCTGGCCATTATTTTTATGGCTTTCGTTTAGCGGCATTTATAGCGTATTTTGTGGCTATAGTGCTCATT
>Ga0194035_1000904_pt1 | contig 16334 bp, 14 predicted proteins | sample JunL2320m_MetaG_FD_148680 | JGI IMG/M metagenome (GOLD analysis project Ga0194035, IMG submission 148680) | Anoxic zone freshwater microbial communities from boreal shield lake in IISD Experimental Lakes Area, Ontario, Canada - Jun2016-L239-20m | ecosystem: Environmental > Aquatic > Freshwater >...
CAGGTTGCCTTCAAGTGCGTAGGACATGGCGAGATTGTTCATGACCACAAGGTTTTGCGGGTCGCTGGCCAGCGCCCGCGAGTATTGTTCACGCGCCTTCTTGTACAGACCCTGCTGGTCGTAGGCACTGCCGAGCGCGGACATCACACGCCAGTCCGTGTCGCCACCTCTTTCGGCGCCTTCGAGGATGGGTATAGCCTGTTCAGTCTTTCCGGCGGCTACCAGTTTGCGACCATAGAGACCTGCAACCTTGGCGTTCGATGGGTCCTCCTCGGCGATCTTCTTGTAGACGCTCAGCGCTTCATCCTTTTGTCCAAGGCTTTCGAGGCCGTTGGCATAGGCGAGGCCCTTGTTGACGTCTTTCGGGTTGGCTTGCCATTTGTCGCCGAGGTCGGCCAGCGCCTCCAGCGAGACGGGCGTCGTCGACGCGGTCGAAAGGCTGCTTGATGACCCGAGCTGGCCGGTCGTCTTGTTGCATCCCGTGAGGATCACGGCGGCAGCCAGCATCAAAAGAATAGTGGCACGGGGCCTGCCCCTCGGCATTGCGAAACTCCAGTCCGGTTTATTCAGCTACCTTGGCGCGCAACGGTCAATATTTGATTAACCATAAGAGGGTTTCGCGATATGGGAGGCCAAACCCGGAGTTCGCCATGATCGACGTTGCAGACATTCTCCTTGCGCCCGCCGCGCGCGGCATTCCTGTCACCCTCATTGAAGGCAAGGAATGGGAACGGAAGCGCCAGGATTTGACGGTGGAAATTCGGACCTGGGCAGATGCGAACGGTTTCAAGGCCCAGCCGGGGCGTGTACTCGCTGTTCCGGGACAGAGGAGCGAGCTGAAGCAGGTGTTGGCGGGTGCAGACGCTGGTGATCCCTTCGCCATGGGAAGGCTGGCTCGCAACCTCCCGCCGGGTGCTTATTCTGTGAACGGAGCAGTGCCACAACCGGAGCTGCTGTCGCTTGGCTGGTGCCTCGAAGCATATGGCTTCGGTCGCTATGGCAAGGCGTTGCAGCCCGTGGCGCAATTGGTCTGCCCGAAAGGCGTCGATCGTGAGGGGGTGTTGCGCGCCGCGCGCGCCAGCTGGATGGTGCGTGACCTCGTCAACACGCCGGCCGCCGACATGGGGCCGGACGAGCTGGAGCAGGCGGCTCGTGCCGTTGCCCGCGCTCATAAGGCGAAGCTGAGGGTCATCTCCGGAAGAACGCTTGAAAAGGACTTCCCAATGATTCACGCCGTGGGCAAGGCCAGCCCGCGCAGCCCCCGCCTCATTGACTTCACCTGGGGTCCCGCACGGGCGCCAAAGGTCACGCTGGTCGGCAAGGGCGTGTGCTTCGACACCGGCGGCCTCGACATCAAGCCTGCCTCCGGCATGGCGTTGATGAAGAAGGATATGGGCGGTGCCGCCAATGTGCTGGGCCTTGCCCAGATGATCATGGCCGCCAACCTGAAAGTCCGGCTGCGGGTTCTCATTCCCGCCGTCGAGAATTCGATCGCCGGCAATGCTTTCCGCCCCGGTGACGTGCTGAAGAGTCGAAAGGGTATTACGGTCGAGATTGGCAACACCGACGCCGAGGGACGCCTGGTGCTGGGCGATGCACTGGCGCTCGCGGATGAGGAGAAGCCCGACCTGCTCATCGATATGGCAACGCTGACCGGTGCTGCCCGCGTGGCTCTGGGCCCCGACCTGCCGCCTTTTTACACGGATGACGAGGCGCTGGCCGAAGCCATCGCCAAGGCGGGCAGGGAGGCGAATGACCCGGTGTGGCGCCTGCCGTTCTGGCAACCCTACAATCGCCTGTTCGAATCCTCCGTGGCGGATATGAACAATGCCGGCGACTCAGGCTTTGCGGGTTCCATTACCGCAGCGCTGTTCCTCAAGCGCTTTGTCGAGAAGGCGAAGTCCTATGTTCATTTCGATATCTTCGCATGGACGCCGGTGCCACGCCCCGGTCGGCCCAAGGGCGGCGAGGCGCAGGCGATGCGAACGCTGTTTGAGGTCATCCGCCGACGCGCCACATAGCGGCTTGCAACCGCATTCATTTGCGGCCAGACTGTAACGGACCCGAAACAACCATATCGGTTGCGAGAAGGCTGCTTATGTCCGTTGCGTTGTCCACCGCCCAAGCCCTCACTCTCTGGCACGATGTCGCCCTCGCCCTTGTGCGGGACGACGAGCCCGACTTGTCAGTGCGCCAAGTCTGCATCCTTCTCACCATCTATCTCGAGGCCCCACCCCACACGGTGCGAGACCTGGCTAAGAAGCTCGGTGTCACCAAGCCGGTCATCACCCGCGCGCTGGACACCATGGGCAAGCTCGAACTCGTGAGCCGCAGGCGTGATGAGAAGGACAGGCGCAACGTGCTTGTCCAGCGCACCGTGAAGGGCGCTCTCTATCTCGAGCGTCTGGCGGACACGATTGGCAATCACGCAAAAAGCCTCTAGGGAGCGAGCATGAAAAAGCTCGACCCGCGCCTTCATGCATATCGCCCAGACCTCGCCGACATCGCACTTGTGGGCGAGGTGGAGGCGCAGAACTTCGTGGGACCGCGGTTGGTGCAGGTCATCGAGCCCGTCATCACCATGCACAAGGCGCCGCGCTTCGACGCGATGCAACTCACCCAGGCGCTGTTCGGCGAGACAGTGAAGCTTTTCCACGAGGAAGAGGGCTGGGCCTGGGTGCAACTCGTGCGAGATGGCTATGTCGGTTATGTGAACGGCAATGCGCTGTCATCGCCGATCTCAGCGTCTACACACCGCGTGGCCGTGCCCTCGACCTTCATGTACCCTGAGGCGAGCCTTAAGACGCAACCCGCCATTTCCCTCACACTCAATGCACAGGTGACTGTGAAAGTGGAAAACGGCGCCTATTCGCAGCTTTCAAACGGTCGCTTCGTGTTCACCGCGCATCTGAAGCGCGTCGACGATGTCGAGGCGGATTTCGTCGCCGTCGCGGAAATGTTCCGCCACGTCCCCTACTACTGGGGCGGCAAGTCGGTTCATGGCCTTGATTGCTCGGGCCTCGTGCAGCTGTCGCTCGAGGCCAGCGGCAAGACGGCACTGCGCGACAGCGACATGCAGGAGGCGACGCTGGGCGAGAGGCTGATGGTCAACGACCTTGATGCCCTAAGGCGCGGTGACCTCGTCTTCTGGGATGGCCACGTTGGCATCATGACGGATGAGAAGACACTGCTTCATGCCAACGGCCACCACATGATGGTGGTGGCAGAGCCGCTGAAGGAGGCGGTTGACCGCATCGCTGCTCGCTATGGACAGCTGACGTGCGTGAGGCGCTTCCGGGGCTGACGCCCAAGGGGAATCAATATCCCCGCGCCCGGTCCACCAGGTTTTTCAGCTTTTCGCCGCGTTGGTGCTTGGCAATGTTCGCCGCAACATAGGCGCAGATCGTCTCCGGGTCGCTGTCGGCGGCGCAATGCGGCGTCACCGTCACGCGCGGATGCGTCCAAAGCGGGCTGTATGGTGGAAGGGGTTCGGGCACGAAGACATCAAGTGTCGCCGCATGGAGTTCGCCTGCATCGAGAGCCGCGAGAATGTCGTCCGACACCTGCTGACGGCCACGGCCCGCGTTGATGACGATAGGCGCACCGAAGGGCCCCTTGCGGGAGAGCTTGCGGATCGTCGCGCGATTGATGATGCCGTCGGTATCCCGCGTCGCCGGCAGCAGCGAGACGAGAACGTCGGTGCGCGCCAGGAAGGCATCGAATTCTTCCGCGCCAGCGAAGCTTTCGACGCCGGGAATGTCTTTGAGACTGCGGCTCCACCCGGCTACGCGGAAGCCGATGTCACGCAGCTTGATGGCCGAGTCCACGCCCATCACGCCAAGTCCCATGATGCCGACACTCAGTTCCCTTGCGGCATGGGTTGGGAAGGAGTCCCAGATCTTGTTCCGCTGGTTATCGTCGATGCGGCGCTGCTGGCGGTGGTGCATCAGCACATGCAGAACGATGTATTCGGTCATGCGACCCGTCAGGTCCGGGTCGTTGACGCGCACGATGGGGATATCGTGGGGAAGCGTCGGATCCTTGAGGATGGCGTCGACGCCAGCCCCCAGAGACATAATGACCTTGAGGTTTGGCAGGCTCTTCACCACGCCGGGCGGCGGCAGCCATGCGGCACAGTATTCGATGTCAGCGACGTTGCCCATCTGATCTGGCCATACGCGCACGTCGAGATCGGGGGCAACCTTCTTCATGGCCGCGGTCCAAACCTCGACTGGCCATGTCGGCAGAATGAACAGGAATGCCATTATTGATTCACCACCCCTTCCGGCGCGGCCTTCAGGTTAAGGGCAGCCGCGATCAGCGCCTTTGTATAGTCCGTCTTCGGATTTGAGAAGACCTCCGCCGTAGGCCCACTCTCCACCGTCACGCCATTGCGCATGACAATCACCTCGTTGGCGAGCGCGCGCACTACCCTTAGGTCGTGGCTGATGAACAGATAGGCGAGATTATGCTTCTGCTGCAACTCGCGCAGAAGGTCCACGATCTGCGCCTGGACAGACATGTCGAGGGCGGAAGTCGGCTCGTCCAGCATGATGAACTTAGGTTCCAGCGCCAGGGCGCGCGCAATGGCGATGCGCTGGCGCTGGCCGCCGGAAAATTCATGCGGGTAGCGATCCATGGTCGAAGGATCGAGCCCGACCTCTGTCAGCGCGCGCGCCACGATCTCGCGCCGCTGCTCATAGCCCAGGTTGCGGCCCTGCACCGTCAGGCCTTCCTCGACGATCTGCTGGATCGAGAGCCGCGGCGACAGTGAGCCGAACGGATCCTGGAAAACAATCTGCATGTCCTTGCGCAGCGGTCGCATCATGGCGGTGTTATAGCCGTCGATGTTCTGGCCCATGTAGACGATCGGGCCTTCGGAGCGGATCAACCGGAGAAGGGCGAGGCCCAGCGTCGTCTTGCCCGAACCCGACTCGCCCACCACACCGAGTGTCTGCCCGCCGCGGACGATGGCATCCACGCCATCAACCGCCTTAATGTACCCCACCGTCTTGCGGAAGAAGCCGCGTTTGATCGGGAACCAGACCTTGAGACCCTTGGTCTCAAGCACCGTGGGTGCCGAAGGATCGCTCGGTGGGGGTGCGCCCTTGGGTTCGGCGGTGAGCAGCATTTTCGTATAGGCGTGCTGCGGATTGGCGAAGACTTCCTTTGCATCCCCGCTCTCCACCGCCTTGCCGTGCTGCATGACCACGACATTGTCAGCCATCTTGCGAACGATACCGAGGTCATGGGTGATGAGCAGCAGCGCCATGCCGAACTCGGCCTGAAGCTCCTTCAGCAGCTTCAGGATCTGCGCCTGCACGGTCACGTCCAGCGCCGTCGTCGGTTCGTCGGCGATCAGAAGGTCGGGGTTGTTGGCAAGCGCCATGGCGATCATCACGCGCTGACGCTGGCCGCCGGACAGCTGGTGCGGATAGTCGAGAAGGCGTGTCTCGGGATCGCGGATGCCAACCTTGGCCAGCAGATCCACGATGCGGGCACGCGCCGCATCTCCCTTGATGTTCTGGTGGACCTCAAGAATTTCACCGATTTGCCGCTCCACTGTGTGCAGCGGATTGAGCGAGGTCATCGGCTCCTGGAACACCATGGTGATGTCATTGCCGCGCACCCGGCGCAGGTCGCTCTCGTCGGCATCGAGCAGCTCCTGGCCCTTGAAACGAACGGAGCCTGAAGGATGCGAGGCGGATGGATAAGGCAGAAGCTTGAGGATGGAGAGGGCGGAAACCGATTTTCCAGAGCCCGACTCACCCACCAGTGCCAGCGTCTCGCCCTTGGCGATCGAGAACGACACCTTGTCAACGGCGAGCGTGGTCCGCTGGCCCTGCGCGAAGGCAACCGACAGATCTTTCACCTCGAGCAGCTTTTCACTCATGCGAAGGTCTTTCGCGGATCAAGCGCATCACGCACGGCCTCGCCGATGAAGACGAGCAGCGACAGCATGAGGGAGACGATCAGGAAGCCGGTAAGCCCAAGCCACGGTGCCTGCAGGTTGTTCTTGCCCTGGGCGATCAGCTCTCCGAGCGAGGGTGAACCGGGCGGCAGGCCAAAGCCGAGGAAGTCGAGCGACGTCAGCACCGTCACTGAGCCAGCCAGGATGAAGGGCATGAAGGTGATGGTGGAGACCACCGCATTGGGCAGCAGGTGCTTGAACATGATCCGCGCGTCCGACAGCCCGAGTGCGCGTGCCGCGCGCACATATTCGAAGTTGCGGGCGCGCAGGAATTCGGCGCGCACCAACCCGACGATCGACGTCCAGGAAAACAGGATCTGGATGAACAGCAATATCCAGAAGGTCGGCGTGATGAAGGCCGCGAGGATGATGAGCAGGTAGAGGCCCGGCATCGACGTCCAGATTTCAATGAAACGCTGGAACAGCAGGTCCGTCCAGCCACCGAAATAGCCCTGCACGGCACCTGCACCCATGCCGATGAGCGATGAGATGAGGGTGAGGATCAGGCCGAAGGCCACCGAGATGCGGAAACCATAGATCAGCCGCGCCGTCACATCGCGCCCCTGGTCATCGGTGCCGAGCCAGTTGAGGTTGCCGAACACGCAGTTGGAGTCGTTCACGCCCAGCGGATATTTGGCACAGGCCTGTTCGCGGGTGAGCTGGAAGGCCGGTGTCGAGGGCGCCGGCATGGGGATCTGGTAGTTCACGCTATTGTATGAATACCGGATCGGCGGCCAGATCATCCAGCCATTGGCGGCAATTTCATCCTGGATGAAGGGGTCGCGGAAGTCGGTATTAGCGAAACTTCCGCCGAACTTTGTCTCCGGATAATCGAAGAAGGTCGGGTAAGACCACTGGCCCTTGTAGGACACGAGGATCGGCCGGTCATTGGCGATAAAGGGTGCGAAGACCGAGATCAGGAACAGCACCATGAACAGCCAGAACGACCAGAAGCCGCGCTTGTTCTGGCGGAACAGTTGCCAACGGCGCTTGTTGAGGGGTGTCATGCGGATCGCCATGGCTCAGACGTCCCTCTTCTCGAAATCGATCCGCGGATCGATCCAGGTGTAGGTGAGGTCCGAGATGAGCTGCACGACGAGTCCCATCAACGTGAAGATGTAGAGGCTGGCAAACACGATCGGATAGTCGCGGTCGAGCGTTGCCTTGAAGAAGAGATAGCCCAGGCCGTCGAGCGAGAAGATGGTCTCGATCAGCAGCGAACTGGCGAAGAAGGCTCCGATGAAGGCGCCGGGGAAACCCGCGATCACCAGCAGCATGGCGTTGCGGAACACGTGGCCATAGAGCACCTGGTTCTCGCTCAGGCCCTTGGCGCGCGCCGTGGTGACATATTGCTTCCTGATCTCGTCGAGGAAGGAGTTCTTGGTCAGCATCGTCATGGTGGCGAAGCTGCCGATGGCCATGGCGAAGAGGGGCAGCGTCAGGTGCCAGGCATAGTCGCCAAGCTTGCCCAGAAAGCTCAGCTGCTCGAAGTTGTCCGACGTCAGTCCGCGCAGCGGGAACCAGCTGAAATAGCTGCCGCCGGCGAACACCACGATCAGCATGATGGCGAAGATGAAGCTCGGGATCGCATAACCGATGATGATGACGCCGGAGGTCCACACGTCGAAGGTGGAGCCATCCTTGACGGCCTTCCGGATGCCGAGCGGAATCGATACCAGATACTGAATCAGTGTAAGCCACAGGCCGAGCGACACCGACACCGGCATTTTCTCGAGGATCAGGCTGATGACCGAGCGGTCACGGAAATAGCTCTGCCCGAAGTTGAAGGTGAGGTAGTCCTTCATCATCATCAGGAAGCGCTCGGGCGCCGGCTTGTCGAAGCCGAACTGCTTCTCGAGGCTCTTGATGAATTCAGGGTCGAGGCCCTGCGCGCCACGGTACTTGACGTTCGCCGCGTCGCCGCCCGGCTGCATCTGTTGCTGGCCGCCAGCCTCGTTGCCGGTGTTGCCACTGATGCGCCCGGTCGAGTCCGTGTCGTTGCCCTGCATCTTGGCGATCACCTGCTCGACGGGCCCGCCCGGCACGAACTGGATGACAGCGAATGTCATCAGCATGATCCCGATCAGTGTCGGGATCATCAGCAGGATGCGTTTCAGGATGTAGGCGCCCATGGAGCGAGGTCAGTTTCCGTTGGCGATTCGCGTGGCCTTGGCCTCGTCATACCACCAGGTATCCACGATGCCACGGTCGTATTTCGGCTTGGTCGGGGGCCTTCCGAACTTGTCCCAGAAGGCCAGCCAATTGGTGCCTTTGTACCAGTTGGGCACCCAGAACTGCTCGGCCCGCAGGACCCGGTCCAGGGCCTGCCCAGTGGTGTTCAGCTCCTCGCGGGACTGGGCCTCGACCACCTTGTCCAACAGCGCGTCGATGGCGGGAGAGGCAACGCCCGAGAGATTGTAGGTGCCTGGCGTCTTGGCCGATTGCGAGCCGAAGAAGACCCTCAGCTCGTCACCCGGGGTCTGGCTGGTCGAGAAGCGGCTACCGACCACGTCGAAGTCGAATTCCTTGGTGCGCTTCAGGTATTGCGCATCATCGACGGTGCGGATCGTGGCATTGACGCCGATGAGCCTCAGGTTTTTCAGATAGGGACCGAGTACCCGCTCGAACACCGGGCTCTCGATCAGGAACTCGAGGTCGAGAGTCTGGCCGGCCGCATTGCGCCGCAGCGTCCCGTCTGTCTTCCAGCCGGCCTCGTCGAGCAGTGCCGAGGCCCTGCGCAGCAGCGCTCGGTCCTGCCCGGACCCATTGGAGACAGGCGCAAGCACGGCCGGTCCGAACACCTCGGGCCGCAGCGAAGGTTTCAGCGGGTCGAGCAAGGCGAGTTCGTCCGGCTTCGGCGTGCCGTCGGCCTGCAGCGGCGAGCGCTGGAAAAAGCTCTGCGTCCGGTCATAGAGACCGAAGAACAGGTTCCTGTTGGTCCACTCGAAATCGAAGGCGAAGTTGATCGCCTCGCGCACACGGATGTCCTGGAATTGTGGGCGCCGCAGGTTGAAGAACCAGCCCTGCGCGCCCGACGGCGTGTCGTCGGGCATCTCCATGCGGATGACGCGCCCATCCTTCACAGCCGCGAAGTCATAGCCGGTCGCCCAGTCCTTGGAGGTGAATTCCTCCCGCAGGTCGATGGCGCCCGCCTTCAGCGCCTCGAAGCCAGCGATGCGCTCGCGGAAGTAATCATAGCGGACTTCGTTGAAGTTATAGCGGCCCTTGTTCACGGGCAGGTCCTTCGCCCAGTAATCGTCACGCCGTCCGTAGGTCACGTATTCGCCCGGCTTGAAGGACTTGATCACATAGGGGCCGGAACCGAGTGGAGCCTCGAGCGTCGACTTCGAGAAATCCGCCTTGGCGTAATAGGCCTTTGACAGGATCGGAAGTCCGGCGACGGTGAGGGGAAGATCGCGCGTGCGCTCTCCCTTGAAGCGGTAGCGCACCGTATGCGGACCTATGATGTCACAGGCCTCGACGTCGCGGATGGTGATGCGGATGCGCTCGTGGCCTTGCGTCGAGAGCAGGCGGAAGCTGTTGCAGACATCCTCGGCGGTGACGGGCGAGCCGTCGGAGAATTTCGCTTCCGGCCGCAAGGTGAAGGTGACGCTCTTGCGATCATCGGCAATGTCCGAATTCTTGGCAACGAGACCATAGACGGCATCAGGCTCGTCCATCGCGCGCACCATGAGCGTGTCGAACAGCATCTCGAGTCCCTGCGCCGCATCGCCTTTCAGGATGTAGGCGTTGAAGCTGTCGAAAGTGTCCATGGCCGCAGTGCCGATGGTGGCGATCCTTCCGCCTTTCGGCGCATCAGGGTTCACGTAATCGAAATGCGTGAAGTCGGCAGGATACTTGAGGTCGCCGAAGGTGGAGATGCCATGGCGCGGCGCCGCTTCTGCCGAAGCCGCACCGAGGCACAGAGCGATCACCGCGGCAGCGAAATGCCTCACTTCGCTGCCACTTTCTTTGCCTTCTCCTCGTCCCACCACCAGATGCTGGGGAAGCCGGTCGAGAGGTCAGGAAGCTTTTCCGGACGACCGAAACGGTCCCACCGCGCAGTGCGATCATAGTCGATGTACCACATGGGAACGACATAATGGTTCCAGATCAGCGCCCTGTCGAGCGCCTTGGAGGCGGTGACCAGACTTTCGCGGTCCGGCGCGAAGATCAGTGTCTCCACCAGCTTGTCGATGGCCGGGTCGGAGATGCCCACGTAATTGCGGCTGCCCGTGCGTTTTGCGGCTTCGCTGCCCCAGAACTCACGTTGCTCATTGCCAGGTGACAACGATTGCCCCCAATTGCCGACAACGATGTCGTAGTCGAAGTTCTGCAACTGTCGCTCATATTGCGCGCTGTCCACGGTCTTGATGCTGACGCCAATGCCGAGCAGTTCGAGGCTCTGCTGGTAGGGCAGCGCGATGCGCTCGAACAGCGGCGAGTCGAGCAGGAACGCGACGGTCAGCTGTTCACCCTTGTCGTTCTTCAGCACATTCCTGCCGCCGTCCTGGGTGATCGCCCAGCCGGCATCCGTCAACAGTTTTGCGGCCTGGCGCAGGTTCTTGCGCTTGTTCTGCGGCGTGTCGTTCAGCGGGTTCGCGAATTCCGTGGTAAAGACCTCCGCTGGCAACTGGTCCTTCAGCGGATTGAGCAGGGCGAGTTCCTGTTCGGAGGGCAGGCCCTTCGCCTCCATCTCGGAATTGTTGAAGTAGCTGCGCGAGCGCGTGTACTGGCCATAGAACAGGTTCTGGTTCGCCCACTCGAAGTCGAAGGCGAGGTTCAGCGCCTGGCGCACCCGCGCATCCTGGAACTTGTTGCGGCGCAGGTTCAGCGCCCAGCCCTGCATGCCCGCCACCTGGCGCAGCTTGATCTTCTCGAGGATCACCCTGCCGTTCTTGACTGCCGGGAAGTCATAGCCTGTCGCCCACATCTTGGAAGATGACTCGGTGCGCCAGTCATACTGGTCGCCCTTGAAGGCCTCGAAGGCCACGTTGGCGTCGCGGAAATAGACGTATTCGATGGTGTCGAAGTTGTTCTGGCCGATGTTCACGGGCAGGTCCTTGCCCCAATAATCGGCCACGCGCTTCATGCGGATCGAGGTGCCAAGCTTCACGTCGTCGGCCACATAGGCGCCGGAGCCCAAGGGCACCTCGAAGCTCGTTTCCTGGATGTTGCGCTGCTTGCCCTTGTCGTCCTTGCCCGTCCACCACGCCTTGGAGAGCACGGGAAGCTGGCCGGTGATGAGCGGCAGTTCGCGGTTGCCCTTCTGGTTGAAGGTGAAGGTCACCTCATGCTCGCCCGTCTGCTCTGCCTTGGAGATGTTCTTGTAATAGGCATTGTAGAAGGGGTTGGCATCGCGCAGTGCCTGCATTGACCAGATCACGTCGTCGGGCATCATTGGCGTGCCGTCGTTGAAGCGCGCCTCGGGCCGCAGGCGGTAGACCACCATGGAGCGGTCCTCTGGGTGCCAGACGCTGCTGGCAACGAGGCCGTATTCGGTGGAGGGTTCGTCGAGGGCCGAGGTCAGCAGGGTGTCGTTCTGAACCGCGCTGCCCGTCTCACCCTTGAAGGTATAGGGGTTCAGGTTGTCGAACGAGCCGACCAGCCCGAAGCGCACCCGCCCGCCCTTCGGCGCATCCGGGTTCACGTAGCCGAAGTGCTTGAAGTCCGGCGGATACTTGATGTCGTTGAACAACGTCAGCGCGTGGCGGAAGTCACGGTCCTCGGCGTGGGCCATCTGGATGCCCACCAGCTTGGCGGCCGGCGCCAGCGAGGCGAGCTTCAACAGGGTGCGGCGGGTGATGGTCATGGCTTGGAAACTCCAGGCAGAACGTGGGGGTGAAGATAAGCAAGCCGGGCCCCAAAAGAAAACACCGGCAAGCAGCTTGCCGGTGTTAAATTTCAGTGAGATTTGTGGCCTTTACGGGGCCGGGAAAGGCACCGGGCTGTCCGACAGGGTCTGCAGGTAGGCCAAGAGGTTGGCGCGGTCGGCGTCCTTCTTGAGGCCGCCGTAGCCCATCTTGGTACCCTTGATGGCGCCCTTCGGATTGGCGATGAAGGTGTTCAGAGCCTCATAGTCCCAGGGCTTGTCCTTCAGGGCCGCCATGGCGTCCGAATAGGCGAAGCCTTCGTGAACCCCGTGGTTGCGGCCGACGATGCCCCACAGGTTCGGGCCCACCTTGTTGGGACCGCCCTTTGAGCCGTCATGGCAGGCCGCACATGCCTTGAACACGGCCTGGCCCTTGGTGGCGTCGGCCGAGGCCAGCATCGTGCCCAGCGATTCGGCAGGTGCCGCGGGAGCGGCATCGGCGGCTGCTTCGCCCGTGGCCGCCGCTTCGGCGACCTCGACGGCGAAGCCCTGCTTCTCCGGCTCGGGTGCGTGATAGATGATCTTGCTCAACTCGTTCAGGCCGAACACCAGCAGTGCTGTACCCAGCACCGCGCCCGCGATCTTGTTGAATTCAAAGCTGTCCATGAAGGTAGAAACCCCTTGAGCCGTCGTCGGGCGCGGAAACTAGTGCTTTCTCCGCGCCGCCGCAATAGTGTAAGGGGGGTTTGCACCAATTTGCCGCGCCTCTGGCTAACTACATGATCGATAACCGGAATACCATCGTACTCATACCCGCCCGGATGGCGTCCAATAGGCTTCCCGGAAAGCCCTTGGCCGACATCAACGGCCTCCCGATGATCGTCCAGTGCTGGAAGCGCGCGGTCGAGGCCAACATCGGCCAGGTACTGGTCGCTGCCGCCGAGGTGGAGATTGCCGATGCCGTGCGCGCCCAAGGCGGAGACGCCATCGTCACTAACCCGGCGCTGCCCTCGGGTTCTGATCGCATCGCAGAGGCATTGGCGCTCCGGGACCCCCAGCGCCGCTTCGAATATGTGGTGAACCTGCAGGGCGATCTGCCGACAATCGATTCCCTGTCGATCCAGCGCTGCCTCGCGGGCCTCACCAACGAGTTGGCCGACATCTCGACCATCGCTGCCAGGATCGAGCATGACGAGGACGTGGCCAACCCCAACATCGTCAAGGCCATCGCACCCCTGAGTGATGAGCGCGAAGTGGCCTTCGCGCGCGACTTCCTGCGCAAGGTCGGCCCGGAGCACAAGCCGCCTTACTGGCATCATATCGGCGTCTATGCCTACAAGCGCGATGTGCTGGAGCGTTTCGTGTCGCTCCCCGTCAGCGAGCGCGAGGCAGAGCGCAAGCTCGAGCAGATGCGCGCCATGGACAATGGCATGCGCATCGTGGTCGTGCGGGTTGACACGGTGCCGCTCGGCGTCGATACGCCCACCGAACTCGAAACCGCCCGCCGCATGCTGAGGAAAGCCTGATGCCCCTGAAGATCGCCTACCAGGGCGAACCCGGTGCCAATTCACACATTGCCTGCATCGAAGCCTATCCCACCTACGAGCCCATGCCCTGCGGCACCTTCGAGGACGCCTTCCAGGCGGTGGCCGATGGCGAGGCCGCGCTTGCGATGATACCCATCGACAATTCGGTGGCGGGCCGCGTGGCTGACATTCACCATCTGCTGCCGCGCACCAACCTCTACATCATCGGCGAGCACTTCCTACCTGTGCATCACCAGCTGATGATCGTGCCGGGCGCCGACCGCTCCGGGATCAAGATCGTGAGGAGCCATATCCACGCACTGGGACAGTGTCGAAAGGTGATGAGGGAGCTGGGCCTGAAGCCCGTCGTCGCTGCCGACACGGCAGGTGCTGCGCGCGAACTCTCGGAGTCACACGATCTGTCGCAGGCCGCCATTGCCTCAAAGCTCGCCGCCGAGATCTATGGCCTCGAGGTGATCCGCGAGGACATCGAGGACGAGAGCCACAACACCACGCGCTTCGTCGTGCTCTCCGCCACCCCGCAGGATGCGGAGCCAGAGGATATTCCGGTCATCACCACCTTCGTCTTCCGTGTACGGAACGTTCCCGCTGCGCTCTACAAGGCGATGGGTGGCTTCGCAACGAACGGCGTCAACATGACGAAGCTCGAGTCCTACCAGATCGAGGGACAGTTCTCGGCAACACAGTTCTATGCCGATATCGAGGGGCATCCTTCCGAGCGCAACGTGCGGCTGGCCATGGAGGAACTCGAGTTCTTCACCAGCTACCTTCGCGTGCTCGGCATCTACAAGGCCTCGCCGCACCGCGCCGAGATCGCGAAGCGGTTCGAGAAGGATTAATATCCTCGCGCCTGCCGACATCTCCCTCCGTCAATCATCATCGCTGGGCTTGACCCGGCGATCCCTTTGGCGGCCATGCAAAGGATGCCCGGGTCAAGCCCTGGAATGATGAGTGGTGAGTTGGGGTAACTACTGCTCCAGCGCCACCCTCACCAACTCATGCGCAATGGCATAGGGGTTGGCGGCGTAGAGCCCGTCGGGGTGCGTACGGTCCATCATCATGCGTGCCTCGCTCGCCGAGAACCACCGCGCATCTTCAAGTTCCTTCTCGTCGAGCGTGATCCCGGCGGATACCGCATCGCCGATCAGCCCGATCATCAGGTTTGAAAGGAATGGCCAGGGCTGGCTTGTCACATATCTGACAGCGCCAACCTTCACGCCCGACTCCTCGAACACCTCGCGTCGTGCGGCGTCCTCGATGGTCTCCCCTGGTTCCACGAAGCCGGCCAGGGCTGAATACATGCCGTGCTTCCATGATGACTGGCGGCCGAGCAGGATGCTTCCTTCATGCCGCACCACCATGATCGCCACCGGGTCGGTGCGTGGAAAATGGTCCATGCCGCAGCCGGGGCAATGACGACGGTAACCGGCATCGGTCATCTCCAGCTTTGCCGCGCAGTTCGAGCAGTATGTCCGACGCTCATGCCACTGCAGCAGCGAGCGTGCCTGCGCCAGCATGCCGAGTTGCTCCGGCGGCAGCGCCTCTTCCATTGCAAGGCTGCGCAGGTCGCGCATGCCCTCTGCAACGTTCGTGGGGCAGGCAAACCACGGCGTGCCCTGCGCATCGAGGCCGAGAAAAACGGTGGGTTCCACCGCAGCATCGTTCGCCGTCACCAGCCTGCCGTCGTCCAGCAGTGCCGCGTCACCCGCGATGCGGATCAGCTTCGCATCCGCGCGGACGCGCTGTTGCGATATCCATTTGGCATTCGGCCGGTCATTGGCGCGGCGATCGAGCGGGTTCAGCACATAGGCGAGCGACATGAGGCAGGGGTCCGATCCAAACAAAAAGCACCCGGGTTTTCACCCGGATGCCTGAACTCTGCAAGCGATTGGCGTAAGGCTTAGCTGTTGGCAGCCTTAGGCTGCGTGGCCTCGCGCTCCTTCAGCATGCCGTCGACGACGACGACCGTTCGCTCAAGATCGCCAATGGCGTCTTCCAGTTCCACGCGCTGCTGCCGAAGTGCCTCAAGGCGCTCGCGCATCTTGGTGGATGCAATGCGCAGCTGCGTCAGCTGGCCGTCGCGCAGATTGTAGAGATCGAGCATCTCCTTGATCTCTTCGAGCGCGAAGCCGACCTTCTTGCCACGCAGGATCAGCTGCAGGCGGGCCCGGTCACGGTAGCTGAACAGGCGGGTCCAGCCGCGGCGCGCGGGATGCAGCAAACCCTTCTGCTCATAAAAGCGCAGGGTGCGGGGCGTCACGTCGAATTCACGGCACAGCTCGGTAATCGAATAGGTGCGGTCGCGTTTTGACCGCTCGTTGATGTCAGTAACACTCATGGTGTTTCGCTCCGGTAAATCGAGTCGCTGGGGCCGTTGACGTTCATATAAACCTGCGGGAGTGCGTTGTGTATCCCCCTGCGTCAATTTTAGCTTCAATCCCCATCCAAACGGTTAAGTTTACAATCCCCGGAACGCGGCGCGCTTCAAAATCGCACAAAAGAACAACCGCTTAACCGAATATTTACCGAATTCCTTAACCTTCGTTGTGGGTAATCCCGCGCCGCTTTCATGGTCATTTGATGATCAAACCTGTCGGCGCGTGCAACGGGAAGACGAAAGCAGAATGAAACCGGGCATCCCCTGGAGCGTCAAGGGCATCGAACCTGAGGCCCGCGAGGCAGCGAAGCTCGCTGCCCGCAAGGCCGGGCTCACGCTGGGGGAGTGGTTAAATAGCGTGATTTTCGACCAAAGCGCGCATAATGTTGCGGGATTGGCTGATTCTCACCCACGGGAAAACTTCGTGTCCTCTGCGCCGCCACCCTTCGAACCATCCCAGCCCGAATACGTTGCGCGTCAGCCGTCCCAGAAGGCTGAGCGCCGGGACGACAACGCCCTGCGCCTACAGGACATCGCCCAGCAGCTCGCTGATCTCGCGCAGCGCGAGCGTCATACCGCTCCGCCGCCCGCGCCCGAGCGCGCCCGCATCGACCACGATGAATTCGA
>Ga0194035_1000905_pt1 | contig 16334 bp, 11 predicted proteins | sample JunL2320m_MetaG_FD_148680 | JGI IMG/M metagenome (GOLD analysis project Ga0194035, IMG submission 148680) | Anoxic zone freshwater microbial communities from boreal shield lake in IISD Experimental Lakes Area, Ontario, Canada - Jun2016-L239-20m | ecosystem: Environmental > Aquatic > Freshwater >...
ACCTGGGGCATTGTTTGAACGGCTTTTAGGAGGATCTCAAGGGATTCGCTCGGACGGAGATTGGTTCGACGAAGTGGCCCCGGCTGAGCACCAGTTGCTTTACCAGACGGTGCGCTCAAGCTACGCGGCAGATCTTGATCTGCCTCAGGCCGTGCGGGCGCTCAGCAAATCCCAACGCAACGAGCTACGGCTGCGGATTCCAAAAGATTGGTCGGCTGAATCAGCTGGTGCATATGCCCAACTTGTTGTCTCCACAGCTGAACGATCAGCAACTCGATGGACTGAGGGTTTGGGCTCTGACCGCCTTCGAAGCACAATGTTGTGGCGCCTTCTTCGACTTGCTCCCGCCGCCTACTTCGTGTTGGGAACCGGACCGACTGAGTCCGTGCGTCTGCGGGTAGGAACACCTTGGGACTTTGCCCAAGCGTTTCGAGTACGCAGCTTTGTGCTCGCTGTGCAACCCGGCGGCCAGGCTCGGGTTGGGTGGACAGCCGAGGTCACCGAGATCGAATCCGGTCAGGAACGAATCGTTGCGGGCCACGTGGAAATTCGGTGGAGTCACGGTCGCTTCGCTGCGCCGCCCGAGGCGAAGGTGTACCTAGATACTCCACATCACCGTGTACCGGGATACTGGCCGTTGCAGTAGTTTCGGCGGCCTAACGAATTGGGCCTGTCCTTACTTCAGCAACGCGCCAGCATCAACGGGCAGCGTCACACCCGTGACGTAGCGAGCCTCATCTGAGCAGAGCCATAACAGTGCATCGGAAATATCTGCGGGCTCTACCCAGGGAATATCCATTGGCTGCTGCGTGCGAAGAAACTCGCCCGCATCCTCGATACTGGGATTGTCTAGATCCATGCGCACAAGACTGGGGAACACGTCGTTTTGAATCATCGGGGTTGCCACCGAGGTGGGATGAATGGTGTTGACCCGAATCTGGTTCGGAGCAAGCTCCAGAGCTAACGAGCGCATGAATCCCACCACGCCATGCTTGGCTGCGTTATAGGCCGGGCAGCCATAAAAGCCTTTGAGTCCCGCTGTTGAAGAGGTGATGACAATTGCTCCACCCTCGTTTTGCTGAATGATCTTTTTCATAGCGGATCGAACTGTGTTGAATACTCCAGTCAGGTTGATTCCAATGGTCTCGTCCCATTGCTCAGAGGTGAGGAACTGCGCGGGGTTTGGAGAGTAGGTGCCAGCATTGGCCACAATCACATCAAGTCGGCCGAAGCGTTCGTAGCCAGCATTCACCACTTCACGAAGGCGAGGTAGATCTCGCACATCACCTACTTCTGCATGCATGGCACCACCTGCAGACTCCACAAGTTTGACTGTTTCAGCAAGATCAGCTTCGGTAGCCAAGGGGTAGTAGCACTCGGGGAGATCTGAGCAAACGTCGACCCCGATGATCCTTGCTCCCTCTTGGGCAAAACGCACCGCATGTGAACGCCCTTGCCCGCGCGCCGCGCCGGTAATGAAAACTACTTTGCCCTCAAACCTGCGCGGACGTTCTGCCATGATCGTGTTCCCCCTAGTAGTGCTGCTGCAGCTGTATTCGCAGCGAGCTTAGGCCCCTTTACTCAGACCCTTATATCCCTCGGTGAACCCGGCTTTGCGTAGCGCATCAGCCCAAGGCGAGACGGCAGCTGACTCTCCATCGATACTCTCAATGCGCAGCCGACGAATCCGAGAGCGGCTCGCTGAGGAAGTTGCGCCGGGCGAAGTGCTCAGAATTGAGCCAAGCACCTGCGGCCAGAATTCGTACTCAGAGGCCGACTCAAAGGTGAACAGGCGCTTGCCGCCACGCTCAAGGTAGGCGCACGCGTGACCATTCACGAGCACCACATATGCGCCAATGGCCCGAGTAGGTCGACCGCCTGAAGCGGGCCACGGCACTGCTGCCCCATAAGGCTGGGCAGGGTCAGTAGCAGCAAGCACCCAAGAATCGAACCCTTCGCCATCAGCAACATTTGGCTCCTTGGCGTTGCGCGATTTATGCACCCCATCAGCCTCGGGACGAGAGGGCTCAAGGCTCAGCGAACGCAGCAAATCCACTGCTCCGGGCTTGGCGAACTGCGCGGCTCCTAACCCATCCACGAAATAGCCTCGCCGCACCTGACCTCGCTCCTCAAGCAGCTTGAGTACCGGGTACACCCCGGCGAATCCGCCCGCTACTCCTTCGGCAAGTGCCATCTCTCGGGTGAGGACGCCATAGCGTTCAAGCAACTGCACGGCCCGCTGGGTGACGAACTCCGTAGGGGTAGGGAGGGGCAGAAAAAGTGGTGCAGTCAAAGACCAGCGACCAGCACCTGCGGGCGGACCAAGGCGTGACACTCGAGAAGACCGCCGGGCTCTGCCCGCGCTTGGCCTGCGCGATGCTGCCCCTGATGCAGCTCGGGATCTTGCCCCAGCGGCCGTACGAGAGGAGCCTGCTGCGAGTTTCGATCTGAGCGGAGACAGCGAATCGTTCGTTACCTCTCCGGCCCACACCAAGTCCCAGAGTGATGCCAGAATCGTCTGCTCGTCGTAGGGCAAAGAAGCAACAGCTACGGCGCTCATGATGTCGGCCCAGAACGAAGCCCCGTGAGCCCTGAGGTGCTCCCGCATAACCTGATGATGCGGCTCATTCGTTGCTGACTCATCTGCCAGAAGCGGCGGGGCGAGTAACAGTGCCACCTGATCACGAAACATCAGCCGCACTCGGCCGTCATTCGCTCCTACTCCACCCGCGCCAAGCCACACCACTTCCCCGGTGGCACAGAGCAGGTCGAGATCAGCCGAAGAATAATTCTTGACTCGCTGAGACAGAACATCTGCCTCGAGCAGGGACCCGGGAAGGGCCGCTCCCTGCAGCAAGGCAACCGCCTCGGCCACCGCCTCGACTCCCGAGCGCCCTGAGCCGATCCCTTGCCACCTTGGCAAGAATCGAGCCAAGGCAGCTGCATCCACTGGCTCAACCTCTTTTCGAAGCGCCGCGAGTGACCGACGCCGCAACCTGCGAAGCACCTCGGCATCACAGAATTCTGCCCCTGTTCCAGCGGGAAGAAACTCGCCGGAAAGCAGTCTCGCAGTGCCAACGAGTTCGGCCAGCGCCAAGCGAGCCACCTCTGCCGAGATTCCCAAACGAGCTGCGAGCTGCGCCGAGCTGAACGGTCCGTGCGTGCGTGCGAAACGCTCTACGAGGTCTCGAAGCGGGCGCTCACCACTCTCTACGGAGGCCGAATCAGTAAATGCTGTTGGGAGACCCAGCGGGATGGCAACTCCGAGGGCATCCCGCAGGCGTGCGGCATCCTCGGCAGCTGCGTAGCGGAGTTCGCCCGCAATGCTGACCTGAATCACTCTGCGGCGCTCGACTAGATGGTCTAACCATTCCTGCAGCGTGACCACCGAGGCTGTCCCAACGCGAGCAGCAAGCTCAGTTTGCGTGAGCGGGCCAAGCACTCTCAACGCATCATGAAGTTCGTCCGTGTCACGAGCTGCCCGCTCAGGAGTGAGTCGCTGTAACTCCATCTCAACGAGATCAATCACCTCTGCGTCGAGCAGAGATCGAAGTTCCTCTGCCCCGAGCAGATCGCGAAGCAGGTCACGATCTAGCGAGAGCGCTGCCGCCCGGCGCTCCGCTAGTGGGGCGTCACCCTCGTACATAAACACGGCAATCCAACCAAAGAGCAATGAGCGCGCAAACGGTGAGGCCACCGGAGTTTCCACCTCAACCACGCTAATCTTTCGAGACCGCACCTCGGTCATGACTCGTCTCAGAGCTGGCAAGTCAAAAATGTCATTGCAGCACTCGCGGGTGGTCTCGAGCAGGATCGGAAAACTCGGATATTTCGAGGCTACAGAGAGTAAATCGGCCGCCCGTTGCCGTTGTTGCCACAGAGGAGTTCTCTGGCCCGGCCGACGCCGGGGAAGTAACAGCGCTCGCGCTGCTGCTTCTCGAAACCGAGCGGCGAATGCTGCAGTTCCGGGCAAGGCCGCAACCACCTCGGGCTCCACCTCGTCGGGGTCTGGCAGCAGAAGGTCGAGGGGCAGATCTTCTGCGGCCTCGGGTAGGCGAACAACGATGCCGTCATCTGACCACAACACCTCGGCCCCGAATCCGTCCCCCAGATCCTCGGCGAAATGCGCGTCAAGTCGCGTTCGAATGATGGTGGCCCAGGGCGCATGCACGCGGGAACCAAAGGGGGAATGAATACAGACTCGCCAATCTCCAATCTCGTCTCGAAAGCGTTCGATGACGAGCGTTCGATCAGAGGGAATCACTCCCGTGGCTTCGGCCTGCTCGTCAAGATAAGCCAAAAGTGTGCTCACTGCAGAGTCATCGAGAGCATTTCGGGTTCGTAACCGATCAGCCGCCTGCTCGCGAGGAACCGCAACGATCTCACGAAGGAACTCGCCGAGTGCTCGGCCGAGCTCTGCCTCACGACCGGGGCCATCACCATGCCAGAAGGGCATCTTGCCGGGCTGCCCGGGAGCGGGTGTCACAATCACTCGCTCAAAAGTGATCTCCTCGATCCGCCAAGTAGATGCACCGAGAAGGAAGGTCTCGCCAACTCGCGACTCATAGACCATCTCCTCATCGAGCTCGCCTACACGAGTGCCATCTGGCAAGAAACGCCAAACAGTCCCCTATCGGGAATCGTTCCGCCCGAGGTCACCGCCAAGCGTTGCGCACCGGCGCGACCGCGCACCGTGCCCTCGATTCGATCCCAGACCACTCGTGGGCGCAGCTCCGAAAACTCCTCGGCGGGGTAGCGGCCGGCCAACAAATCCAAGGTGTTCTCGAAGAGTTCCCAGGACAGCGTTGCGTAGTTTGCGGCGGAGCGACACAAGTCAAACAGTTCGGTGACCTGCCACTCGTCGAGAGCACAACACGCAACAACCTGCTGCGCTAGGACATCAAGGGGATTGACCGGAACCTTGGTGTGCTCAATCAGACCGTCTTGCATGCGCTGCGCAACCACCGCAGCCTCGAGGAGGTCGGCTCGGTGCTTCGGGAAGATCCGCCCTCGGCTCGCAACTCCCACCTGATGCCCAGCACGACCAATTCGTTGCATGCCCGATGCGACCGAACCGGGTGATGCCACTTGGATGACAAGATCAACCGCTCCCATGTCGATCCCGAGCTCGAGCGAACTCGTAGCTACAAGACCCTTCAGCTCGCCGCGTTTAAGCTCATCTTCCACAATCAGACGCCGCTCACGCGACAGCGAGCCGTGATGTGCCCTGACGAGTTCATCGCTCTCAGCAGGGTGGTCGGACTGCTCGAGTGCCAACTCGTTGAGTCGACTCGCAAGCCGTTCCGACATCCTTCTGGCATTCACAAACAAAAGCGTGGAGTGATTCTGTTCAATCAGCTGAAGCAACTCAGCGTCCATGGAAGGCCAAGCAGAACCATTTGCCGGGTTGAGTTCCTCAACGGGGACCACCACCGAGAGCTCAAGCTCTTTGCGCATGCCGGCATCAACGATAGTGACGGGCCGAGAAACCGGCTCGGGAGAACTCAGGCTGAAGCCGCCGAGGAAGGATGCGACTGCTTCGAGTGGACGCTGAGTTGCCGAGAGCCCAATGCGTTGAATCTTGCGGGGGGTTTGGGCTCGCTGTTCAATCAAGTGCTCCAAGCGTTCAAGGCTGAGACTGAGGTGTGCACCGCGTTTGGTGGGCGCCAACGCGTGGATTTCATCCACGATCACGCAGTCCACGCTTAGCAGAGATTCACGCGCCGCCGAGGTGAGCATGAGATACAGCGACTCGGGCGTAGTAATCAATATTTCTGGCGGGTTTCGCACCAAGTCCCGTCGCTCTTTTGCGCTGCTGTCTCCGGTTCGCACGCCAACCGTGGGTGCTACAAACTCAACCCCAAGTCGTTCTGCTGCGAGCGCCACACCTCGGAGGGGACTCTTCAGATTTTTCTCGACATCCACAGCCAAGGCTCGCATCGGTGAGATGTACAACACCCGCACACCCGAACCCTGCTGACTGGAACCGATCTGACGGTTTCTTCCGAGTGAATCAATAGCCCACAGGAACGCCGCCAGCGTCTTGCCAGAGCCAGTTGGAGCACACAACAACGTGTGTTCTCCGGCCGAAATTGGCAACCAAGCCATCGCTTGAGCGGGAGTCGGCGCAGGAAAACATGACTCAAACCACTCGCGTGTTGCGCGTGAGAAGGGTGCGAGGGAATCGGCGGCCACAGAGTGACTGTACCGAGCGTGTCGGACAGGGTTCCTGCAGACTGCTCAGAATCACCGTAGGAAAACCTGTAGGCAGGTCTGGGGTGTCTGACCTACGGTAGAGATATGGTCGGTCCGAGAGCGAAAGAGTTTCATCCTGCGTTTGAGGAATACTGCGAAGCAATCTGGGAGCTTCGCGAGGACGACATTGACGTGATCCAAGCGAGAATCGCTGATCGCCTTGAAGTTTCTCGGCCTGCAGTTTCCGAGATGATCCGGCGGATGGAACACGAGAAACTGCTCATCATTGATTCTGCGATCACGCTAACGAACAGCGGGCAGGCACTCGCTGAGCGGGTCGTGCGCCGCCATCGCTTAGCGGAACGATTCCTAACCGATATTTTGAATCTCTCTTGGGCCGACGCCCATCTTGAGGCGGGGAAGTGGGAGCACGTGATTTCTGAGTCTGTAGAGATTGCGCTCGCACGCGTGCTCGGCGATCCAACTACCTGCCCCCATGGAAATCCCATCCCCGGGGCCAACTATGAGGCCCCTGATTCGTATCCCTTGCGAGCAGTACCGGTGGGGTCGGCGTTTACCGTGAGTCGCATACCTGAGGAACTGGAATTCACGCCGGGTCTCTTAGACTTTTTGGAAGAAAACTCTCTGCTTCCTGGCCACTCGGGAGTCCTGACGGCTCTGTCCCCAGATGGCACTGCAACAGTCAAGATCGACGGACAGCACGTTGGAATCGGATCCTTCGCAGCGGAGCGAATCTTGGTGATTGCCTAGTCCAACAAGACTTCTGGTAGCTGCCCCGTGTGGATCACGGTGAGGCGTTTAGTGGAGCGAGTGAGTGCAACATAGAGGGATTGCGCCCCGCGAATCTGTTCCTCGAGCATGCGCTTCGGTTCAACCACCAGCACCGAGTCCAACTCGAGGCCTTTGACAAGGTTCACGGGAACCACCGTCACCTGCTTCTCCAACCCCTGCCTTGTCGCTCGGCCGTAATCGATTCCTGCCCGAGTCAGAGCCGCGTCAATTTGTTCCGCCATCGACTCAGGGACGATCACACCGATATTTCCCGAGCCGATTGTCTTGAGCTCATAGCGGACTCGCTCAACTACCTCGGCTTCGAGTTCGCTACTCGCCACGCCCAAGATCAGCGGTGGCTCACCCGTGTGACGAATAGATTGAGGAGGAGCAATGCCCGGCGCAGCCAAGACCAACATTTTGGCGGCAAGTTCCATAATGGGACCTGGAACCCGGTAGCCGATTGTGAGATCAGCCCGCCGGGGCGGCCTGCGGTCCGGAAGGTATTCGAGGACTGATTCCCAACTCTGATGTGGCCAAGCACCAGTTGCCTGTGCGATGTCACCCACGATGGTCATTGAGCCATTCAGCGAGCGACGGTCCAGCATCCGCAACTCCATCGGTGACAGATCCTGTGCCTCGTCGACCACGATGTGACCAAAGGTGCGAACTGCGTCAGCCTCGAGGTGTTTTGGGCGGGGACCGAGTAATTCGAGCGCCTCATCAAGCAGCGGAACATCGTCTGCAGTAAAAATCAACTCAGCTGGAACATGACTGCGTTCCCGGTACAACAATGGCCACTCAGACTCCTTGAGTCGGCCGCTCCCGGCAGAACGCAAGAGTCCCCGCGAACCAAAGAGATCATTGAGCAACTCAGCTGGGGTGAGCACCGGCCACATGCGTTCAAGTGCCTCAATCACGAGCGGGTCACGTCGGATGCGATCGCGAATCACCTCAAAGGTGTCATCACTTCGGGAAGTAGCCGCGAGCCGCTCAAAGACCAACTGCTCGACATGGCGGCGACCCGCGTTATGGGTGCGTGAACGTCGGCGGGCCTTTTCGATAATCTCTACTGAATCTTCCCGAGTGAAAACCAAAAATTGCAACCCGTAGGGCACGCGGAGTTCTTCCCGGAGGGGGTGCTGACGATCTCGAACGGCTCGGCGAATAACGTTGATCATGCGGCTATCGCCCTTGACTCGGCCGACCTCGGTTGCGTCGTGGCCAGTCGCGCGGATTGCGGGCACCAAGTCGGCTAGCACTGCGATCTGGATTCCTGCCTCGCCTAATGAGGGCAGTACCTGCTCGATATAGGACAAGAACACACGATTTGGCCCAAGCACCAACACGCCTTGACCTTCGAGTGGAAATCGCTGTGAGTACAGCAAATAGGCCGCCCGATGCAGAGCAACAACCGTCTTACCTGTTCCCGGGCCTCCTTGAACTACCAACACGCCTTGCAGGGGGGACCGAATGATTCGATCCTGTTCGGTCTGAATCGTCCCAACGATGTCGGACAGTTTCCCTGATCGGGATTCTTCCAAAGCCGCAATCAGGGCACCATGGCCCTGCACCAACCCTTGATCGAGGGCCTGGGTGGCTGATCCAAAGAGTTCGTCATCGATCCCGAGCAAGGTCTGACCGCGGCTTGCAAAGTGGCGGCGGCGGCGCAGGCCCATGGGGTCAAGACCCGTAGCCCGATAGAAGGTTTCCGCTAGCGGTGCCCGCCAGTCAACAACCACGGCGTTGCTTTGGTCATCCGAGACCGCAATTCGGCCGATGTGAAAGCTATCGCCCTCTGGATCTTCTTCTGTGGGCTCTGTATCAACGCGACCAAAAATCAAGGATCGCTCGCCAAGTTCGAGTTGATGAAGACGCACACCAACTCGCTCCCAGACCACATCGCGCTCGTAACGGTTCTGAAAGGTGCCGCCTTGGCCGTCGACTACGTTCTCGCGCATTGCTTCGGCAAGCGCCCGAGCGCGATCCAACCAAAGGTAGGCATTGTCGATATATGCCTGCTCAAGTTCCATCTCGGGGTGAGTTGCCACACGGTCTCCTGTATGGGCAGGGGTGAATTGGGGGAGCGATAAGTTTACCCACTCTCCCGAGCATGAAAAGCCGAGTAACTCTCCGATGCCCCAGCCACTGACTCAGCTACTGCCCGGGCTCCTCACCAATCTCTCTGAGAGCCGAGCGCAGAGCTAGTCGCAGTCGGCGCGCCTGAGACGGATCAAGGTGTGCCACAAGGCCTGTTGCCGGGGCGCCGAACTCCTCGGTGGTCAGTTGAATTCGAGGGGTGGCATCGAGGTAGTCATCGCAGACTGATACTGCCCAGTTCAGGGGCAACATTTCGGCTGCATCCTCGGGGTCAACCGGTGGAACAGGAATTTGATCGTCGTCGATACTGCGGCGCATATGGCTCCCTGATGATTATGGCTCCCAAGAAGGTGGCTCCCAAGATGATTGATACAGATGATTATGGCCCCAGATGGGAGAACTCAGGGTACGCATGATTGACTTACACAAGATGACTCAAGCTCATGCGGACTCTCTTTTTATTCGTGCTTGCACTGGCCTAGCAACTGAGCGCCCTCCGGTCTGGTTTATGCGCCAGGCGGGACGTTCCCTTCCCGAGTACCGCGCTATTCGCGGCACGGGCACCATCCTTCGTGCAATCGCTGATCCCGATTTGGCCACAAAAATCACCCTGCAACCAGTGCAGCGTTACGGCACCGATGCAGCGATTCTGTACTCAGACATCATGACTCCCGTGCACGCAATTGGGTTCGGGGTAGACATCGCTCCGGGAATCGGGCCAGTGGTTGAGCACCCCTTTCGCTCGCGAGCGGACCTGCAGCGACTTCGTCCGCTCGACGCCGAGGCCGACACCCCCTATGTGGTGGAGACAGTTCGAAACTTAGTAAGCGAACTCTCGGTACCGCTCATTGCCTTCGCTGGAGCGCCGTTCACTGTTGCGAGCTATCTGCTCGAAGGTAAACCGTCTCGTACGTATGTCAAGACCAAGGCGCTCATGCATACCGACGAGGCGCTCTGGTTTGACCTGATGGATTCCCTAGCGGACTTGGCAATTGACTCGCTCCGATCGCAGATCAGTAACGGTGCTGCGGCAGCGCAACTCTTTGATTCCTGGGCCGGTGCACTCAGCCCGAGTGATTATGAAAAATTCGTGCTTCCAAGCTCAACCAAAGTCATGACTGCGGTTGCCGAACTTGGGGTGCCGCGAATTCACTTTGGTGTAAGTACTGCCGAGCTACTCGGACTAATGGCATCCGCAGGAGCAGAGGTAGTCGGCGTGGACTGGAGAACCCCGCTCGACGCCGCCCGCACCCGTGTGCCCGAATCGGTAGGCCTACAGGGAAACCTTGACCCAGCTCTGCCCGCTGCCGGATGGGGACCGACTGAGCCTGCTGTGCTTGATGTACTCGCTCGTGGCAAAGGAAACCCTGGGGGGCGCGGCGGTCACATCTTCAATCTGGGCCACGGTGTACTTCCTGAAACAAACCCAGAGGTCCTCGAGCGAGTGATCGAACTCATCCACTCCACAACTCCATAAAGGCCATAGAGATGACTCCAAACAGTTCAACTGACGCACTGCACATCGGCATTCTTGTCATGGCGTATGGCACTCCCTCAAGTCCCGAGAACATTCCCGAGTACTACACGCATATTCGCCGCGGTCGGCCACCTACTGATGAACAGCTGCAAGATCTGATCAGCAGATACGCGGCCATTGGCGGGATCTCTCCGTTGCGCGAACGAACCCAAGCTCAGCTCGATGCAGTTGAAGCAGCGCTCAAGGTCTTAGCCGGTGACTCCGCACACCCCGACTGCTTCTTGGTTCAACTCGGCCAAAAACATGCTGCTCCGTTCATTGAAGATGGGGTAGCTGCGCTGATTCAGGCCGGGGCGCAGCGCATTGTTGGCCTAGTCCTTGCACCGCATTATTCGGGTTTCAGCGTGGGGCAATACCAGGCGCGAGCCTCGAGTGCGGCAGAGGAGTTTGGTGTGCCCTTCGTGGGCCTTGACTCCTGGAGCCTAAACGAGGCGTATCTCACGCATCAGGCCAATTCGGTGCGGGAACAACTTCAGGGATTACCGACCAACACGCACGTCTTTTTCACTGCGCACTCACTGCCCGAACGAGTGCTGCTCGATGACCCCTACCCAGAGCAGCTTCTTGCTTCAGCAGAAGCAATCGCAGAGCGTGCTGGATTGACCGGCAGTAACCAAACCTCCAGCAGTAATCGAGCATGGAGCATCGGCTGGCAATCCGCCGGGCGAACACCTGAGCCTTGGCGGGGACCAGACATTTTGGACTGCATCAAAGAAGTCTCTGCCATTGGCTCGGCTGAGGGGGTCCTGGTGGTACCGCAGGGCTTTACCGCGGATCACCTCGAGGTGCTCTTCGACCTAGATATTGAAGCGGCTGACCTGGCTGCTCAACTCGGCTTGGCCTTTGCTCGAACCGAGGTAGTCAATGCTGACTCCGCAGTGATGGCTGCGCTCGCCTCGCTGCTGTTTGACCTCGCCGAGATATGAGCCAATTGCTCATCATCGGCGGCGGCATCACTGGTCTGGCTGCTGCTTGGGAAGCAGTTCAGTTTCCCAGAGTTGAAGTCACCCTGATTGATGCTCAGCCTCGGCTGGGTGGCAAAATTCTGGGCTCGGAAATCGCCATTGCGGATGAGCAGCCCTTAATGATCGACGAAGGGGCTGATGCCTTCTTGGCCCGTGTGCCAGACGCAGTTCAGCTCTGTACAGAACTTGGCCTAGAGGAAGAGTTCACTCACCCTGCAGTCAGCCGAGCCCAAGTCTTTCTGGGGGGTGAGCTTCGATTTCTACCCACTGACACGGTGCTGGGAGTGCCCGTAGATTTTGAGTCGCTCGCTGCGAGCGGACTGCTCTCGGTCGCGGCAATGGAGCGTGCTCGCTCAGAGGTTGATGTCGATTGGCCCGCGCCCACAGGTGATGTGTCCATTGGGGAATTCCTGACCGAGCGATACGGGCGCGAGCTAGTGGAACATGTGGTTGCTCCTTTGATTGGTGGCATCAATGCCGGGAACGTGGACAGGCTCAGCTTGCAGGCAGTCACCCCGCAACTCTTTGCGGCCGCTCGTGGCGGCGGCAGCTTGACCCTGGCACTGCGTAAACAGCAAGAACAGTCCCCTACCGATCCGACTGATCCTGTCTTTACTGCTCTGCTCGGTGGCACCTCAGTCCTAGTTGACGCGCTCCACGATGCCCTCGAAGCCAGAGGGGTCCAGATCCTGACTGAGTCCGAAGCAGTGAGTTGTTCGCAGTCAGACCAACAAAAGATCCTCACTGAGTTGAGCACCGGGACCATCTCCTCTGACGAGGTGCTGATCTGCGCTTCGGCCGCCAAGGCCGCTCAGCTACTTCGCAGCATCAGCCCAAACACAGCCAGGCTGCTTGAACAAATTTCCTATTCCTCAGTTGCGTTACTCACGTTCGTCTTTAGCAAGGAGTCGGTACCGGGCGAGCTACTTGCATCAGGGTTTTTGATTCCCCGGACGGCTCAGCTGCTCATGACTGCTGCCTCGGTGGGGTCAACCAAATGGGCTCATTGGGATGATGGGAAACACGTTGTGCTGCGAGTTTCTGCTGGCCACTCGGGCGATCTTCGAGGCGCAGAACTGACAGACGAAGAACTCATCTTGGGCTTGCAAGCTGATCTGCAGACCACCTTAGGGATCACAGATCCTGCAGTAGCCACTCGGGTTTCTCGGTGGCCCGATGGATTTGCGCAGTACGAAGTCGGGCATATGCAACTCATTGACAGCATTGAGCAATCCCTGAACAAAGATTGCCCGCAAATTTTACTGGCAGGTTCCTCGTATCGAGGCCTCGGGATTCCCGCTTGCATCAGTCAAGGCCGAAGCGCCGCCGCCAAACTCGTAGACAGCTAACTACTGCTGTATCAACTACTGCCCAAGCTGATCTCGCGAACGTCACCTTGCACTGTCTGATCTGGCGAACCCTTGAACTGCAACGTGATTTCGAAGGGGTGGTTCAAGTCGAGTGCCTCCTTGAGCGCCATCAACTCAATATGGGGACCGCTCGTCGTCAGGTTGACGGTATGGGAAGGAACAAGAACTACGGGAGTTCCAGGCACCAACTTCGCCGTGTCTGCCAAATCAGACGAGACGGTGACTCCCACCAGTGAATCCTCGGTCGCGCCGCCCGTAATACTGAGCGAAACGATGACGTTCTGGCCCACCTCGGTTGGTGGGGCAAACACGTTCGAAACCGTCGGCAATGTTGCAGGAGCAGCTGTTGTCGTCGAACTCGTCGCTTCCGGTGCGGACTCAGTCGTGGCAGTTGAGGCTGACTCCGTGCTGCTGCAGGCGGTCAGGGCACCGCCAGCCACACACAAGATGGCCAAACCAAATCCAAGTGCCCGACGAGTTCCCAACTTGGGCTGATCGTGTTTTGCAGAACGCAACATAAGAATCCTTTGATGTGCAATATGCCTTTGATGTGCAATATGCCTTTGATGTGCAATATGCCTTTGATGTGCACTGTGCCTGCGAACTTTCGCTCAGCACAGAGTGTCTTTCACAATAGGTCAAGCAGCAAGGTGATCTACTAACTCGCACCTGCTATCCCGCACCTGCTCGCTCCGCTCTACTCGCTCCAACCCCCTCGGCGCGCTCAGCAGATTTTCTCAGCCGCCGGCTTGGGTTCGTACAAGTTGGCCAGCAGGGTGCGAAGATCATGGTTCGTGAAACCGCATCTGCTCCGTCTCCTATTAGGTCTGCTTGCTGGGCTGATGATCTGCGCTGCACTACCTCCGTGGGGATGGTGGCCACTCGCGATAGTCGGAATCGCCCTGTGGGTTGCGTTACTCGGCAATCAAGCAGGCCTGCAGCGCTACCTGATTTCTTGGATGGTTGGCCTGGGATGGTTTGCGCCCTCGGTCCTGTGGATGTGGAAGCTCACACCCCCTGGCTACTTAGCGGGAGTGTTGTTGGGTTGGACCACCATGGTGGGCTTGGTTGGCCTATCCGTTCCACCCAACCGCTGGAGGCTCTTGATGCTGCCCGCCAGCGTGGTGATCTTTGAGTGGTTCCACTGCCACGCGCCGTTCGGGGGCGTGCCGTTATCCCTGCTGTCGATGAGCCAAGGCCGCGGTCCACTTCTGCCGATAGCTCGACTTGGCGGAGGCCTACTGGTGAGTGCTGCAGTGGCCGCGTTGGGCATTGCGTTGTACATCGCTATGGCAGAGAAACAGTGGAAGCAACCCTTAGCTGTGCTGTTGGGTTGTGCGCTGCTCGTCGGTGCTGGCATGGCCTCGCTCAATCTGGTGCACCCGATCTCGGGCCCCGATAACCAGATGCGCATTGCAGCCGTTCAGGGTGGAGGCAAACAAGGGACGCTGTTCGACTCCGAACAGGTTCCCGAGGTGTTTAACGCTCACCTGACAGCAACGCAATCCATAGATCAGCCAGTTGATTTGGTGATCTGGCCCGAGAACGCCATCAACGTTGCCGGACCATTTAGCCAAGATGCTTGGAAGGATCAGATTGCAACAGAAGCAGAGCGCCTCAACGCACCAATCCTGGCCGGGGTAGTCGAGGATGATCCGAATAATCCCAAGCAGTTCCTGAACTACTCAGTGATAGTCAATCCCGATGGCACACTCGGTGACCGTTACGACAAAGAACGCAGAGTTCCCTTTGGGGAATACGTTCCGCTTCGCTGGCTCTTTGAGCCACTCGCTGGTAGTTCCCTTCCGCCTCGTGACGCATCGCCTGGGGTAGGACCCTCGATGGTAGAGACCCCTGCCGGTCCCATTGCGGTGGTCATTAGTTGGGAAGTTTTCTTTGCGCGACGGGTTCGAGAAGGGGTCCGACTCGGAGGCGAAGTTGTTGTCAATCCAACGAATGGTTCGAGTTACTGGCTGACCCAAGTACAAACACAGCAACTGGCAACCTCGGCGTTTCGAGCAGTGGAGAGTGGCCGCTGGCTTGTTCAAACCTCGCCCACTGGGTTTTCAGCTGTATTTGATGCCAGCGGAACAATCTTGCAGCGAACCAATATCAGTGAAACCAAGGTACTGATCGCAAATGTCCCAAGGATGACCGGAACAACTCCTGCGCAGGCACTCGGAGACGTACCAGCGCTGTTTTTGGCCGGACTTGCGATCGCTTTGGCAGGATTTCACCGGATCCGTAGCCGTTCCAAGAGGACTGTCATTTGACCATCAGCATTTGACCATCAGGTAGCCGCACAGCGAAGCTTGTACCTTATGAACAATGGTGCGGCGAGCTCAGGACCAGGATCATTGCCGCGATTACCCGGCCCGGATGACCCGCTTCGCATTGCCTACCTCACGTATAGAGGGAAACCACACGTAGGTGGACAGGGCGTGTACACCCGGCATCTGACAAAGGCGCTCGTCGACCTTGGTCACAGCGCAGAGGTGCTCTCAGGCCAGCCGTACCCCATTCTTGATGAGCGGGTGCCGCTCGTGAGCCTGCCAAGTTTGGATATCTACAACGATTATTTTCCCATGCGCATGCCGGCCTGGTGGGAACTGAAAGATAAGTGGGACTACGCGGAAGTCACAGCGTTCTCGAGTGGCACCTTCCCCGAACCCCTAGCATTTTCATTGCGCGCTTGGGATCACCTGAAGGCCCGCCGCAATGATTTTGACCTGGTACAAGACAACCAGTGTTTGGGCTACGGATTGCTCCTGATGGAGCGCATGGGTCTTCCGGTTCTAGGAACTATCCATCACCCCATCACCATGGACCGCCGACTGGAAATGCAACACGCAGAGTCGGCTTATGAGCGCTGGTCAAAGTCGCGTTGGTATGCATTTACCAAGATGCAAACTCGAGTTGCCAAGCGTCTGCGGCGAGTCATCACGGTAAGCCGATCCTCATACGACGACATCTGCCGAGACCATATGGTCTCACCTGAGCGGCTCTTTGTTGTTCCAGTCGGGGTCGATCCCGAACTGTTTATTCCACTGCCCGGCATTGAGCGCAAGACCGATCAAATCATCTCAACTGCCTCTTCGGATGTTGCAATGAAAGGGCAGCGTTACCTGCTCGAAGCACTTGCCAAACTCCGCGCCGAGCGCCCAAACCTGAAGCTGATCATGGTTGGACGACTCAAAGAAGGATCGGCTGCTCAGCGCACCATTGAGCAACTTGGCCTTGAAGACGCCGTGGAGTTCGTATCGGGCATCACTGACGAACGACTTGTCGAGCTCTACAACGAATCTGCCTGCGCGGTTGTGCCCTCCCTCTACGAGGGGTTCTCGCTCCCGGCGATTGAGGCAATGAGTACAGGCT
>Ga0194035_1000907_pt1 | contig 16322 bp, 7 predicted proteins | sample JunL2320m_MetaG_FD_148680 | JGI IMG/M metagenome (GOLD analysis project Ga0194035, IMG submission 148680) | Anoxic zone freshwater microbial communities from boreal shield lake in IISD Experimental Lakes Area, Ontario, Canada - Jun2016-L239-20m | ecosystem: Environmental > Aquatic > Freshwater >...
CTTTCAGCGCAGAGCCCTCCGAGCAAGTCAAGGGAGAGAGGATCTTTGAGGGCCGCTACCACGCCGGCACCAAGCCAAGGATCGACACCGCCGAGGAGGCTGAGGCGATCGTCGCGGCCTGCCGTGGCGTGCAAGGCCAGATCACTAAGCTCGAAAAGCGTAAGCGCAGCGAAAAGGTGCCGCTGCTTTATGACTTGACGACTCTCCAGCGTGAGGCCAACTCACGCTACGGCTACTCCGCTAAGCGCACGTTGGGCGCGGCACAGAAGCTCTACGAGGAGCACAAGGCGTTGACTTATCCGCGCACGAACTCTCGCTTCATCACGACCGACATGATCCCCGAGATCAAGCCTACGGCCGAGTTGGTCGGCAAGCGGCCCGAGTACCGCGAGGCAGCCGCATATGTGACCGCACTCCAACAACTGCCGCTAGAGAGGGTTGTCAATGACGCCAAGGTAACCGACCACCACGCGATCATCCCGACTCAAGCCGAGCATGATCCATCGAAGTGGAGCGAAGACGAGAAGCGCGTCTACGACATGGTCGCGCGGCGCTTCTTAGCCGTCTTCTTTCCAGAGGCCGTCTTTGAGCAGACCAGTATCGAGACGACCGTAATCTCTGCTCAAGACGCAACCGAACACGTCTTTCGCACCCGTGGCAAGGTCTTGGTTGTTCCGGGCTGGCGAACGGCCTATGGCGAAGAGGCTGACACCGGCGACGCCGAGGCCGCTGAAGATGACGACGACGGCGGCGGCGATCAGCGTCTGCCGAAGTTGGAGAAGGGGGAGATTGCAGCGACGAAGAAGATTGATGCGCTGGCCAAGGAGACCAAGCCACCCCGCCGCTACAGCGACGCCTCCCTTTTGGGAGCCATGGAGACCGCAGGCAAGCTCGTCGACGATGACGAACTGCGTGAGGCCATGAAGGACTCCGGGATCGGTACGCCGGCGACGCGAGCGGCGATCATCGAACGGCTGATCTCGGTTGGCTACATCGAACGCGACGGGCGCGCCCACGTCTGCACTGAGAAGGGGATCAACGTGATCCGCCTGCTCGGCGATCACCCCCTCACATCACCCAGCCTGACCGGCTCTTGGGAGGCTCGACTGACGAGGATCGAGGAGGGCAAAGAGAAGCGCAGCGTCTTTATGAATGAGATCGCTGACTTTGCCAAGTCGACGGTGGAGGAGCTAGACGCCAAGCTCAAGGACGTCAAGATAGAGCGCGCCAAGCTCGGTCCTTGTTTTGTCTGTGGCAATGAGATCGTCGAAAACCGCAAGGGGTACTCATGCTGGTCTCCCAAAGATCCAGGCTGCGGCTTTGTGATCTGGAAGTCAAAGGCTGGCAAGACGCTGCCGGTTTCGGTTGCGCGCGAGCTAATCGAGACACGTAAAACCGAGAAGCAGATCACCGGCTTTAAGGGCCGCAGCGGCCGTTCGTTTAGGGCCAAGCTTTCGCTTGAGCAAAACGAGGAGGGTCGTTGGCGTGTGGAGTTTGATGAGCCGTGGGCCAAGGAGGGCGCAAAGCCGCCTGACGCTGAGGCTGACGCGGCTGCCCTAGAAGAGCAGGCCAAGGCAGCTGGCTAAAAAGCTCGCGGCCTCTGACGTCGCCCGTGTGGTCGTCGCCCCTCTGCGCGACGATGGGTACAGATGTCACTGACTCTCGTCACCGGACCCGCCAACGCCGGCAAAGCCGGACGCGTGCTAGACGCTTACCGCGCAGCGCTTAAACGCGACCCGGTGTTGGTCGTTCCGACGAATCCTGACGTCGCCCACTACCAGCGTGAACTGGCCGGCCGCGGGGCAGTTTTCGGCGGCTCGGTGGTGGCCTTTGACGGACTGATCAAAGAGATCGCTACTGCGGCTGGCTATAACGGGCGACGTCTCAGCGATATTCAGCGTGATCGCGTACTCGCCACCGCTCTGGCTGGATGTAGCTTCACGGCGATCCAAAGCTCGGCTAGCTCGGCTGGCTTCGCGGCAGCTGCACGGGACCTGATCAATGAGCTCCAACGGTCCTTGATCGATCCCAAGCGTTTTACCCAAGCGCTAGGCGATTGGGCGTCTTCTGGCTCCGATCGCACGGCTTACGCACAGGAGGTCGCAAAGATCTACACCTCTTACCGCCGAGAGCTCGATCGCGTCGGTCGCGTCGATGAGGATCTATTCGCTCGTCGAGCCCTAGACGCGTTACGCCAGCAGCCGGGTTGTTGGGGCAAGCGCCCGGTCTTCTTCTACGGCTTTGACGATTTCAGCGGCCTACAACGCGACGCGATTGAGGCCCTTGCCCGAGTCGTCGATGTCGAGGTCGTAGTCGCATTGCTCTTTGAAGATGGACGCCAGGCTTTTGCTTCCCGCGCAGCAACGGTCGCCGAGCTCACCCCGTTGGCCGATCGGGTCGAGAAGTTAAAGGCCCGCGACGATCACTACGGCTCGGCTTCACGCCTCGCACTCGATCACCTCGAACGCAATCTCTTTGAACTCGATCCCCAGAGGGTCGATCCTGGAGACGCTGTACGCGTTCTAGAGGCGGGCGGTGAGCGGTCAGAGCTAGAGCTCGTGGCCGCCGAGATCCTTGAGCTGCTGCGTGGCGGCATGGCTCCCAGTGAGATCGCCGTGGTGCATCGCTCACCACTTCTGGCGGCGCCACTGGTCGCCCAAGTCTTTGATGCCTACGGCGTGCCGTACACACTCGATCGCAAGTTGTCGCTAGGGCACACCACGCTCGGCCGTGGCCTGTGCGCTGCGCTGCGCTGCGCTGCGCCCGAGGCTAGAGCTACCGACGTCCTGACTTACCTGCGAACACCTGGGCTGCTCGACAAGCTCGCGTTGGCCGATCGCTTGGAGCAGGAGCTACGCACCACCGGCCAGGATGGCGTTCCAGAGGCACTCGATCGCTGGGCTGAGATCGCGGGATGGCCGCTGGGGGAGGTCAAGCAGCTCTGTGTGGCGGCAACGGCCGGCCCCTTAGAGCTGCTCGACTGCGTTATTAACGTAGCGAGGAGGCTCTTTGATAGACCGCGCAAGCGGCGCGCTTGGGTTGACGAACTGGATGAGCTCGAGGACGCTAGGACCCTTGCGGCAGTGATCGCAGCCGTTGCTGGACTGCGCGAACTCGGCGCCGCTGATCCTGGGACCCTGCCGTCACCGGTCGAGCTGCTCGAAGCGCTCCATGGTCTTGAGGTTCAGTGCGAGAGTGTGGACTCTGGTGTGCGCGTGGCAGGCCCGCTCGAGATCCGCGCACGGCGTTTTAGTGCGATCTTCGTCTGCGGTCTTCAGGACGGCGGATTCCCAATGAGCAGTCGTCCAGAGCCGTTCATGCCTGATGAGATGCGCCGGGAGGTAAACGTTGCCTCAGGGCTGCGCCTAGAGCCCAAGGAGGACGCGCTCGACGCCGAGCGATATCTCTTCTATGCCTGCGTCACCCGTGCCCGTGAGCGCGTAGCGCTCTCTTGGAGGTCTTCAGACGAAGAGGGGAATCCGGCACTGGCATCGTTCTTCCTCCAAGACGTGGTTGCAGTTTTCGACGGCGATCTCTTAAAGAGCCCGGCCCGTAAGCGCCCGCTGTCACAGGTCACTTGGTCACCCGATCAAGCGCCGACTGCGATCGAGGTTGCACGTTCGCTCGCGGCGCGCGGACCGCGCTCGCTACCAAGCCCGATCTCAACGCTGCTCTCGCCATCTGTGCTCGAATGCCTTAGTCAAACGGTCTTCTCTCCGAGTGCGCTTGAGGCGTATATCGCCTGCCCCGTGCGGTGGCTAGTCGAACGCAAGCTACGCCCCAACTTGTTGGCGCCCGACGCTGAGCCGCTCGTGCGTGGCACCTTCTTCCACAGGGTGCTTGAGAAAGTTCTTTCCAAGCTACGAGATCAGACGGGCTCGGCCAGAGTGACTAAAGCGTCGCTTGGTGTTGCGCGTGAAATTGCTGTCGAGGCGATAAGTGAGTGCCGTCTAGATCTACCGCTCTCACCGCATGAGCCGACCGCTGATATAGAGTTGGCACGGCTAGAGCGCGACTTGATGCGCTACCTAGAGAGCGAGTCCAAGGTAAGCGGGGGATGGGAGCCGGCGTATCTAGAGTGGCGGTTTGGTTTTGATGACAGCGAGATCGGCGTCTTAGTGCTGGGCGACGGCGAGTTCTCCCTATGCGGCTCGATCGATCGCATCGAGATCTCGGGCGACGAGGCGATCGTGCGTGACTACAAGGCGTCCGCCACTCATCCAGCGGCTCGGTGGGAGGACGACGGGATAATTCAGGTTGGGATCTACATGCTTGCCGTGCGCGAGTTGCTGGGCAAGGCGGTTGTTGGCGGCCTCTACCAGCCGCTCGGTAAGGATCTAAGGCCACGCGGCCTACTCTTGGCCGAGCCAACCAAAACCCTCCCTCTTGAAGGATTCGTCAAGACAGATTTGCTCGACGAGGCCGAGTTCGCCGAACATCTCATAGACGTCGAGAAGCGTGCTTTGGAGGCGGTGCGTCTACTGCGCGGCGGTGGACTAGAGGCGCGGGCGAAGACTTGTTCATCACGGGGCGGATGCCTTTACCCGGGGATCTGTCGGTCAGGTGATCTGGGATGAGTGTCTGTGAGGGCAGCGGGGCTGCGCTTGGGCCTGGGGGCCGCGAGCTAACCGACGAGCAGCTAGAGGCTGTATCGCTGCGCGACGGTCCGCTGCTACTCGACGCCAACGCTGGCAGTGGGAAGACGACGGTAATGGTCGAACGGTTCGTACGGGCCGTCCTCTGCGATGGTGTTGGCGTAGCCTCGATCTTGGCGATCACCTTCACCGATAAGGCTGCGAGTGAGCTACGAGGCCGGATCCGCAGCCGTTTCGTCGAGCTCGATGAACCCGAGCGCGCCCGGGAGGCTGAGGGAGCTTTCATCTCGACCATCCATGGCTTCTGCGCTCGCGTCTTGCACTCCTACCCACTCGACGCCGAGCTGGACCCGGGCTTCGAGGTGATCGATGAGCTCCAGGCCAGTCGACTGCGTCGCCTAGCCTTCGACTGCGCGTTAGAGAGCGTGATCAAGGATGGCGGCCAGCAGGCACTGCAGGCGCTCGCGCAGTTCAAGCTCCCAGAGCTACGCACGACGATCATCTCTGTCCACGATGCTCTGCGCACACAAGGTCAAGAGAGGCCGCGTCTGCCGGATGTGACTCCACGCGACATTGGCGCGGCAGGCGCACAGCTTTTGGCCCGGGCAGAGGAGTTAGCTGGCGTACTTGGCGGCGCTAAGGCTAAGACCGATCTGGCCGCACTGGAGGTCGTTGGTGTATCCCGATTGCGGCTCGATCCAGACGGCGCCTTCGCTGATGCTGAGATTACGCTTGATGGCTGCCAAGAGCTAAAGATTCCCGGCCGCCAGAGCGGCCTGCTCAAGGGCGAAGAGGCCGCTGGCTATCGAATCGCCTACGGGGAGTTACGTCAAGCCTGCTTTGACCACGCGGCCCTACCGACGTACCTCTGGTTAGGCAAACTTATGGCCGCGTTCGCCGATGACTATGCCCAGCGCAAGGGTGAGCGCTCCGGGCTGGACTTCGGCGATCTGGAGCTGCGCACGTTGGCGCTCCTGAGACGCCATCCGCTCGTGCGAGAGCGCTACGCCAAGCGCTTCGTCCACGTCATGGTCGATGAGTTTCAGGACACAAATCCGCTACAGCTAGCTCTCTTAGATGAACTGCCCAATGAGCGCAGGTTTGTCGTCGGTGACGCATTTCAGGCGATCTATCGCTTTCGCAATGCAGACGTAGACCTCTTTCGAGCAGAGCGTAAGCGCCTTGAGGCACTCGGACGCGTCCGAGTGCTGACAAGCAACTACCGCAGCCGACCGGAGCTGCTTGAGGCCTTCAATCATGCCTTCGCTGGCGCTGTCTTTGACCAGGGGTTCGAGCCGCTCGTGGCAGGGAAACTCGAACAGCGCGACATGCCGCCGCCCGCGAAGGGTCCGGTAGTTGAGTTGCTAGTGACATCTAAGGACGACGGTTGGTTGCCAGAACTGCTGGGCGCCACCTCATCGTCGGCGATCTGGCGCCTTGCTGAAGCAAGGCTGTTGGCACAACGCGTGCGCGCCCTCTGCGACGGTGGCCGTCGTGCAGGCGAGATCGTCTTGCTAATGCGCGCTACGACCGACATGGCCCTCTTTGAGCGCGCACTTGAAGACCAAGGCGTCCCGACTTATCTGATCGGCGGTCGCGGCTACTGGTCTGGGCGCCAAGTAGGCGACTTAGTGGCCTATCTCGCCCTCTTGGCAAACCCACGCGACGATCTGCGGCTATATGAGGCCCTCTGCTCTGAACTGGCGGGTGTTTGCTCTGACACGTTGGTTCTCTTGGCCCAGGCTGCAGGGAGTCGGCATATCTGCGAGGTATTAGACGGAACGGTCGAGAACCAGAAGGCCTTTGACCAGATCTCCAAAGCCGACGCCGAGCTCCTAGCACTCTTCTGGAGTCGCTTTGGCGAACATCGCGCCGCCGCGCCCAGGCTCGGGCTGGACGCTTTGATCGAACGAGTTATGGGCGACGCTGGCTTTGACCTTGCGATCTTGGCGATGGCTGGCGGCGAGCGCCGGATGGCGAATGTCCGCAAGTTGATGCGCTTCGCGCGTGAGTACGAAGCGATCGAAGGGCGAGACCTGCGCGGTCTCGTCGATCAGATCGACAGGCTTCGAGACGACACCGACGGCGGCGATCGTGAGGGAGAGGCGCCGATTGAGGGAGAGGATCTCGACGCAGTCCGGATCATGACCGTACACCGCGCCAAAGGATTGGAGTTCCCTGTCGTCTGCGTAGCCGATCTTGGTCGTGAGCAGTTCAGCGGCGACCAGAGCTATCTACGCATAGACCGCAACTCCAATATCGGACTCAAGGTTCCTGAGCTTGGAGATGACGATGACCAAGGCGCCTTTGCGTGGGTCGATATCGCGGAAGTCGAGAGAGCGGCCAACAAGGCAGAGGAGAGACGACTTTTCTATGTTGGGATGACCCGGGCACGCGAACATCTAATTCTCAGTGGCGCTGCCAAGCTCGCAGCGCTGGCCAAATTAGACGCCACGGAGCCGATCGGTTGGATCGCCGCAGCCGTAGCGGGCGCACAAGTAGGTGAGTTAAGTGAAGAGATGATGCAGTGCGAAGCGACCCCGCATCGAGGCGGCTGGTCGCCACGCATAGCCTGTTCGCTGAACTCTCCCGGTACGGTCGGGGTTGTCTTAGCCGAAGATGCACAAGCGCCACAGGCTGTGAAGTTCAACGTGCCCGCGCCACAGCCACAGCCACTGGCGCCACTCCATCCAGCCCCGGGCGGTGCAGGGCTGAGCTCACTCTCTCAGCTCAGCTACACGTCGATCAGCAGTTATAAGAGTTGCGGATACCGCTTCTACCTCGAGCGAGTCTTGCGCCTACCTGCCGAGGCAGAGACAGCTAGCGCTAAAGGGGATGGAGTATCAGCAAAGTTACGCGGCACGGTGGTCCATGAGCTGCTCGAGCAGGTCGACTTCGCAGACCCATTGCTCCCTCAAGACGACGCGATCGCTGCCGTTGGCGCGCGTCACTCTGCGACGTTCACCGAGCAACAGTGCAGCGAGATCGCCGACTTGGTCAAAGGGTTCTTTGGCAGCGAGCTCTGCCGCCGCCTAGCTGGGGCAGAGACCGTCTTGCGCGAGGAGGGATTCGGCTTCCTCTTGCCCTGCCAAGGGTCAGATCCGTTGCTCATTAACGGCGCTATCGACGTTCTCTCTTGGGATGGCGAGGACGCGCTGATCGTCGACTACAAGACCGACTTGATCGCAAAAGATGCCCCGGACGTTCTCGTTGCACGCGAGTATCGCACTCAACAGATCGTCTACGCGCTCGCTGCACTTCACGCCGGTGCGGTGAAGGTCGACGTCAATCACCTCTTCCTAAGACGCCCGTTGGAGCCCGTCAGCGCTTGCTTCCTCGCTACCCAGCGATCCGAGCTAGAGGATGAGCTAGCAGCGATGGCCGCCGGGATTGTTGCTCGCAGCTATCCGGTCTCGACCCAACCCCATAGGACTCTCTGCCAGGGCTGCCCCGGTCGTGCGTCGCTCTGCTCCTGGCCAAATGAGACGACCGAGCGCGAGTTGCCCTAGCGTCAGCCTCAGGCTTGATCACCGTCAGGTCGCAGCGACCGTTGCTTCTTGCGTTCCTCAAGGACGGCGTTTAGTTCGGCTCCAATCAGGAGCGCGACGTTGCTTAGCCAGAGCCAAATCAGCAGGATGATGACTGCTCCGAAGAGGCCGTATGCAGCGCTATAGGTATCGAAGTTGGAGATGTAGGCGCTGAAGCCCAATGAGGCCGCGATCCAGATCACGACGCCGACTACTGCTCCCGGCGAGATCAGCTTGAAGCGGCGGCTACTGCTCTTAGGCGCCGCCCAGTAGACGAAGGCGTAGATCAACATCACCACCGCGACGGCGAGGAACTGGCGCACGGCGTCCCAGATGCCAGATGCTGAGGCATCTAATCCGATCAACGCGAAGAGGTCTTCAGCTAGCCCCCCTCCAACGAACACGAATATCAATGCAATGACAGCGAGAGCGGTGATTAGGAGGGTCGCGCCGAGGTCAGCGAGCTTCCTGCTTACGAACCCTAGATCGGCGTGGTTTCGTTGTACGACGTTCAACGCCCGCCCCGCAGCGCCAAATGCTCCAGATGCGGCGTAGAGAGAGATCAAGATGGCGACGACCAAAGTCAGGCCGGCGGAGGAGAGGCGAGTCTTCATCATCGCGTCCAATGAAGTCGCGACAGTGTTGACCACCTCTGCCGGGGCGCCGTGGTCGGTTAGGTAGGTGCCAAAGTCGGTGACCGTCTGCGGCGTGCCCAGTAGCGTCAGCACGGCGGAGGCCATCAGCAGTCCGGGCACGAGAGAGAGCAGCGCGTAGTAGGTCAGAGCAGCAGCAGCGTCGAGCATCTGGTCGCCAACGAAGCGCAGCACGGTCTCTTTGATAATCGAAGCGATGCGCTTAACTAGGGAGGACATGACGCTGACGATAGCGGCGCTTGGCACGGTCGTTGGTAGCCGCGCAGAGACGCGAGCTGTTAACGGTCATTTCACGCAGCGGTCACCGATCGTTGACAGGAGGTCTGGCTGTTATTAGGAGGCTTCATCGATGGCCGCTGAGAACGCAACTGCTATCCCCCGATCGGCATCTGCGACTGCCGATCGAGCGGGTCTATCTGTTGCCCGCAAGCCATCCACCCCGACGGGGCGCGCACCCCATACCCAACGCGCGCCAGTCAGCGCTGCGGGTCCCCCTGCGCCCAAGCGCTCCCGAGGCATCCACTCTCTGCTCCGAGCGCCCTTTGGCGTTGGGCGCAGAGGGTGTGCCCCGGACGTCGGCGGCGTCTTAGCTGCTCCAAGGCGGAGTTGGAGAACTGTCTTGGTGGCTGGCTCCATAGATAGGGCCGAGCCTCGGTAGTTACGGGCGCTGAGAGCGGATTTCGCGCGCGCGGGTCCGCTGGTATCCTTACGCCCTCCGCCTCAGGTGCATCCGTCGCCTTCGGAGCGCTTCTTATGTCACGCATGACGCCGCCTACAGCAGCAGGTCTTTACGACCCTCGATACGAGCACGACGCCTGTGGCGTCGCTTTTGTCGCGCGCCTGCACGGAGAGGCCAACCACGAGACCGTCCGCCGGGCGATCGTTGCGATTGAAAATCTCGAACACCGTGGAGCCGAGGGCGCCGACGCCGATACCGGCGACGGCTGCGGCATTCTGATCCAGACCCCTGACGCATTCCTGCGGGCAGAGGTGCCGTTCGAGCTTCCTGAGGTTGGCAGGTATGGCGTCGCAATGTGCTTCTTACCCCAGGAGGACGAGCGGCGCGCTTACATCGCGCAGCTGTTGGCCAGAACCGTCGTCGGCGAAGGCCAGAGAGTCCTCGGCTGGCGCGATGTGCCTGTCGATCCCAGTGGTGTGGGCCGCGTAGCTGTCGACTCGGCCCCAGTAATACGTCAACTCTTTATCGGCGCTACGGGCCCGGCTGCCGAAGACCAAGATGTACTCGAGCGCAAGCTCTATGTGATTCGACGCATTGTCGAGAAGGCCGCAGGTCCCGATCTAGCAATTCCATCGTGTTCGTCACGCACGATGGTCTATAAGGGGATGCTGACTGCGACCCAGCTTCAACGCTACTTTCCAGACCTCCAAGATGAGCGCATGGTCAGTCGTCTGGCGCTCGTCCATTCGCGGTTTTCGACCAACACTTTCCCCAGCTGGGAGCTTGCTCATCCCTATCGGATGATCGCCCACAACGGTGAGATCAATACCGTCCAAGGCAACGTCAACTGGATGCGCGCGCGCGAGTCCCAGCTCGCCAGTGACCTGTTTGGCGACGATCTCTACAAGGTCTTGCCCGTTGTGCGACCGGCCGGCTCTGACTCGGCGACCTTCGACAACGTGCTCGAACTGCTGACCCTGGCAGGGCGCTCTCCAGCTCATGCGGTGATGATGATGGTGCCTGAGGCCTACCAGAATCGCGACGATCTACCTCAAGAGTTAGTCGACTTCTATGACTTTCATTCGTGTCTGATTGAGCCGTGGGATGGGCCGGCGGCGATCGCCTTCACCGATGGACGGATGATCGGTGCGATGTTGGACCGCAACGGCCTGCGCCCCGGACGCTGGATGTTGACCACTGATGGCTACGTCGTCCTCGCCTCTGAGACCGGCGTGCTTCCTATTGATGAGGAGATGGTCGAGGCCAAAGGCAGGCTGCTGCCAGGCAAGCTGTTCATCGTCGACCTCGAGCGCGACTGCATCGTCAGCGACGAAGATGCAAAGGCTGAGATCGCAAGCCAGCAGCCTTACGGTGAGTGGATGGCGCGAAACTCTGTCCACTTCGACGACATGCCGGAGGTCGAACCACGCACCGAGCGCACAGAGCCGCTGCGCTGCCAGCAGCTCGCCTTTGGCTACTCACAAGAAGACCTACGTGTCCTGATCGCACCGATGGCTCAGGATGGGATGGAGCCGACCGGTTCGATGGGCAACGACACCGCGCTCGCAGTCCTCTCCGACCGCCAGCCCGCCCTCTTTTCCTACTTCAAGCAGCTCTTTGCGCAAGTAACCAACCCCGCGATTGATCCGATCCGCGAGTCGATCGTGATGAGCATCGCCGGTGGCCTAGGTCCTGCCGGCAACTTGCTAGACGAGAGCCCCGAGCACGCTCACCAACTCCTTCTTAATCAGCCGATCTTGCGCAACAACGAACTCGAGAAGCTGCGTCAGGTCTCTCACGATGTTTTTGAAGCAGAGACGATCGACATCACTTGGCCAGTGATCGAAGGCCCCGACGGTCTCGATCGCGCACTCAAGCGGATCTGCCGTGAGGCCTACGACTTAATCGACAAGGGCGCAACGATCCTGATTCTCTCCGACCGTCATATTTCGGCTCGCGCGGTCGCTATCCCTTCGTTGTTGGCGGTCTCGGCTGTCCACCATCACCTCGTGCGCGAAGGAGTGCGGTTGCGTGCAGGATTGGTGATCGAATCTGGCGAGCCGCGCGAGGTCCATCACATGTGTGCGCTGATCGGCTACGGCGCCGCTGCGGTGAACCCATATGTGATGCTCGACACCGTTGCCGACCTGATCCGACTCGGCCATCTACCGGGCGACACTAATCTCGCAGAGGCCGAAGAAAATGTGGTTAAAGCCTTAGGCAAGGGCCTCATGAAGGTGATGTCGAAGATGGGCATTTCGACTAGATCCTCCTACTGCGGAGCACAGATATTTGAGGCAGTGGGGATCGATAAGGAGCTTGTCGATCGTCACTTCACCGGCACAGCGTCTCGGATCGGCGGGATAAATCTCGACGTGATCGCACGCGAAGCGATCACCCGTCATGAGCGTGCATACCCTGAGCCGGAGAGCGATCTCTTGCCTGCCGGCGGGATCTACCAGTGGCGCCGTGAGGGCGAGCGTCGGATGTGGGATCCCGAGACGATCACCTTGCTACAGCACGCTGTGCGAGCCGAAGAAGGTGAAGGCCGCCAGACTTACGCGCAGTTTGCTCGCCTAGTCAATGAGGAGAACGCGCGCCACGGCATGTTGCGCGGCCTGCTGGCCTTCCGTGACGACATCCAGCCGATTGACATCGACGAGGTCGAGCCGATTGAGGAGATCGTCAAGCGATTCTCGACCGGCGGAATGAGCCTCGGAGCTCTTTCACCAGAGGCTCATGAGACGTTAGCTATGGCTATGAACCGGATCGGCGGACGCTCCAACACCGGTGAGGGCGGCGAGGGCGAAGACCGTTTTGTTGGTGAGCGCCGGTCAGCGATCAAGCAGGTCGCTTCGGGCCGCTTTGGCGTCACGATCAGTTATCTGGTCAACGCTGATCAGATCCAAATCAAGGTCGCTCAGGGAGCAAAGCCTGGCGAGGGCGGGCAGCTGCCTGGCCACAAAGTCGACGACTATATCGCCGGCCTGCGTCACTCGACTCCGGGCGTCGGACTGATCTCACCTCCTCCACACCACGACATCTATTCGATCGAGGACCTCAAGCAGTTGATCTACGACCTGCGTTGCGCGAATCCAAAGGCGCGGATCTCGGTCAAGCTGGTCTCCGAAGTCGGTGTCGGCACGGTCGCAGCTGGTGTCGCTAAAGCAAATGCCGACCACGTGACGATTGCCGGACACGACGGTGGCACAGGGGCCTCTCCGCAGTCTTCTATTCAGTCTGCTGGAATTCCGTGGGAGATAGGCCTAGCCGAGACCCAGCAGACGCTGTTGCGAAACGATCTGCGCTCGCGGATTACGGTCGAGACCGACGGTCAGATGCGGACCGGACGCGATGTAGTGGTGGCCGCTCTCTTGGGAGCCGATGAGTACGGCTTCTCGACGGCTCCCTTGATCGCAACGGGCTGCATCATGATGCGTGTCTGCCACCTAAACACCTGTCCGGTCGGCGTCGCCTCGCAGGATCCAGAGTTGCGCAAGCGGTTTGCCGGCAAGCCAGAGCACGTCATTAACTACCTTTGGTTGGTCGCTGAAGAGGTGCGCACGATTATGGCCTCGCTTGGCATGCGCACGGTTGCGCAGATGATCGGAAGAACCGAACTGCTGGCCGTCGATGACGCAGTAGGGCACTGGAAGGCCCGCGGTGTTGACCTCTCAAGTCTGCTCGTCGTTCCAGATGAGATCGCCCCAGATGCGCCGCGCCACCGTACTCAACCGCCACCACCAGTGCTCGATGATGCGCTGGACTGGCAGATCATTGAGGACGCCCGCAGCGCAATTGACGATGGCACGCCGGTCTCTCTCCACTATGAGCTGCGTAACGTGAATCGCACGGTCGGAGGCTTGCTTTCAAGTGAGATCACGCGCCGTCGCGGCGCCAGTGGTCTGCCTGAGGCAACCATCGCTGTCGACTTCAATGGTTCCGCTGGTCAGAGCTTCGCTGCCTGGCTGGCGCCCGGAGTCTCCTTCACTCTGCACGGCGATGCCAACGACTACACCGGTAAGGGGCTTTGTGGCGGCGTTGTGGCCATCCGCCCACCCAAGGGCCACCGTTATGCGGCTCACGAGAACGTAATCGTCGGCAACACAGTCCTCTACGGCGCCACTGCTGGGCGCGCCTTCTTGCGCGGATTGGCTGGAGAGCGCTTTGCCGTGCGCAACTCTGGCGCGCTCGCGGTTGTCGAAGGCTGCGGCGATCACGGCTGTGAGTACATGACCGGCGGGCGCATCGTTGTGCTCGGTCTAACGGGGCGCAACTTCGCAGCCGGCATGAGCGGCGGAGTCGCCTACGTGCTCGACGACGATGGCCGTTTTGAGCAGCGCTGCAACTTTGAGTTGGTCGGCTTCGACACGATCAGCCCAGAGGATGAAGCCGAGCTCTATGAGCTGATCTCTGAGCACGCACAGCGCACCGGCTCCCCTGTGGCCGAAGAGTTGCTTGTCGATTGGCCAGCAGCGGCATCTCGTTTCGTCAAGGTGATGCCTCACGACTACAAACGAGCACTGGTACAACTCGCCGAGATTGCCGGCACCGGCGGCGACATACCAACGGAGACACACGCATGATGGGCGAGATTGGTGGCTTCCTCAAGGTGCACCGGGCGGGGTTTGTCAAGCGCGACCCAGCCCAGCGAACCAGCGATTACAAGCAGTACTTTGAGCTGCTCGATGAGCCCCATCTGCGAGAGCAGGGCGGGAGGTGCATGGACTGCGGCGTGCCGTTTTGTCACGAGGGCTGCCCGCTGGGCAACCTGATTCCTGACTTCAACGATCTCGTCTACCGCGGCGATTGGCGCGAGGCGCTAAAGGTCCTTCACTCGACCAACAATTTTCCCGAGTTTACCGGCCTGATCTGTCCTGCCCCGTGTGAATCGGCCTGCGTACTCGATATCAACGACGACGCCGTCGCGATCGAGCAGATCGAGCTAGCGATCGTTACGCGCGGATTTGAAGAGGGCTGGATCACCCCGCAGATACCGATCCAGCGCACCGGACGGACGGTCGCTGTCGTTGGCTCAGGCCCTGCTGGGCTAGCGGTTGCGGCCGAGCTCAACACATTCGGCCATACCGTTACGGTCTATGAGCGCGACGAGAGCCCTGGCGGCCTGCTGCGCTACGGCGTGCCCGATGCCAAGCTAGAGAAGTGGATCATCGACCGTCGCTTAGAGGTCTTGGCTGCCGAGGGAATCATCTTTGAGTGCAACGTGGACATCGGGGCCGCGGTCTCTACCGATTGGCTCAGAGAGCGCCACGACGCCGTAGTTATCGCGATTGGATCACGCGTCTCGCGCACGCTCGACGCACCTGGATCCGACCTTGAGGGAGTTCATCCCGCGATGGACTACCTCTACCAGCGCAACCGTTGGGTGGCTGGACAGGAGGGACGGCCGACGCGCCCGCCTGAATATGAGATTACGGCTGCGGGCAAGAACGTCGTAGTGGTCGGCGGCGGCGACACTGGAATGGACTGCATCTCCAACGCTATCCGCGAGGGAGCCGCCTCAACCTTGATGCTCGATGTCTACCCCGAGCTACCACCGTCTGGACGTCCCGACGCTACGCCGTGGCCCCTGCCGCCAAAGCGAACCCTGACGACCTACGCGTTGGAGGAGGGAGGCCGACGCGAGTGGAACTCTCAAGTGATCGGATTAGAAGGACAAGACGGTCGCGTTGTGGCCGCCAAGGCTCGCAAAGTTACGGGCACATCTTCGCGAGATCTACATCCAGTGCCGGGGTCAGAGTTCACCCTCGTCGCCGACTTGGTTCTGGTTGCAATTGGCTTTAACCATCCCGAGCACAGTGGTCCGATCGATGACTTTGGCGTCTTGGTTGACGCGCGCGGCAATATCAAGGCACCGGTGTATGGAACCTCGAAGGAGGGCGTCTATGCCTGTGGTGACGCACGTGTCGGTCAGTCGCTTGTCGTGACAGCGATCGCCGAAGGCCGTAAGTGCGCCCGTATGGTCGATCGTTATCTCGGCGGCACTGAACTCGCCGTCTGGGATACGGCCCGCGACGATGGGATGCATCCGCTGCGCGATGAGTCTGAGACGGCAGGCACCTCAGTTGACGATCTATTCGTCAGCGAAGATGACGTCGATAGCAAGTCGCCGCAGTCGTGAGCGAGTCGCTGCCAAACGCCACTATCGAACTGTGGACCGATGGTGCCTGCGCTGGAAACCCTGGAGCTGGCGGGTGGGGTTGCCTGCTCGTGGCGCGTGACGACGATGGAGCTGTGCTGCGAATCCGCGAGCTCTCTGGAGGCGAGCTTGAATCGACGAACAATCGGATGGAGTTGAAGGCCGTTATCGAAGGGCTAGGAGCTCTTTCGCGACGGTCACAGGTGCGCATTCATCTCGATTCGACATATGTGATGAAGGCGTTCACGGAAGGATGGCTTGAGGCTTGGCGACTACGCGGCTGGAAGACGGCCGCCAAGAAGCCGGTTGCCAATCGCGATCTCTGGGAGGAGCTCGACGCCGCAGTGTCCAACCACGACGTCTCTTGGGTTCAGGTCAAGGGCCATGCTGGCGTTGAGCACAACGAGCGCGCTGATGCGCTGGCAGTTGCGGCGCGCGAGGCGATCGTAGGCTGAGTTAAGGCGGAGATTACGCCTCTGTAAGCTTCGTGGCCGTCCGTAGTCACTGTCTTTTTGAGGATTCCACCCAAGAATGTCGATCTCCCTACCAACAGCCGCCATCATTGGAGCCGGATCGTCAGGCATCGCAGCCGCGAAGGCTCTCCACGAGCGGGGCATCGAGTTCGACTGTTACGAGAGCTCCGATCGCATCGGTGGCAACTGGGTCTTTGCCAACAAGAACGGTATGTCGGCGGCATATAAGACGCTA
>Ga0194035_1000908_pt1 | contig 16260 bp, 14 predicted proteins | sample JunL2320m_MetaG_FD_148680 | JGI IMG/M metagenome (GOLD analysis project Ga0194035, IMG submission 148680) | Anoxic zone freshwater microbial communities from boreal shield lake in IISD Experimental Lakes Area, Ontario, Canada - Jun2016-L239-20m | ecosystem: Environmental > Aquatic > Freshwater >...
CCGCCGCCACCAGAAAACCCGCCACCTCCAGAAAACCCACTGCTACCAGAACTACTAGGCGCGCTAAAAGCCATATTCATGCTTGTTCCTAAAGTTCCACTTAAAGTATTAGCTAGGTAAATCGCGTTAAAAGTATTTATGTTTCCGCTATACCATTCGGGAGCTTGTTTATATATATCTTTAAATTCATTAGCCCACTGTTTTTCTACACCAAAAACTATTGCGTAAGGTAAAAGTTTTTCAAAAAGTTCAACTGTTCTTACGGGTTCATGAGCATTAATTGCAAGTGGTGCGTTTGGACTTTGAAGTGCTTTAATACGGTCTTTTTCTGCAACTTCTAGGTACATTTTTAAACCAAGTGCATACTCTTTTGCATCTACTCCTAAAGCAGTACGTGCTGGCATAGCTAACGCAAATGCTGCAACAATTGGGATTGATAGTACTAAACCAGTAACAAATCCTGGACCAATGAACGCAGACAATGTAAACATACCAATAATCGAAAAACCTACTATAACCCAAAGTAAAATTCCAGATTTAGAAGGGTCCGACCTAAAATAGCCATCTGTAACTAGTTTTTTATTAATAAAGATCTTAACTGCATTAACAGAAACGTATAATTTTGTTTGTAAATCTTTTAGTTCGACTACTGCACCTTTACTAAGAGTGTTTAAAAATAATCCTGTTAAAAACGTAGATTCATAGTTATTTAGCAAAGACACATCTTCGTTTAATAGTTCAAATTTATATATAGTTTTGTCTTTTAGAATTTTTCTGTCCACTGTTTCTTCGATTATTTTTATATACTTTTTTACTGCCAAATCAATAATTGTGGCTGTAATGTCTTTTTGTCCTACTTTAAAATTAACTATTGCTCCAACTTCGGCGGGCAATAAATTTTTTGGAACGTCGTACTGCGGCACAATCACACCACGCCCTTTAGGGTCTCTGCCCTGCTTGCGCCATCTACTAAAAGCTAAACTTCCAAGTACTAACGGCATACTAAACGCCTCTGCAGCAAAATATACCATTTTTAATATTTTTTCTTTTTTACTTATTGGAGTAAAGTAATTTTTATTAAACCCAATGACAGTAGATAAATTACCATAAGACAATAAGGGCTTATTTATTGATGCGTTTATAGTTGCGGTGTCTTTGTTATACCTAATTGTACAATCACTAAATTTACTTCCAATTACTCCTGTAAAACAAATTGGTTTGTCTAAAGACAATTCAAGTTCTTTAGGAAGCTGTAAACTTACGCTAACTTTTTCGAATGTTTGTTCCCATTGATTACCGTTAATGTTCCAGTAAAATTCGTCATGATTATTATAAAAAGTAATGACGTTATTAACTACATATTTAATAATGTAGCTCTGCTTACCGGTAACTGTTTTATTGGCGTTTCCTATTTTTAAAACTGTATTATCGTTTTGGTAAAGTGTAGAATATTCCGAAGACGCACCAGTTGGGCTAGATACTAAAATATTAGTTATTTCTAAAGACTGGTTTTTGTATTTGTTAGGAATAGCTCTAAAAATACCATTATTAAAGTCAGAAAAAGTTAAGTCAATTTTTTCTGTAACTTCTAATTTTCCTTGTTTATCTTGGTTAGTAATTTTGTATTGTGCGTCAAAATTATTAATTATAAAATCTTGAGTGCTTGCAGATACAGTCTTAGTGCTAGTAAAAATTATTAATACAACAAAGACAAATCCGCTAAAACTAATTAATAATTTTTTCATAATTAAATTCTAACGGCAGCAAATTCAGCAACTGCCTGACGTGACAATTCATCTATTGCCCTACTTACGTCTTCTGTTGTAAGTGTTCTTGCTGGGTGTGCCAGTGTTACGCTATACGAAATTCTTTTTTTGTTACTTTTTTCTGGGCTATATATATCACCACATATTAGTGATGCAACGTATCCGTGTTCTTTTTCTATTTTAATTAAACTAGATTTTATGTTTTTAGTTAATGTACCGTGGCTTGTAGTTGCTGGTACTTCTAAAGTTACATCCTGCTGAGATTTAGGAAATTTGAGTAGTTGTTTATAGTCAACTTTTGCATCTTTTAAGCTTTTTAGCAGTTCTTTTGTGCCTATTTCAAAACCTGCTGTATTAATGGGCAACTTAAGAGATTTATAAATAGACTGCTTATATTCCCCTATTATTCCTAAGACATGTTTTGTTCCTGCTATATGAATAAAAGCTGAACGTTCAGGATTAAAAGGTTTTGCCACCGGAAAATCTGGCATTTCGCCAATTGGCTCGTAATCAAGTTCAAGTCCAAGTTTATTAGCTAAAAAGTTTAAGTATTTTTTTGCATAAAAAAATGCTGATCCGTTAGTGGACTTACCATTTTTACTATAAACAAAAGCTAACATGTTGAATTCTTCGGGTACTTCGCCCTTAGACACAGCATCGACCTTATTGTGCGTTCTTCCCATTTCATATATTGCTAAGCTTTCGTAGCCTAATCTAATGTTCATATGGACTTTATCTAGCAAACTTGGGGTAATGCTCATTCTGTAATACTGAAGGTCAGGACTTAATGCGTTTCTTAAATGATATGCAAGATCAGTATTTTGGTTAACTTTGCTTATTAAATCTGCATTAATAAAACTATAAGTTAGCAGTTCGTTTGCACCTGCGGCAGAAAGAATGTTACGAACTTTGGTTGTAAGTTCTAGATGTTCGTTTCTTTTAGCTGGAGTAATTGTCCTTTTTGGTAATGCAACAGGTAGGTTGTCGAATCCGTATAAACGACCTATTTCTTCGACTAAATCTTCTGGCAGTTCTATATCTCGTCGCCAAAATGGTGGCGCTACAGTAACACTACTTGCATCCGAGGTTTCCATTAAATAAGTTTTTGCCAGTGGCAGTAGAGGTTTGTACCAAGCTGTACCATCAAGCAAACTATCTAGGCTAGTGTAATATTCGTTAGATATACTACGGCACATTTCTACTATTTCATGGTCTGTGTCGTGAGTAACTTCGTAACGATTTACTTTTGTGTCTAGATCTTTAAAAATAAAGACACTTCTTGCTCCAATGTATTCTGCCCAAGTCCCTGGCTTAATACTCCAAGACATTAGTTTTTCGTATTCTTCTATGGCTTCGATAGGGATTATTAATTTATACTCGTTATTTACAGTTTGTTCGATAATCTTAACACCTATACGCTCTAATCTTTCGGTAACATCTCCGGCAGAAGTAAGGTAACTACGTATTTCTTGGTCCAACAATACAGTCTCGACACATTCTACGTTTTCTAAAAGATTAGTGGCTTCTAACACAGTAAGGGAACTACCCAGTCTTGTGTTTATAAAATCTATATGTGCATTTACAGTTGGTAAGTTTTTAACAGTTTGATCTTTTATGTCAATTACCCTGCTAGCCTGAGTAGCGTCTGCATATTCGTGAACCATTGCCATTGCCTTAGCCATAACTCTGTCGTTTTGTAATGGACTTTGACCCTTGTTAAATCGAGTAACTGCATCTGTAAATATACCGTGCTTCATTGCCGTTCTTCTGATGCTGTACATGTCAAAAGTAGCAATTTCTATAATTATACTCTTGGTATCATTGTCTACTTCTGTATCGCTGCCTCCCATAACACCAGCTAAGCCGATTACATGTTTATCTGTTGCAATTATAATGTTTGATTCGTCTAATACTACAGATTTTTCGCTTAGCAACTTAACTTTTTCGTCTTTGTCGGCTTGTCGTGCAATTAAAGTAGCAGTATCTTTACTGGATTTTTTGACTTTATCATAGTCGTAAATATGAATTGGCTGCCCAGTAAGATGCATTAACCAGTTAGAAATATCAACAATATTATTAATTGGTCTTATTCCAACTCTTGTAAGTTGTGTTTGAATTTTAATTGGGCTTGGCTTAACACTAACGTTGTCCATTGCAACTGCCATAAATCTAGAAACTAATTTTGATTCTACTTTAACTTTAAGTGGAAGATCGTTGGCATCTTTAAATAGTGGCGTGTTTCTGTACCATTCAGGACTAACAAATTTTTGATGCGTAATACCTGCAAGTTCTCTGGCAACGCCCAAAATACCAAAACAATCAGGTCTGTGAGTAAACATCTTGTTTTCGCAGTCAATAATTAAATCGTCAAGATCGTATAATTTTTTAAAGTCAGTGCCTGGTTTCATTAGTGCTTCGCTAACTTCTTTATCGCTGATTTCAAGAATACCATCATGATTATCACTAATTGCAAGTTCGGCTGCACTAGCAAGCATACCGTTACTCATTACTCCACGCAGTTCTCTTGTTCCTAAAACAAAGGGTTCTTTGCCTCTGCTGCTAGGTACAGTAGAACCTGGGGGTAACCATGCCACCGTCATGCCTTCTTTAACATTTGGCGCACCACATACTACCTGAACCAAGTTATCGTCGCCTCGCTCCATGCCGCCAACAACGCCACCGTCATCTATTCTGCAAATATGTAATTTATCTGCGTCAGGGTGAGGAACACAAGAAACAACCTTTGCAACAACAATTCCGTCATATTTAGAGCCTAATTCAATAACTTCTTCAATTGATCCAAGCTGTTCACCGATTTTTTTTAATAATTCGTCTTTAGGAATAGTCTTAATATCTACATTACTAAATTGCTGAGCCCAGTTTATTGATACTTTCATTAAAATTGCCTCAAAAAGTCTAATTTTCCGCTTTCAAAATGCCTAATATCTTCGATACCGTATTTCATAAGAACTAATCTTTCTAATCCACCACCCCAAGCAAATCCTGTATATATATTACTGTCTATACCTGCTTCTTTTAATACATTTGGATGTATCATTCCGCATCCTAATAGTTCTAGCCATAAATCTGCTTCGGTGCTACCTTTTCTAAGTGCCTCAGGTCGTTCAATAGCAAATTCAAAACTAGGTTCTGTAAAAGGAAAATAAAATGGCTGAATTTTAGCTTTGAGTTCTTGCCCAAAATATTCACTCATAAAAGTACGCAGCACTGCTACCAAGTTGCCTACATTAATATTTTTATCTACATACACCCCTTCTATTTGGTAAAAAGTATGCTCATGCGTTACGTCAATATCTTCATTGCGGTAAACTCTTCCTGGTATAACTACTGCAATAGGTTCGTCTTTGTCTAAGTTTTCTTTATATTGTTTTAAGACTCTGTTTTGCATGGTGCTTGTATGAGCCGGTGCAATAAAACCATCATCTGTCATAAACGTATCGTAATCGTCTCTTGCAGGATGACCTTCAGGAAAGTTTAAACTTTCAAACATGTGGTAATCGTCATCAATTTGGCGAGATTCTATAGCCAAAAAACCCATTCGGTAATATATATCAAGAATTATTTCTAGTTCGCTCATTAATGGGTGAACACTGCCTTTTTCTGGCGTTAAAATCTTAGACAAATTTAATGAATGAACATTAACATCCCAAGGAGCAGTTACGTCAATTGGTTCTTTAGTGTCTTCTTCGACTATTACTTCTGACAATAACTTTTCTAGTTCTTGTCTTAGTTCGTTAATTTGTTTTCCGAACATACCCTTTTCTTCGGGTGATAAAGATTTTAGCTGGTCAAAAAGACTTTTAAGCTCTACGCTTCGCAAGATTGTATTGTCGCCCTGTTTTGCTTTTGGTAATAGCACATCTGCAACAGCTTTAACTTGTTCGTTCGTGTAACCCATCTTAAGATTAATTGTATCTTATTATTGATACTTTGTGTATGTTTAATTCTTAGTTTATAAATAACACTACACGCTCTTGAGTAAACATGACCTTGATTGAATAATCGAACGAACCGCTTTGTGTAATGCTTTAGTAATAGATTCTGGCGTTTGCAATACTTTATTGGCAATTCTATCTATATCTGCAATATGGTTTTTGTGAATTCTGCCAGAAAACAACCTAGACAGCGCGTGCATCGCACCAACAGATAACTGGCAGTTTTCTGCATCGCTAAAAAGACTGTTCCGTTGAGATTCTGCAAACTGCACCTGCAAAGGACTTAAAAAATATCCAAGATTATCTGCAATCCAATTATAATGATCTTCGTTAATGACTAGTTTATTGTTTATTAAAGCTTTAACAGCATTTGGGTATTGTTCTAGCCATAAACTAATTATAGTGTCTTCTTTATCCGAAACCGACTGAAGTGGAAGATTAAAAATATCGGATTTGGCTACAATAAAATTAATTAATTTATTTCCGCCGTTAAGCAAATTTGGTTGAACCAACCGACCGTTTACAAAATCTACGACCGTAGAATACGTAGCAAACTTAATTAAATCTATATTATCGTGGCAAATATCAACTTTTAAGCACTCTTGCTCTAATAAATCTGCGCTAGCTTGTTCTGCACACCCAGACATGTTTCTAACTCTTTTTTTTATAAATTCTGGGTGATCAGCATTTATAAATACACTTGGGTGTTCTACCATAACTGTGTCATGACCCGACGCTGCAATATAAATAATATTTTTGTCTGTACGTGTAAGTTCAAAATTAGTGTCTAAGTTACGGATCATAATATTCGACACCGCACAGACCCTTTGCGTGTGATTTACGTCATGATACGTTAATACTTCGTCTGGATCAGGCGCTAGTTCAAAATTTTGGCTTACTACGTTTAGCATTTCATTGCTAACTAAGCTAGTTTGTTGGTCGTTAATGTTGCGCATACTGTCTGTATATATTATTCTTTTAAGTATATATGGCAAGTACATTTTCGTTTGATATAGTCAGCGACTTCGATAAAGCAGAAATGAATAATGTTTTAGACCAAGCAAATCGCGAAATAGACAGTAGATATGATTTTAAAAACACCCCTGCAAAATTGGAGTGGTTTAGTACCGATAAAAACGGTTTTAAAATAACTGGCAACAGTGACTTTCAGATTGACAGCATCATAGAAATAATCAGAAAAAAGCTTGCTGCAAGAGGAATAAGTCAAAAAGTCCTAGACGAAAGCAAGCAAAGTGCAACTAATAACTTTCAGACATCAAAAGAAGTACCCTTTAAACAAGGACTAGACCAAGAAAAAGCAAAAAAAGTAACTAGCTTAATCAGAGACAATTTGCCAAAAGTTAAAACTCAAATTCAAGGCGAAGAAGTACGTGTAACAAGCGCCAAAAAAGACGAACTACAATCTGCAATGGATGTAATAAGAGCAGCCGATTTTGATTTTCCTTTAAACTTTACTAATTTCAGATAATCTTAGCTTAAGCATATAATAAACACATGGATAACGAATCCGTCTTAGCCGACTGTAAAAAAGTTTTAGCAAATAATCAGCGGGGCAACTACACAATACCCGCAGGTGGGCTATACCCTCATCAATGGCTTTGGGATAGTTGTTTTATTGCAATTGGGTTGTCTAATTACGATATTGATAGGGCGCAAAAAGAACTTCTTAGTTTACTGCGCGGACAATGGGCCAACGGTATGATTCCTAATATGATATTCGCAGAAGGCGACGAACACAAACGCGACAGAAACATGTGGCAAAGTAAGCGAAGTTCTTATTCGCCTGATGATATTGCTACTAGCGGCATTACGCAACCACCGATGTTAGCCGAAGCGATCTTTTGTATAGGTAAAAAATTAAAATTACCAGAACGTAGGGTTTGGTACCAAACAGTGTACCCCGCCGTATTGGCGTACCACGAATGGCTATATAAAGAACGCGACCCGCACGAAGAAGGGTTAGTTTTATTAATACACCCCTGGGAAAGCGGCCTAGACAACTCACCGCCCTGGATTAATCAACTTATGATGCACCATAAACCATGGTGGATTGGACTAATCGAAAACACTCGGGTCGATAAAATTATTGACCTAATTAGACGAGACACTATGTACGTTCCGCCTGGGGAACGAATATCAGACACCGAAGCACTTTTGTATTACGATGTTGTGCGCAGGTTAAAGCGCAAAAATTGGGATATCGAAAAAATACTAACGCGTAGTCATTTTGTGGTTCAAGATTTAGCGTTTAACTGTATTTTAATAAGGGCACATGACCATTTACGTAATATTGCAAAAACCATAGGACACGAAGTGCCAGATTGGCTAAACGAAAGAGTACACTTGGGCAGACAAGCAGTTACTGACAAACTATGGGATCCTTTTTCTGGACAATTTTATAGTCGTAACTTTGTAACTCATAAACTAATTAAAGAACCCAGCCTTGCAACGTTGTTTCCTATTTATGCTGGACTAACAAACGAGGCACAGACATTAAGTTTAATTAAACTTATTAAAAGTCGAGATAATTTTGGCACAAATTACCCTATTCCAAGCGTACCCGTAAGTTATAGCTGGTACAAAGAATTTGGATATTGGCAGGGACCTACATGGATAAATACCAATTGGTTGATTATAGATGGGCTTAATAGAATAGGACACACCAAAGAAGCCGACCACATAAAAGCTAAAACTATTGAATTAGTTAAAAACAACGGACCGTTTGAATATTTTTCTGCCAAAACTGGTGAACCAGCTGGTGCTAAAAACTTTAGTTGGTCGGCTGCATTAGCAATTGATTTAATATCTAAAAAATAATCTAAAAATCTTCGTCGGTATTTGGTCTGTCTAGTAATACTGGGTCAATTACAGATTCGCCACCGGCAATTTTAACCATGTCTTTGTCTATTTTACCGAGTTCTTTATAGGCATTATTATAGTGTCCTACAGTTGCGCCTAATGAGTTTCCTACTTTTTTAAAGTATCCTTCGTATGCTCCTAAATGTTTAGTAAGTAAATCTACATTTTTACGAATAACTTCGGTGTCTTTTTGAATCTCTAAACTTCGTAATCCTTGTACAATAACTTGAAGCATTGCACTTAAAGTACTTGGACCAACAATTGTTACATGTTTATCTACTGCCGCGTACTGCATTAAATCACGACCGGACACACCGCTTGCACCAACTTTATTTGCTAACAGGTCGTAGTAAATTGCTTCACTGGGAATAAACATTAATGCTTGGTCTAATGTACCGTTTTTGGGTTGAATATATTTTGCCGTTTCGTCTATTCGTTTTTTTAGGTCTTCTTTAAATGCTTTTTCTAATGCTGGTCTGTCTTCGGCAGACGCGTCTATTAACCTATTGTAATTTTCAAGGCTAAATTTACTGTCTACAGGCAATAACTTGTCGTCTAGTTTTATTATTGCATCAACGATTGTGCCTTCGGCTAATTTATATTGCAGTGCATAAGAACTTGCTGGTAACAAATTCTGCAAAATTTGATCCAAATAAAATTCTCCTAAAACTCCGCGTTGTTTTGGATTTTGAAGTACGTTCTGTAAAGACTTAAGTTCATCGGCCACATCTACAACTCGCTTGTTTGTTTCGTCTAATTTTGTAAGTCGTTCTGTAACATCGGCTACAAGTTTTGCACTTGCCGCTAATTGACGAGTCATACTTTCTTGATTTTTATCTAATTTTGTATCTAACTGCCCGCTTAATTTTTCTTGTAACTTTTCTACCTGCATACTCATTGCTTGAATGTCTGCTTTTAACATCAGCTGTGACTGATTATCTTCTGCTGGCTTTTTGGCTCGCATAAAAAATATGACGGCCGCCACGTTTATAAGTAATAACACTACAATAAGCACTTGCATGTTTATATTATAGCTTACAACGAGTAATTTAGTGGCCTACATCTATAAATTTATGAGCAATTTGAATCGCAATAGCAACAGTAGCAATGCCAAGTACAAATAATACTGGTCGCCAATCGAATAGTTTTTTATGCGAAGATTCTTCGTGGATACTAGGAATTAAATCGCTCATAGCTATGTATAACAAAAATCCAGCACTCACACCTATAAGTGCGCCTAACGGTAACTTATCGGCGCTACCTAGTGCAAAAGTTATGACCGCTAACGCAACTGTAGCCAAAGCACTAAAAACATTTACAAATAGTACCTTTTTGCGACTTAGCCCGCGTGATAAAAGCAAACCAAAATCACCAATTTCTTGAGGAATTTCATGAGCTGCTACAGCTATCGTAGTTACAATGCCCGTAGGAACGCTTATTAAAAAGCTTGCAGCAATTGCTATGCCATCTAAGGCGTTGTGCAACGTATCGCCGATAATTATCATGCCTACTCTATGGTCAGTTTGATCATTTTCATGTTCATGGTGATGATGAAACCAACGCAAGAATCTTTCTAAATAAAAGAACAATGCTATACCAATAAGTACAGACCACATAACTGTAGTTGTAGATGATTCTTCTAAACCATCAGTCAATAAATCTAAAAATACCGCAGCTAACAAAGCACCTGCTGCAAATGGAGTTGCGTATTTAGCTAAAGCTTGTGCGGAATTTTGCCTGCTTAGCAGTAATACTCCACCAATTAACGAAAAAACGCCTCCAACTAACGAAAAAAATATAACTTGCCAATATGTTGCCATTTATTTAACCTTTCGTATTAATACTACGCTTTGTGTCATATTTATTGCAATTATGTCGCAATATTAGTATAATTTGCAACAATGGACAACGTACACGCCACCCTAATTAAGCAGTTAAATTCTAATAATTTTAGTGTCACTAAAACACGTTTGGCTGTATTTGATGCATTAATTAATAAAGAACCTTTAGCAATGAAGGATTTAGTATTAAATTTAGCCAAAGTAACAGACAGAGCAAGCGTATATCGTACTGTAGATTTGTATGAAAAGCTGGGCATTGTACAGCGACTAAACATTGGCTGGAAGTATAAAATAGAACTTTCCGACAAATACCAAGAACATCATCATCACATTAGTTGTAGTATTTGCGGACTTTTAATATCTACCGATGGTGATTCACATATAGAACAGGACATTAATGATCTAGCTAAAAAACACGGATTTAAAATACTATCACACCAGTTAGAAATTCAGGGTGTTTGCAGTAACTGCATAAAGTAGCAGTAAAATAAGTGTAAGAGTCTTATTTCGTTAGCCGAAAAAATGCGGCCTAAATCACTTAACGATATAGTTGGTCACGATCATTTGCTTAAAAATAGCGGCTTAATATCTACACTGTTAAACAATAAGCAAATTGTGTCTTTAATATTGTGGGGTCCTGCAGGTACAGGAAAAACAACAATTGCAAGAATTTTAGCACAAAACTCAGGAGCGGATTTTATAGAACTATCGGCTGTTACGTCTGGACTAGCAGATGTTCGTAAAGTTATCGAACATGCCAAACAAAATCATCGCCTAGCCCAAGTTACGGTGCTATTTGTAGACGAAATTCACAGATTTAATAAAGCTCAACAAGACGCATTTTTACCATACGTCGAAAACGGAGTATTAACACTTATTGGTGCCACCACCGAAAATCCAAGTTTTGAAGTTATTGGACCACTATTATCGCGTATGCGTGTAGTTGTTTTGCAAAAATTAACAGCAACAGAAATCGAAGAAATACTTATTAAAGCCAGAAAAAGACTTAAAATTACTACCAGTATACTACCCATAATTTCGGTACGATCAATTGCAAAATTAGCAGACGGTGACGCACGCCGTGCACTTGGGATTTTGGAACTGTGCACACAACTTACAGACAAAAAAATAGATAATAAAATTATTGCAGAAGCCGCACAAAAACCATTAGTTGGATACGACAAAAATGGTTCATTACATTACGATTTAATAAGTGCATTTATTAAAAGTTTAAGAGGTAGTGACGCAAATGCTGCACTGTATTATATGGCTCGTATTTTGGCCGGCGGCGAAGATCCAAAGTTTTTAGCCAGGCGTATGGTTATTTTTGCTAGCGAAGATATTGGAATAGCTGCTAGCCCTGCGCTTAACTTGGCAGTAAGTACTTTTTTGGCAGTCGAACGCATTGGCATGCCAGAATGCGAATATAATCTTTACCACTGCGCAACAGTCCTAGCAGGAGCAAAAAAATCACGCGCCGTAGCCGAAGCCATGTATAAGGCTAAAAATACTGTTACCGAAAAAGGTAACCTGCCAGTACCACTACATTTACGTAATGCCCCCACTAAATTAATGAAGAACATAGGTTATGGCAAGGGATACGACTGGCAAGCTGATTTTAAGCACCCACAAGGTTTTTTGCCGCCCGAATTATCTGATCTTAATCTTTTTTAGATTTGTCTTCTAGCTCGTGTATACGGTCGTGGCCTAAACCGTAGTAATGCGCAATTTCGTGCCATAACGTTCGTTTTATGTTTTCTTGCAACTGTTCTATGGTTTGACTTGCTTGTTCTAATGGTACCTTAAATATTGTTATTTTATCTGGTAGTACTAAATTATAATTATTACCCCTTTGGGTACGCGGAATTCCTTCATATAATCCAAACAAAGTTTGCCATGCTTGCAGGTTTTGTCGCCTACGCTGTTCTTGGGTCGGTAAATCTTCAAAAGTTATAACTATGTTTTGCAGACCAGCAATATACTTCTGAGGAAGTTCATCCATCGCTTTGCTAATCATTGCATCAAATTGTTCGTTGCTTACTATAAACATAACTATATTAAGTGTAGTTACTTTAGGTCGATTCGTCTATTATTTTTATACCCTGCTTTGTTTATTCCATATCTTTGATGTTACCAAATGCAACACGGTCTATTATAGTGCCCTTCATATCCATCATGTTTGCAGGTATTACAGAAAATTCGCCGTAACGATTATTGACTACATCTAATGCATCACTAATGCGTCTGGCTGCCAGATATCCACGTTCGTTACCAAATATATCAAGTTGTTCTGGATCCCATTTGTGTAAATCAAAAGTTGTGACAGATATAATTCTGACTGGTTCAACAACCTTAGCAGATTCTAGCAATCTTTTAGCGTGCGCAAATATGTCATGCGTTGCGTATAATCTTGATCCAACTTTTTCACCATGATGCCAACCAGTACGTTGATCTGTAAAAGCACTAGACCCAGTAATACTCCAAAGTCGATGATTGCTTGCAAACCCCATCCACAAACTTATTCCACCTGCGTACAAATTATTTTTGCGCAGACGTCTTCCTGTTTTTTCAGATAGTTTCATTAAAATTTTATTTAGTTCTTCTGGGTCTGATGTTTGCTTTGCTATGGCGTGCTGGTGCCCAATAGTTTTACGCCCAAATTCACGCCTGTCTGGTTCGTGCCCACGCAGGCGCATATACCATTGCTGGCCAACAATACTTTTAAACACACGCTTTCTTAAATATTCTTCGTCGGCGTCTAAAAATTGTAATGGTGTTTTAATGCCATGCGCTTCTAGCCGTCGCTTATACCTGGTATTAATTCCCGGCAAATCTAATAAATCTAAAGATTCGTAAGTGTCTCGTAAATTTTTATGATCTATTAAATCTAGGCCGTTTGGTTTGTGTAATCCTGCCGCCAGTTTTGCCAAAAAACGATTTGGACCAATTCCTACGTTTACTGTCACTGCTTCGCCTAAACTCTGGTAAATACCATCTTTAATCTGATACCCCATACTTTTAACTGTCATACCCTGTTTAAAAAGAGGTGAGTTTTCTAGGTGCATAACAAATTCGTCTATAGATTTTGGCGTAACGTCGTCGGTGTATTTAAGCAACACGTCTTTAAAGCGCCTGTGGGCTTCGCGGTATTTTGGAGGGTCTGGAGTCATTATTACTATGCCCGGGCACAACAATCGAGCCTGAGCCACGTTTACGCCCAGTTTTACGCCCATTGCCTTTGCCTCATAACTAGACGCAACCACAAAACCACGCGGCGTATCATAAGCCGCTACACCAACAGGTTTACCGCGCAATAGTCTATTTGCTTGTTGTTCTATTATTGCAAAACAACTATTAAGATCAATATGCATAACTAGCGGTTCGGTAGTATTTATATCAAGCTTCAAACCGCTCATATACCACCTCCATTTGATCGGCTGTCATATATTCTTCTATTGTCCAGTGTAGCGTGGTGGCGTCTAAGGCTAATTTAAAATACGCCGTTCCTCCAATGTCACCCATACTAAAATGATGAATCAAAACGTCACCACGCCGTGTCTTATGCCAAAAATCTATTTTACCTAACTTGTATATTTGACCCTGCCAATTAAGCTGGTATGGCTGCACTTGTCTGCTACTAGAATTATAGTAAGACACTACCGAAACTGGTTCGTTTAAACTTTCACGCATATCAAAAAAATCCTTCTTGTCTGTTAGTAGGTGTAAGTTCGGTATACGTGTACCCCGAAAACGAATTGGATTTTTTTGAATAGGCGGTTTAACCGGCTATAAATATGAGTCTTGTGAAGTGGTCGTATAACCCATCACATAGGCTAGTTATATTGTAGCAAACTAGGCAAGCGGCATGCTTACTTTAAAGGTGCTTCCCTTACCTTCTTTGCTACTAACAGATATTTGTCCGTCATGCATATGAGCTATTTTTTGCGCCAATGCAAGACCAAGTCCGTAGCCATGACTATTATCACTCGCTACGTATTACGGGTAACGTGCATAACTATAAAACCTTTGCATGAGAATCCGCTGAAATGATTAATTAAAATGTAAGATTTTTAAAATCTGCGGGTGTAGTAAAAGAAGTTATTTTGCAGTATAATCACATCTGTTGATCAGTCAATAATGGGGATTGGCCAAGTGGTAAGGCGCTGGTTTCTGGTACCAGTATTCGGGGGTTCGAATCCCTCATCCCCAGCCAAGTTAAGGCCCACTCGAAAGAGTGGGTTTTTACTTGGGTCATGGTGTTGGGATTCGAACGGGAATGTCTGGGAGACAATCCCCGCCCCTTGCCTTAAAGGTTGCTACTGCGAAATCTAATTTTTGATTTGGCAGCAAGGCGTATCCCTCATCCCCAGCCAAATGTAGAGCCCAGCGAAAGTAGGTTTTTCATTTGGCTCATATAGCTGCAAATCTAAAAGCTTTTATATTTTTTATAAGGTTGATAAACCCTTAGCTAAACAACATTAAAACAGACTTCGTTTCGTCGTAAAAATCCTGGCTTCCATGGGGGGTCATATCTTAATACAGTCGGTTGACTAGCAATATTAATGTGTTTATTATTTGCCCATTCACTTAATTCATTAGACTTCTTTTCTATATCACCTTCTGATGTATACCCTGAAAATTCAATAGCAACTACTTCGTGCGCAGGCATAGTTTTTATAATTACACTTTCGTTGTTTGGCTTAGGTAAGTCCTCTAGTGTATAACTAGCTGGCATTGTGAATGAAATTACGTACTTTTGATCGTCGAGTTTAGCGGTAGTTACAGGAGCTGTCATTGCTATCTTTTCTGAAGTAGAAGGCTTTTGGATAGTTACCGGGGCTGTCATAGCTATCTTTGAATTTTTTGTATTATTCCCAAAAATATAATCTGCCAAAACTCCAAATGCCATACTGCCAGCAGATTTATAGTTATCAGCATTAACTTGTACATTTGCTGTTATATAACCGTCATATACTCTGTGTTCGATATGTCCATCTTTATCTAAAATTTTATAATGTGGTGTTTCGATTGCCATGTACTAATACTACACCCCACAACACTCTTAAGCCTAGTCTATGCGAATGGTGTAGATTTAATCCAGGTAAATTAGATATTGGATGTACTTAAAGTTATGTAGTAACGTCTAAATCTACGTAAAGACAGTAGCAGTAATAATTTCATAATTGGGTAAATTATATACCAGCCAATTTTACCTAATATTCCGAACGGTATTTTTGCGTATTCCGTCCAAATAAAATAAGTTTTATTATTGATTATAACTACTTCAAATAGCCCAGCACCCTTTAGCACTTTACCAGTATGAGTAACTTCGCATACACTCGGCGGAACCCATTTTGTGATAGTCATAGTATCCAAAAAACCAATACTGCCTATTCCTGTAAACGCTTCTAACTTTCCGCCAATTTTATGCGAACCATCACCGACACTTTTAACCTTGGTTGCAAATATCCAATTGTGTTGCGACGTCCAGTTGGTGACAGCACTAAATACTGATTTTTGAGTTCCATCTATAACTATTTCTGCAGAAATTTTATTTATCGTAGGCATTTACGCTTATTTTAGAACACTTTTGCTATTTAAGGGAATTAAACTTTTTATAAATGCACGCACACCATCATTTTAGTGATTCGATAACAAATTTTACCAATTCTTTGGCATCGTAATCATGTGTTGATCCTGGCCACTCAATGCAATTAATATTTTCATATTTACTGCAAAGTTTATATACCTCGTTAAAACTCTTAATTACTTAAGCTTGATTATTTTTAAAATTTTTCTTTCATGGGGGTCTTCGTT
>Ga0194035_1000909_pt1 | contig 16258 bp, 14 predicted proteins | sample JunL2320m_MetaG_FD_148680 | JGI IMG/M metagenome (GOLD analysis project Ga0194035, IMG submission 148680) | Anoxic zone freshwater microbial communities from boreal shield lake in IISD Experimental Lakes Area, Ontario, Canada - Jun2016-L239-20m | ecosystem: Environmental > Aquatic > Freshwater >...
CGGTTCGTTCGGTGTGCCGGACAGCGGAGTTGAACTCCCGCTACTTCTACGAGAGCTTCGCCGATATCAATGCCTTTTTTGGAGCTTTGTACGACCAGGTCGTCATCGAGTTGGGCACGGCACTGGCCGCGGTGGTGGTCGACTTTCCGGCCGCCAGCCCTGCTCGGTTGCGGGCCGGAATCAGGACGGTTCTTGAGTTCACCGCCGCCGACCCGCGCCGGGGCAGAGTGCTGTTTGCCGGGTCCGGCGCCAATCCCGTGTTCGCAAGCCGCCGCGCCGCGGCCAAGGTTCAGTTGCGCAGGATGATCTTGACCGACCGACAGCGAATCGACCCTGGGTCCGATCCGATGGCGCGTGAGGTTGAGGCCGCGATCTATGTGGGGGCGCTGTCTGAGCTGGCCCGGGAATGGACGATCGGCGCACTCGGCGATGACCTCGATCTCGTTGTCGACGCCGCCGTGCAGATCCTGACCCCAACCCAAAGCCTCAGCTAACCGGGCAGTCCTGCCGGTTGGCCGACTCCATCCCCTTCGGGGCGTCCTCGATGGCCTGGTGCACCGTTTCCAGCACCGCCGGATTCCACGTCAACGCGGTCTTCCAATCCAGGCCGGCCGCATTCGACACGAAGATGGAGTGGGTGTCGTCGAAGGTGAAGCAGCGCCGGTGCGGCAGCACCGGGTCGGTGACGTTCTTGGCCAGGGCACTCTGCATGGCCACAATGCCGTCGTTGGGCCACACCGCGGGGTTCCCGGGCCCGGGAATGGTGAACTTCCTCCCGGCGATGAGCACCACCGGAACGCTGGCCAGCACGCCGGACTGGAACTGGTTCCAGCCGTCCTTGCCCATCAGATAGGCCTGGTTGACCTCACGGCCCGAGCCGGCCATGGTCCTCAACACCTCTTCCTTGAAGGTCTTCATCGAGGTCTCGCAGAAACTGTCACCGACGCAGTCCGTCAGCGGTATGAGGTCGTTGGCGTAGTCGGACAGGTAGGTGCCCTGCCACGGTGTGCCGATGGTGGTCAGGGAACGGACCTTGACCTTGCTACCGGTGGTGGCCAGTACCCGGATCGCCGCGCGCGAATACAGCCCGCCCATCGAGTGGCCCACGAAATCCACTTCGGTGACACCCTTTTCGGTATTCAGCCAGTTGATGAACCGGGCCAGATGTTCGCCGGCGGTATCGATGCTGCCGGTGGAGTTCACGGTCACGTTCTCCGGCAGGGTCATCGGGCATACGCCGAAGGCGCCGAAGCCGGTCTGGTCGGTGACTTGGCCGCGACCGGCCATGGCCGGTGAGGTGTAGACCGTGTACTTCTTCGACAGGAGGAACTCGCGGATCGCGGTGTTGGTGTTGCCGGCGGCCAGGCCGGTGGCGCAGGCCCCGTCCGGGGCGGTGAACGGGCTGGTCGCGTCACCGCCCGAGACAACCACCACCGCGGCCGAGGACGGACGCTTCTCGCCCCCGCCGCCCGGGGCGCTGGAACAACCGGCCAGCAATGTCATCGTCGCGAGCAGGGCAGTCAGGCCCAACAGTGGTCGTCGCATGAGCAAAACGCTAGCAGCCTGCGCCGCCGTGACAGGATTAATGCATCATGAGTGTCCCTGGCCCCCGCGTCGTCTTCTCCGGCATCCAGCCCACCGCTGACTCGCTGCATCTCGGCAATGCTCTCGGTGCGGTCCAGCAGTGGGTTCCTCTGCAGGACGACTTCGATACGTTCTTCTGCATCGTCGACCTACACGCGATCACCGTGCCGCAGGATCCCGCGGTATTGCGTAAGCGCACGCTGGTCACTGCAGCGCAGTACCTGGCGCTGGGCATCGACCCGGCACGCTCGACCATCTTTGTGCAGAGCCACGTGCCCGCCCACACCGAATTAGCCTGGGTGCTCGGCTGTTTCACCGGTTTCGGCCAGGCCTCGCGGATGACCCAATTCAAGGACAAGTCGGCCAAGCAGGGATCGGATTCCACCACTGTCGGCCTATTCACCTACCCGGTGCTGCAGGCCGCCGACGTGCTGCTCTACGACACCAACCTGGTTCCGGTCGGGGAGGATCAGCGACAGCACCTTGAGCTTGCCCGTGATGTCGCACAGCGATTCAACGCACGCTTTCCGAAGACGTTGGTGGTGCCGGACGTGATGATCGCCAAACAGACCGCCAAGATCTACGACCTGGCCGAGCCCACTGCCAAGATGAGCAAGTCGGCGGCCACCGACGCAGGTCTGATCAGCCTGCTCGACGACCCGAAGGTGTCGGCCAAGAAGATCCGCTCGGCGGTCACCGACAGCGAACGCGAGATCCGCTTCGATACCGAGGCCAAGCCCGGGGTGTCGAATCTGCTCTCCATTCAGTCCGCGGTCACCGGCGCCGACATCGACACCCTGGTGGCGGGATACGCCGGCCGCGGGTACGGAGACCTCAAGTCCGATACCGCCGACGCCGTGATCTCCTATGTCACTCCGATCCGGGCGCGGGTGGACGAACTGCTTGCCGACCCGGCCGAACTGCAGGCCGTCCTGGCTGCCGGTGCCGAGCGGGCCCGCGAGGTATCAGCGGCGACGCTCGGCCGGGTGTACGAGCGGCTGGGGTTCCTTCCCTGCTGAAACAAGTGTGGCGTCGTGTACTGCGCGCCCAGCAGCGCTACACCAGGGCTCAGGGCGACTTCTATGCCGCCGGTATCACCTACTTCACGATTTTCGCGTTGTTCCCGCTGTTGATGATCGGCTTCGCGGTGGTCGGCTTCGTGCTCACCAGCCGCCCGCAACTGCTCGCCGAGATCGACGCCCGAGTCAAGTCGGCGGTGCCCGGCGATCTCGGTCCTCAGCTGATCGCGCTGATCGAGTCGGCCATCGACTCGCGGACATCGGTCGGCATCATCGGGTTGGCCACCGCGATCTACGTGGGACTGCTGTGGATGCAGCGGCTTCGCGAGGCGCTCACACAGATGTGGGGGCAGCTCAGTGCCACAACAGGTTTCGTCAAAACCAAGCTGTCCGATCTGCGCGCCCTTGCAGTTGCGTTCGCGGGCAGCCTGCTGACCATCGGGCTGACCGCGCTGGCCGAGCCGATGTTAATCGTCCCCTCGGTCGGTGTGTCCTGGCTGCTGTTCACGGTGATGATCGCCCGGCTTCCCCGTCACAGCGTCACGTTTCGCCGGTGCGCGGCTGCTGGATTGCTGGCCGCGGTCGGGTTCGAAATCTTCAAGCAGGTGGCCTCGATCTACCTTCGGGTGGTGCTGCACGGCCCGGCCGGCACGGTCTTCGGCCCCGTGCTCGGGGTGATGGTGTTCGCCTACATGACCGCCAGGTTGATGCTGTTCGCCACCGCGTGGGCGGCGACGGAGATCAGCGTGCCTGCGCCCGTTGATTCAGCGAGCGCGCAAACCCGATCAGACTGAACACGATGAGTGTGCCGATCACGGCCACTCCGATCCGCACCGGAAGAGCGTCGGCACTCAGCATGGGCGCCGCGCTGATCGCGGCTTCCGGTTTCGGCGGGATCAGGGACGGGTCGGGCTCGATCAGGGTGCCGATCTTGGTGCCGGGAGCGGTGGCGTACCCGTAGTCGAGCAGATGCGCGGCCTGCTGCCACGGCGGGATCGGCTCGCGGGTGCCGCGCAGCAGCACCGAGACCAGTCGACGTCCGTCGTGGTTGGCCGCGCCGACGAAGGTCTGCTGGGCATCATCGGTGAAGCCGGTCTTTCCGCCTAGTGCACCCGGGTAGTTCAACAGCAGCTGGTTGTCATTCTCGAGCTCGTAGCCCGGGGCGTCGCCGTGGCCGGGGAAGTTGTAGGTGCGCGTTCCGACGATATTGGTGAAAGTCGGGTTGGCGAACGCGTAGCGGTAGAACAGACCCGTGTCATAGGCCGAGGTGCTCATGCCGGGTCCGTCGAGACCGGACGGTGTGGCCACCCTGGTATCCCGGGCGCCGAGCTTTCCGGCCAGCGTGTTGATCTTCTGCATCGCGACATCCATGCCGCCGAGCGCGACGGCGAGGGCGTGGGCGGCGTCATTACCGGAATGCATGAGCAGACCGTGCAGAAGGTCGTTGACGGTGTAGCGGCCGCCGACGTTGACGCCGACCTTGGTGCCCTCGGCGTTGGCGTCGGACTGGGTGCCGTCGATGATCCTGTTCAGCGGAAGCTCATTGATCGCCTGCATCGCGATGAGCACTTTGATGATGCTGGCGGGGCGGTGGCGGCCGTGCGGGTCGCGGGCCGCGATGACGTCACCGGTATCGAGGTCGGCCACCAGCCAGGCCTCGGCCGAGATGTCCCCCGGCAGCGCAGGGGTTCCGGCGGCGACGATCACCCCGCAGCCACTGAGTGCGTCGCCGCCGACCGCCGACGCCGGCACCGGCAGCGGCTGGGGTGGGTCGCCGGCGGTGGGTACTTCGGAGGAGTCGACGGCCGGTGGGGTGGAGACTTTGTAGGGGCAGGTGTTGGGGTCGGTCGAGTTCATCGGTTCGGCCCACGCGACCACCGGCGCTCCCACCATGAAGAGGGTCGCCGCCAGGGCAGCAGCCCGCCGCAGTCTGGTCATCGTCACCATCGCCTCGCAGACTAGGCGATACCGGCCTGGATGCCGGGGAGCCTCGCCGTCAGGCCGGGACGGCGCAGTGCGCGACGGCCGGGAAGCCGATGCTGCTCATCCATAACCGGCCCCGGTGCTCCACCAGGCCGGTCACCACGCCGAAATCCGGGCGCTTCATGCGCACACCGGCAACCGCGGCTCCGGTGTCGGGATCGAACGCCACCGCATAAACCTCCGGGACGATCTGCGGTTGCATCCGGTCGGGCAGCGCCCACACAAGTTTGCGCAGCACCGGCGCACGGGGCGCCAGGGCGTCGGCGGCCGCATTGCGCGGGGTCACCATGGCCACCCAGATCCGGCCATCGGATCCCGTCGAGATGTTGTCCGGCATGGCGGGCAGGTGCTCAGTCAGGACAGTCACCGTTCCAGCCTGCGGTCCGGTCAGCCAGTACTTGCTCAGCCGCCGGCCCTGAGTCTCGGCGAACACCAGAGCCGTGCCGTCGAGGGTTGCGGTGAGACCGTTAGCGAAGTACAGGTGGTCGAGCAGGGTGATGACCCTACCGTCGGGATCGCGCCGAAACAGCCCGCCGTCACCGCGCGCCTCGATGATCGCGCCCTTGAAGTTGGCGTAGGTGAACTTCGCGGTGGACTGGGTGAAAAAGATTGTGCCGTCCGGTAGTTCGACGACATTCGAGCAGAAGTTCAGCGGCCGGAAGTCGACCGCATCCACCAGCACCTCGGTGTGCCCGGTCGTACGGTCCATCGCCAGCAGACCGCCCGGGCTGGTGCAGATCAGCAGCCGACCGTCGTGGGCCACCGTCATCCCGAGCGGTCGTCCGGTGGTCTGTCCGACCACGCTTACCATGCCGTCCGGGCCGATCCGCACGATGCGTCCGTCGACGAGCCCGGTCCACAGCGCGCCGCCGGCATCGACCACGATGTCCTCCGGCGCGTCACCCGGCATCGGAACGACAATCAGTTCAGCGGGCCCGAACTCGGGCAGCGGCGCGACCGGTGGGGGCTGCCAGCGGACCGGGTCGACGGACGGCTTGGGGTTCGTAGGAGCCGGGTTCACATCAACCGGCCGGCTTCGCCCAGCACCCGGTGCAGGATCTGATAGATCTCGTCGAACTCGGCCGGACCGCTGATCAGCGGTGGAGCCAGCTGAACAACCGGGTCCCCTCGGTCGTCGGCGCGACAGTAGAGCCCGGCCTCGAACAGCGCTGCGGACAGGAATCCGCGCAGCAGGCGCTCGCTCTCGGAGTCGTCAAAGGTTTCCCGGGTCTTCTTGTCTTTGACGAGTTCGATGCCATAGAAGAAGCCCTCGCCGCGCACATCGCCGACAATCGGAAGCTCCAGCAGTTGCTCGAGGGTGGCCCGCAGGATCGGCGCATTGGTCTTGACGTGGTCGTTGATACCTTCACGCTCGAAGATGTCGAGGTTGGCCAGTGACACCGCCGCTGACACCGGGTGCCCGCCGAAGGTGTAGCCGTGGCCGAAGGTGGTCTTGCCGTCGTTGAACGGTTCGAACAGCCGGTCGCTGGCGATCATCGCGCCGATCGGCGAATACCCCGAACTCATACCTTTTGCGCAGGTGATGATGTCCGGCACGTAGCCGAAGTCATCACAGGCGAACATCGATCCGATGCGGCCGAACGCGCAGATCACCTCATCGGAGACCAGCAGCACGTCGTATTCGTCGCAGATTTCGCGGACTCGCTCGAAGTAACCGGGCGGCGGCGGGAAGCAGCCACCGGCATTCTGTACGGGTTCGAGGAACACCGCGCAGACCGTGTCGGGCCCTTCGAACTCGATGGCCTCGGCGATCCGGTCCGCGCAGTAGCGGCCCCAGGCTTTGATATCGGTGTCATACGGTTCGGGCGCACGGTAGAAGTTGGTGTTCGGCACCCGGAAGCCGCCGGGGGTCAGCGGTTCGAAGGGTTTTTTGAACTCGGGCAGGCCGGTGATGGCCAGTGCGCCCTGCGGTGTGCCGTGATAGGCGATCGCTCGCGAAACCACCTTGTATTTACCGGGTTTGCCGGTCAACTTGAAGAATTGCTTGGCCAGCTTCCAGGCGCTCTCCACCGCTTCGCCACCGCCGGTGGTGAAGAACACCCGGTTCAGATCGCCGGGGGCGTAGTGCGCCAGCCGGTCGGCCAGTTCGATCGCGGGCGGGGTGGCGTAGGACCACAGCGGGAAGAAGTCCAGTGTCTCGGCCTGCTTGGCGGCGGCCTCGGCAAGCTCGGTGCGACCGTGGCCGACCTGCACCACGAATAGCCCGGACAGGCCGTCGAAGTAGCGCTTGCCGTGGCTGTCGTAGATATAGCAGCCCTCGCCCCGGGAGATGATCGGCGCGCTGATGCCGTGGCCGTGCCTGGCGAAGTGTCCCCACAGGTGGCGGTCGGCCTTGGCCGACAACTCCGCGGTGAGATCCCGAGTTTCGGTGGTGGTCATCGTGTTCCCCAATTGTATTGTTGTTTAACGAGTTTCAGGTAGACAAGCGTTTCGGTGGAGGTCACCCCGGGTATCGCCCGGATCTCGGTGTTGAGTAGGTTCAGCAGTTCGGCGTCATCGGCGCAGACGATCTCGGCGAGGGCGTCGAAGGTGCCCGCGGTCAGCACCACGTAGGACACGGCATCGATTTTTGCGAGCCGCTCGGCGACCTTAGTGGCATCGCCCTGGCAGCGAATGCCGACCATCGCCTGCCTGCTGAACCCCAACTGCATCGGATCGGTGACCGCGACGATATCCATCACGCCGGCGTCAATCAGCCGCTGAACGCGCTGGCGCACCGCGGCCTCCGAGAGGCCGATGTCCTTGCCGATCCCGGCATAGGACCGGCGGCCGTCGCGCTGGAGCTTCTCGATGATTGTCTTCGACATCTCATCCACCAATCGATTGTGCACGGAATCCGTTGCCATAAGCAACTGAATGTGCGGAAAAGGCCACTGTCGCGCCGATTTAGCGCAGGAATTCGCAGCGGCCGCTCGAAGGCTCGGTTACCGTTGGCCGGTGATTCCCAGTAGCTGGATCGACGGCGCGCCGGTGACGACCGACGGAAGCCGACATCAGGTGATCAACCCCGCGACCGGCGAAGGTGTCGCCGAGCTTGCCCTCGCCACGCCCGCCGACGTCGATATCGCCGTCGCATCGGCCCGTGCGGCGCTGCCTGCCTGGTCGGGCGCCACCCCCGCCGAGCGATCCGCCGTGCTGGCCACACTGGCCGAACTTGTCGAGTCCCACGGGCCCGAGATCGTGGCCGAGGAGGTCAGCCAGACCGGCAAGCCGGTGCGGCTGGCGACCGAGTTCGACGTTCCGGGCAGCATCGACAACATCGCGTTCTTCGCCGGTGCGGCCCGCCACCTCGAGGGCAAGGCCACTGCGGAATACTCCGCGGACCACACCTCGTCCATCCGGCGCGAGGCCGCGGGCGTGGTCGCCACCATCACACCGTGGAACTACCCGCTTCAGATGGCGGTGTGGAAGGTCATTCCGGCGCTGGCGGCCGGCTGCTCGGTAGTCATCAAACCCGCCGAGATCACCCCGCTGACAACGTTGACGCTGGCCCGCCTGGCGACCGAGGCGGGATTGCCCGACGGGGTGTTCAATGTCGTGACCGGGGCCGGCGCCGATGCCGGCACCGCGCTGGCGGGTCACTCAGGTGTGGACGTGGTGACATTCACGGGTTCGACCGCAGTGGGCCGAAAGGTGATGGCGGCGGCGGCCGTTCACGGTCACCGCACCCAACTCGAACTCGGTGGCAAGGCGCCATTCGTGGTCTTCGACGATGCCGACCTCGACGCCGCGATCCACGGCGCGGTGGCGGGGGCGTTGATCAACTCCGGGCAGGACTGCACGGCGGCCACCCGGGCGATCGTGGCGCGCAATCTGTATGACGACTTCGTTGCCGGGGTGGCCGAGTTGATGGGCAAGCTCGTCGTGGGCGACCCGGCCGACCCCGATACCGATCTGGGCCCGCTGATTTCGCGCGCGCACCGCGACAAGGTGGCCGCAATCGTCGCCCGCGCGCCCACCCAGGGCGCCCGCATCGTCACCGGCGGAACGGCTCCCGACTCACCCGGGTTCTACTACCTGCCCACGCTGCTCGCTGATGTCGCCGAGAGTTCCGAGGCCTACCGCGACGAGATCTTCGGGCCGGTGCTCACCGTGCGGCCCCATGACGGTGATGACGACGCACTACGTCAGGCCAACGACACCCAATACGGGCTGGCTGCGTCAGCGTGGACCCGCGACGTCTATCGCGCGCAGCGCGCATCCCGGGAGATCAAGGTCGGGTGTGTCTGGATCAACGACCACATCCCGATCATCAGTGAGATGCCGCACGGGGGCGTCGGGGCGTCGGGGTTCGGCAAGGATATGTCGGACTACTCCTTCGAGGAGTACCTCACCATCAAACACGTCATGAGCGATATCACCGCCGTCATCCAAAAGCCTTGGCACCGAACGGTGTTCAGGCTGCGCTAGCCGCCCTTGGTGAACTCCTCGCCGGTCTCCGGGTTGATCGCGGTCTCGCCCGGGGGCAGGTTGGATAGGTCTTGTGCGATAACGGTCGGCATGTCACCGGAGTCGGGCAGGCCGAACATCGGCTCTGACCCGGTCGCGGGTACCAGCACCAGATCGGCGCTGGAACGCATCGGCAGGGTGAGGCCGTGGAAGTAGTCCGGTGAGGCCAGCCACCACACCACCATCATCACCACGCCGAGCACCAGGGCGCCGATGCCCACCACGGCGACCGCGCCGAAGCCGAAGATCGTGACGTTATTGCCGTCGTCATCGGTCAGCCAGTCCACCTTGGCGTACTGGATCAACCCGTAGATGAAGATCACCAGCAGGATAATGCCGCCCAGCAGGGGAACGATCCCGCGCATCACCAGGTCACGTACTGATTTGGTGAGATCCTTGCGGTAGAACCAGGTGCAGGCGAACCCGGTGAGGCCGTAGTAGAAGGCGATCATCAATCCGACCGAGCCGATCAATGCCGACAACAGATTCGGGCTCACCAGAGTGAAAAGCACATAGAACAGAATCGACACCCCACCCATCACCAGCGTCGCGACGGTGGGAGTCAGGTACTTGCGATGAATCTTGGCGAACGACGACGGCAAGGCCTTGTAGACACCCATCGACAGCGTGGTGCGCGCGGTCGGCAGGATCGTGGTCTGGGTCGACGCCGACGCCGACGTCAGAATGGAGGCGGCGAGCAACATGATGCCGACCTTGCCGATGAAGCTGTCACCGAACAGGTCTGGACCGATGGCGGCGAAGGCGTCGGCGGCGTTGTCGGGATTGCCCAGGCCGATGCCCTCTTTGCCCACGCCGGCGAAGGCGACTGCCGATACCGCGACCAACGCATAGGTGGCCAGCAGCAGGAAGGTCGAGATGACCGCGGCGCGCCCCGGGGTGGTGCCGGGATCGTCGGACTCCTCATTGCAGGCGACGGCGGTGTCCCAGCCCCAGTAGATGAACAGCGCGGTCAGCAGGGCCGGGGCGATGACGGTGCTGAAGTCCAGTCCGGCAGGCCAGAACCAGTCCAGCCGCGGATGCAGCGAGTAGGTCTCGGCCTTGCCCGCGTAGACCTTAATCAAGGCGACGATTGAGAAGGCAATCAGCACAACCATTTCGATGCCTAGCAGTGCGTACTGGATTCGCGCCGAGACCTCGATACCGCGGTAGCAGATGTAGGTCATCACGATGATCCAGATGACTCCGGCCACCGTTGACCACAGTGTGCTGTCGGCCAGTTCGGCCACGCCCTCCCAGCCCAGTTCGCCGACGAAGGTGAACGAATACGCGCCGGCGATCTGGGCGAGGTTGGCCATCACGATGACGTCGGCGGCGATGATGCCCCAGCCGCCCATCCAGCCGACCAGCGGCCCGAAGGCACGGGAGGCCCAGGTGAATGTGGTGCCGCAGTCCGGTTCGGCCTTATTGAGTTCCTGGTAGGCCACCGCGATCATGTACATCGGGATGAATGCGAGCAGCACGATCGCGGGAGCCTTGACTCCGGCCAGCAGTGAACCGCCGCTGGCGACGACCAGGCCCAACGTTGCGGCCAATGAATAGGCGGGCGCGGTGGAGGCCATGCCAACGACGATGCTGGAGACCAGGCCCAGCGCCCCGCCCTTGAGGCCCTTACTCTCGACCGACCCGGTACCGCCCACCGGCTCGACTGCTAATTCGCCTTTGCTCATAGCCGAACACTACGTTTCAGCGAACTCCGCCGCGTGTCGAAACGACGTATTGCCTGCGGCCACTGCGTGGCCGCATCGTCAGCGAGCGAACATCAGCGCGCGCTTGACCTCCTGGATCGCCTTGGTGACCTCGATACCGCGCGGGCAGGCTTCGGTGCAGTTGAAGGTGGTGCGGCAGCGCCAGACGCCGTTGGCCTCATTGAGAATTTCCAGCCGCTCGGCTGCACCTTCATCTCGGCTGTCGAAGATGAACCGGTGGGCGCTGACGATCGCTGCCGGCCCGAAGTAGCTGCCCTCGTTCCAGAACACCGGGCAGCTGGTGGTGCAGCACGCGCACAGGATGCACTTGGTGGTGTCGTCGTAGCGGGCCCGGTCGGTCGGACTCTGGATGCGTTCGCGGGTGGGTGCGTTGCCGGTGGTCATCAGGTAGGGCTTCACCGCGCGGTAGGCGTCGAAGAACGGCTCCATGTCCACCACCAGATCCTTCTCCACGGCCAGGCCACGGATCGGTTCGACGGTGACGGTGAGCTGCTTGTTGGGATCTTTGGGCAGCAGGTCGCGCATCAGCACCTTGCAGGCCAGCCGGTTGACGCCGTTGATCCGCATCGCGTCGGAGCCGCAGACTCCGTGCGCGCAGGAGCGGCGCATGGTCAGGGTTCCGTCCAGATAGCTCTTGACGTAGATCAGCAGGTTCAGCAGTCGGTCGGTGGGCAGGCACGGCACCCGGAAGCTCTGCCAGCCGCCGGAATCCGCGTAGGCATCGGGGTCTTCGGGATTGAAACGCGCGATTTTCAGCGTGACCATGACCGCACCCGGTGGGACGGGCGGCAGGGGAGGGTCGCCGACTTCTGCCTTCTCAATGATTGCGGTCACGGGTCAGTACTTCCGTTCCATCGGCTCATACCGCGTCTGCACCACCGGCTTGTAGTCGAGCCGGACATCCGACAGCAGGTCCCGGCCTTCCTTGTACGCCATGGTGTGTCGCATGTAATTGGTGTCGTCGCGGTTGGGGTAGTCCTCACGGGCATGTCCGCCGCGCGTCTCTTTGCGGTTGAGCGCGCTGGCCACGGTGACCTCGGCGAGTTCCAGTAGGAAGCCCAGTTCGATGGCCTCCAGCAGGTCGCTGTTATAGCGCTTGCCTTTATCGTGCACCGAGATTCGCCCGTATCGTTCCTTCAGCAGTTGGATATCGGTCAACGCCTGTTTGAGTGTTTCCTCGGTGCGGAACACCGCGGCGTTGTTGTCCATCGACTGCTGCAACTCGCCGCGGATATCAGCCACCCGCTCATTTCCGTGCTCGGAGAGGATGCCGGAGACCCAGTCGAGCACCATGCCGGCCGGATTCTCCGGCAGGTCGACGTGGGGGTTCCCGGCTGCGTAATAGGCGGCAGCGAGTCCGGCGCGGCGACCGAACACATTGATGTCCAGCAGTGAGTTGGTGCCCAACCGATTAGCGCCGTGCACTGACACGCACGCGCATTCACCGGCGGCGTAAAGGCCCGGAACAGGATTGGTGTTATCGCGCAATACCTGTCCGATCACCGTGGTCGGGATGCCACCCATGAGGTAGTGGCAGGTCGGATAGACCGGCACCAGTTCGGTGACCGGGTCCACGCCGAGATAGGTGCGGGCGAACTCGGTGATATCGGGGAGCTTGGCCTCCAGGACGTCCGCACCGAGATGGCGGACATCGATGTAGACGTAGTCCTTGTGCGGTCCGGCGCCGCGGCCCTCGAGGACCTCGAGCACCATCGAGCGGGAGACGATATCGCGCGGGGCCAGATCGACGATCGTCGGCGCGTAACGCTCCATGAACCGCTCGCCCTCGCCGTTGAGCAGCCGGCCACCCTCGCCCCGCACCGCCTCGGAGATGAGGATTCCCAGGCCGGCCAGACCTGTTGGATGGAACTGGTGAAACTCCATATCCTCCAACGGAAGTCCCTTGCGGAAGACGATGCCCAAGCCGTCACCGGTCAGGGTGTGGGCGTTGGAGGTGGTCTTGAACATCCGACCTGACCCGCCGGTGGCGAGGACGATCGCCTTGGCGTGGAAAACGTGAATATCGCCGGTGGCCAATTCGTAGGCCACCACCCCGGTGGCGACCGGCCCGCGCGGGGTCTCGGTCAGCACCAGGTCCAGTACGTAGAACTCGTTGAAGAATTCGACGTCGTGCTTGACACAGTTTTGGTACAGCGTCTGCAGGATCATGTGACCGGTTCGGTCGGCGGCGTAGCACGCCCGCCGCACCGGGGCCTTGCCGTGGTCGCGGGTGTGGCCACCGAACCGGCGCTGGTCGATACGGCCCTCCGGCGTGCGGTTGAACGGCATCCCCATCTTCTCGAGGTCCAGCACCGCGTCGATGGCTTCCTTGCACATGATTTCGACGGCGTCCTGGTCAGCCAGGTAGTCGCCACCCTTGACGGTGTCGAAGGTGTGCCACTCCCAGTTGTCCTCTTCGACGTTGGCCAAAGCGGCACACATGCCGCCCTGGGCGGCGCCGGTGTGGCTACGAGTGGGGTACAGCTTGGTCAGCACGGCCGTTCGCACCCGCGGGCCGGCCTCCACGGCGGCCCGCATCCCGGCCCCGCCGGCGCCGACGATGACGACGTCGTAACGGTGTTCTGTGATCATCTTCTGTTCCTTGCGGTTGTCAGGTGATGTTGGGGTTGAAGGTCAACAGTGCATAGGTGCCGACCACCAGGACGGTGAGCATGGACATCGCTAACAGTGCGTTGAGCCAGAAGCGGGTGGAGTCCTTGCGTGCGTAGTCGGCAATGATCGTGCGGATGCCGTTGCCACCGTGCAGTTGTGCCAGCCACAACATCGACAGGTCCCAGATCTGCCAGAACGGTGACGCCCAGCGCTTGGCGACATAATTGAAGTCGACCCGGTAGACACCGTTCTCCCAGATCAAGCCGATGAAGAGGTGGCCAAGGACCAAAAAGATCAGCACCACGCCGGAGAACCGCATGAACAGCCAGGCGTACTTCTCAAAGTTGGGCATCGCGTTATTGCGTCGCGGGGAACGGGGATTGTCCAGGCTTGAGGGGCGGTCGTGATCGCGCTCCCGGACCGGGGCGAGCGGGCCGAGTCGGCCCTCGCTGGCAGTGGTCACAGGAATCGCTCCGCCATGTGCATGCCGATGACGACCAGGACCGGCACCATGACGAGCAGCCATATCGCGGCCACCCCCCACAGCATCTGGCGCTGGTAGCGCGGACCCTGACCCCAGAAGTCGACCAGGATCACTCGGACGCCATTGAGTGCGTGGTAGAGCACGGAGGCGACCAGTCCGATTTCCATCAGGCCGATGATCGGCGTCTTGTAGGTCTCGACCACCTCGTTGTAGGCCTGCGGGCTGACCCGGACCAGCGCGGTGTCGAGGACGTGAACGAACAGAAAGAAGAAGATGGTGGCGCCGGTGATGCGATGCAGCACCCACGACCACATGCCCGGGTCGCCCCGGTAGAACGTCCGCCGTCGCCGCGACGGCGTGCTGCGGCCGACCGCTGCGCTTTCTACCGCTGTACTCATCAGGACCTCCAGGGACGTGCGTTCATATGGACTTTAACGTGGTTGGGGCGTTCATGAGAATGACGTGGGCATTACATCTGGTGTGGAGAAGATCTCACTTGCACAATTGGCGTTATGTTGACCTTCGAGATGATCAAGGGTGCCCCCAAGGCATTGCTGCACGACCATCTGGACGGGGGGTTGCGGCCGGCGACCGTCATCGACCTCGCCGGGCAGTTCGGTTATGACGGTTTGCCGAGCATGGATGCGGCCGAGTTGTCGGACTGGTTCCGCACAGCCGCACACAGCGGTTCGCTGGTCCGATACCTGGAGCCGTTCGCCCATACCGTCGCGGTGATGCAGACCCCGGAGGCTTTGCACCGGGTTGCCCTCGAGTGCGTGGAGGATCTCGCCGCCGACAACGTCGTCTACGCCGAGGTGCGCTTCGCCCCTGAATTGCATCTGGGCGGCGGGCTGTCGCTGGACGGCGTGGTGGATGCGGTGCTGGCCGGATTCGCTGATGGTATCCGCGCCGCGGCGGCCGGCGGCCGGACCATCGTGGTGAGGTGCCTGGTGACCGCCATGCGCCACGCGGCGCGGTCTCGGGCGATCGCCGAGTTAGCTATCCGTTACCGAGATGCCGGCGTGGTGGGCTTCGATATCGCCGGCGCTGAGGCCGGCTACCCGCCGTCGCGGCACCTGGATGCGTTCGAGTACATGCGGGCCAACAACGCCCGCTTCACCATTCACGCCGGCGAGGCCTTCGGAGTGCCGTCCATTCACGAGGCGCTGGCGTTCTGTGGTGCCGATCGGCTCGGACACGGGGTCCGCATCATCGACGATATCGAGGAACTGCCCGACGGTACCGCGGTGCTGGGGCGAGTGGCGGGGATCATTCGGGACAAGCGAATTCCGCTCGAGATGTGCCCGAGTTCCAATGTCCAGACCGGCGCGGTCACCGCCATCGCCGATCACCCCTTCGATCTGCTCGCACGCCTGCGTTTCCGGGTCACCGTCAACACCGACAACCGGCTGATGAGCGATACCAGCATGAGCAAGGAGATGTTTTGTCTCGCCGAGGAGTTCGGCTACGGCTGGAGCGATCTCGAGAGATTCACCGTCAATGCGATGAAGTCGGCGTTCATCCACTTCGATGAGCGACTGGCCATCATCGACGAGGTGATCAAACCGCGCTACTCGGTGTTGATGGGCTAGCCAATCCTGCGGCGGGGCCGGGGGTAGCGGCGTCTGCATCGCGGGCGCGGCCTACCCCGGCGGTATGTAGGTCTCTCCCCCCGGCGAAAAAAGAACAGGCCCGGTTACCGGGTTCTCCGTTACTACGGCATCAGACGTGCAACGGTCGGGGTACTACAACTCAATAACCGGGGGAACACATGGGGAATCAAATACCAGTGCCGATACAGCGGCATACCACTATCGACCAACTCCGTTGGGCGCTCGGGGGCGTCGATCCGGCGGCTCTGACCAACGCTGACGTGCGGGCGCTGTTGGGTCTAGTCCAGGCGTCGATGAAGGCGCGTGGGATCGAATAGATCGCAGCGGTATCGGCAGAGTCCTAGATCGGATCCCGAGACTCCGCGCAGTCGGTCGGTGTGAAGTCATCGTGCAGACGTCTATCGAACATGCGTTCTGTTACGCCAAACGTATCTGACAGATCGAGGACAGTTAGCTGACACAAGTGTGACGAGTCGCTTTCCTACCTGGAAAACGTGATTTGTCTCGATCTAGGTTCCGGTAGCGTTTGCTCCAAGACCCCGACGAGGGTTCGGGTGTCCTCACAAGGAGTTGTCAGACATGGGTGTGTCACGTTCGTGGTTCGGCTCCGGTGCGGTACTTGCGGGTGTGAGCGCGGCAATGCTCTACGGAGCGGGAACCGCCGGCGCAGATACCGGCGATGCCGCAGGGCCGACTGTCCGGCAGGCACACGCCGCGGCGACTTCGTCGGTCGCGGGTGCGCGGGCCAACCGGACAATTCGCCCG
>Ga0194035_1000910_pt1 | contig 16252 bp, 10 predicted proteins | sample JunL2320m_MetaG_FD_148680 | JGI IMG/M metagenome (GOLD analysis project Ga0194035, IMG submission 148680) | Anoxic zone freshwater microbial communities from boreal shield lake in IISD Experimental Lakes Area, Ontario, Canada - Jun2016-L239-20m | ecosystem: Environmental > Aquatic > Freshwater >...
CGACGTGACATCCCAGTTGAGAGACCGCTGAAGCCGATAGCCGATGGCGATCATATGCGGCCCGGTCATTGTGTTGACCGCCAGTTCGATGTCGCGGAAGGGCCGCTCCCGGGTCTTCACGCACTCGATGAAGTCGCCGTAGATGCCTCCGTGACCCTTGTACACGGGCACAGGCTTGCCCTCGCGGGGCTGGCCGTCTCCTGTGATCTGGATCGCGTCACCATGCGCCACCATGGGTTTCGCCGGTCGGAGTTGGCTAGGCCGGTTGTGATGCAGTTCGATGCCTTTGGGATATGTCAACGAGACGTAGGCTGCCTCTTTGCCGTCGGCCGATACGGGGTGATAGGTCACCCTAGTAGGCTGCAGCTCGCGCAGATCTGTGGCGAAGATGGTGCCTCCAAAGTGGTGAGCTCCCCAGTCGGTGAGGCTGCCGCCGGAATAGTCGACATAGGACCGCCAACTGTTGCCGCCGGTGCCGAAGTTGCCGTCGCAACGGCCAGAGTTGTATGGCTCCCACGGCGCCGGTCCCAGCCACAGGTCCCAGTCGATGTCGGGTGGTGTTGGCTGCGCGGGCAGATAGCAGGCCTGTGACGGGCCGCCCACGCTGATATCGACCGACTTGATCGCGCCGATCTCGCCGGCCCAGCAGGGCTGGACGATCGACCTGTAGTCGTCCATCACACGCTGGCTGCCGCCGGAGACGACGCGACCGTAGCGACGGGCAGCGGCGACCATGAGCGGGCCTTCGCGGAGGGTGAGTGTTTCGGGCTTCTGCAGATAGACATCCTTGCCCTGACGGCAAGCGGCGATCGTCATGATCGCATGCCAGTGATCGGGAGTGGCGATGTGAACCGCGTCGATGTCGTCCCGCGCCAGCAGTTCGCGGAAGTCGACGTACGTCGCGCAGTCGCCGTTGCCATAGTGAGCATCGACCCGGCCCTTGCCGTCTTCTCTCCACTTCTTGCGGACGTCGCAGACGGCGGCATAGTGCACATCTTTTCTGCCCAGAAAAGCGCCCTGATCGCCTGAGCCCATGTTGCCGATGCCGATGCCACCGATCACGATCCGGTCGCTGGCCGGCGGCGTGGAGGCGTTGCCCAGCGCCGTGGAGGTGATCACGTAGGGGGCGGCAGTCGCGGTGCCAACCGCAGTGCCCGCCACCTGAAGAGTCGCTTTGAGAAAGTCACGACGCGTGCGGGTCGTGACCCGCGGTGAACCCTGAACCGAGCCAGATGTCCTAAGCACCATGCAATGCATCCTCCGCAACGGCGAGACCGGATAAAACCCGCCTTGCAGCGGGACAAAAATCTCTTGGAAAGTCTAACGCTGTTCTGAAAAAGTCGCCAAGGCCGGTGGCCGCGACGCCGGTCGCTGTCTCTCCGGCGGCTGAACTCGGTTCCTTCGGAGGCGATGGAACCGCGAACAACCGACCGGATGAGCCCAACTCCGGGTTGGAGCAGACTCATACGGTAAGTAATGTCGGGGCGACACGATTCGAACGTGCGACCTCTACGTCCCGAACGTAGCGCTCTAGCCAGGCTGAGCTACGCCCCGAGTTGGTGCGGCAACGCAAGCCGCACCGAAGGAGTCCACAAAGACTACCTGAGGGGTGGCTCTCAAGCGACCTCTTTCTGAAATCCGCGATCTGGTGCATAATTTGGCCGAGAGAGATCAATCGTTCTCCTTTGGAGTACTGCCGATGCCAACCAGACAATCTCAGGTTTCGCGTCGCCTTCCGCGGCGAGGATTTCTGAACACGGCGCTGTCGACGGCTGGGGCCGCGGTGCTAGCCCCAACGGTCATTCCAGGTTCGGCGCTCGGACTGGATGGGGCGGTGGCTCCAAGCGAACGCATTGTGGTGGGTGGCATCGGCCTTGGAGGCCGTGGCACCTACGACCTTGGCTGTTTTCTGGAACAAAAAGATGTCCAGTTTGCGGCGGTGTGTGACATCAAGGAATCGCGTCGCACGGCGGTGCAAAAAATAGCCAACGAAAAGTATGGCAATGAGAATTGCAAGACCTACCGTGACTTTCGTGAACTGCTCGATCGGCAGGATATCGATGCGGTGCTGATTGCCACAGGGCCCAATTGGCACGCCACGGCCGCCATGGCTGCCGCCAAGGCCGGCAAAGACATGTATTGTGAGAAGCCCTGCACAAAAAATATTTCCCAAAGCTTGATTCTCGCGGAAACGATGCGCCGCACCGGGCGGGTGTTTCAGGCAGGCACTCAGCGACGCAACCTGCCGCATTTTGCATTCGCCTGTGCGTTGGCTCGCACCGGGAAACTGGGCGCGATGAAGAAGGTATTTGCCCATCCAGCTGGGATGCAAGCCATGATGAGTGGTTGGCTGATTCCAGAGCCCGCGCCGAATCCGGATGTCGTTGATTGGGATATGTACTTAGGGCCCGCGGCCTGGCGGCCTTTCAATGCAAAACTCTTGGATGGATTCAATTTTGAAAAAGGCGGTGGCTTGGTGGGCGGCGGCGTGTTGGAATGGGGATCCCACTGCGTGGATCTCTGCCAGTGGGCTCTTGGAGATGTGCCTCCCCCTGTCGAATACAACGCGCCCAAAGATGGGCAACTGGTCGCACGTTACGAGAATGGCGTGGAGTTGATCTTCCGCGAGACCGGCTGGATTCCTCTGGGTTCGTGTCCTGTTCGGTTTGAAGGCGAGACCGGTTGGGTCGAAGCTGGCGATAGTGGCAAGCTCGTGTTGAGTTCACCAGCCCTCTTGGCCGGCAGAACCGTCGAGGAAATTGGCGGCTATCCTGCCACCTACCACGTGCGCGATTTTCTGGACTGCGTCAAAACGCGAGGCAAGCCCAAGGGCAATGCCGACGCTGCGTGCAATGCGCACATTGCATGCCATGCCGCCAATATTGCGCTGCACCTTGGCAGAAAGGTTCAATACGATCTTCACAAGCACGAGTTCATCAACGACCAGCAGGCCAATCGGCTGCGATCCGAGGCGTTGCGTGAACCGTGGAGGCTCTAGTCACCAACCGGGAACGGTCGAACAAAACGAAGGACAAGGGGTTTTCTTTTATGCGCATGCGTGTTCACGGCCGATGCTCGGGGTTGTGTTGTGGTGTGATGCTCGGGACAGCCGCTTTCTTGCTGGCCAATACTGTGCGGTGTGCGCATGCACAGGGACCATCGCCCGAAAGGGAGCAGAAACAAATCGCCGTGCTGCGGTCCAATGCGCCGGGAGCTGAAAAAGCGATTGCCTGCAAGCAACTGGCCATCGAAGGCTCCAGCGAGGCGGTGCCGGAATTAGCAAAACTCCTCGCGGATCCACAACTGGCCTCATGGGCCCGGATCGCACTGGAAGCTATTCCAGGACCTGCGGCCGATGAATCGCTGCGCAAAGCAACCGATTCGCTGGCAGGCGTTTTGCTCGTCGGCACGATCAATAGTATTGGCGTGCGCCGAGATCCGGGCGCCGTGGAAATTCTCGTCAAGCGGTTGCGGGATCAGGATGTCAGCGTGGCATCCGCCGCAGCGGTCGCTTTGGGCCAGATTGGAAATCCTGCTGCTGCTGCGGCGCTTCGCAAATCGTTGCCAATGGCTTCTGCGACAGGTTCTCCCGTCCTTGCTTCAGCCGTGGCTGAAGGGTGCGTGCTGTGTGCCGAGCGTTTGCTGTCGGCGGGAAAGTCTGCCGATGCGGCCGTCATCTACGACGATGTCAGGCGTGCAAAAGTGCCGCAGCAGAGAATTGTGGAAGCAACTCGCGGGGCTATTCTGGCCAGTCAGAGTGCGGGCATTCCAATCCTGCTCGAGCAACTTCGCTCTCCACAGAAGGAGCTTTTCAATATCGCGCTGGTCACTCTTCGCGAGCTTCCCGGTGGCGAAGTGGATGCGGCGATGGTGGCAGAAATACAGAAAACACAGCCCGAGCGAGCGGCCCTCATGATTCAGGCAATGGCCGATCGCCCAAAGACAGCCGGGCTGCTGCCAGCCCTGATCGCGCAGGCGCAACGTGGCCCCAAGCCAGTGCGACTTGCGGCCCTCAACGCCCTTTCGCGCGTCGGAGATGCGTCGTGTTTTGTGCCGCTGCTGGAGATCGGCAGGCAAGGCGATCCGGAACTGGCGCAGGCGGCGATGCAATCGATTGCCGATCTTCCGGGTGAGGCAGTGAATGCGGCAATCGTTGCGAAGCTTGCCACACCAGAAGGCCAGAGAGATCCGCTGGTGATTGAGGTCATCGGACGGCGAGGGATCGTTGCGACGGCGGCCCTGCTCCCATCGCTCGAGCATCCAGAACCTCGCGTGCGGTCCGCTGCGTTGACTGCCTTGGGCGAGACGGTGGAACTCGCCGAACTGCCTGTATTGATCGCGACGGTTGTGGCTGCCAAGCATCCGGAGGATGCCCAGGTGGCGGAGAAGGCCTTGAAGTCGGCGAGCGTTCGGATGCCAGACCGAGAAGCGTGCGCGACGGTTCTTGCGTCGGCTGTTGAACGGTCGCCGTCGGTGCCGACACAGGTGGTATTGCTCCAAATCGTAGGTGCAGTGGGCGGAACAAAAGCGTTGGAAACGGTGGGTGCCTCTGCAAAGAAAAAAGATCCTCTGCTGCAAGATGCCTGTAGCCGCCTGTTGGGCGAGTGGATGACAGTCGATGCGGCTCCTGTACTGCTGGATCTTTCAAAGACAGCCGAGGGGGAGAAGTATCAGGTGCGGGCCCAGAGGGGCTACATCCGGATTGCACGGCAGTTCGTGCTGCCGGAAAAGGAGCGGGCGGAGATGTGCCGGCAGGCGTTGGCCGTCTCCAGCCAGACGGCAGAAAAAAAACTGGTGCTGGAGATTCTGAAACGGTATCCAAATCTGGACTCGTTGACGATTGCCATCAACGCCATTGGTTCGGCGGATGTCAAGGACGAGGCCACTGAAGCCGCCAGAGCCATTGGGGGAAAGTTGAGCAACTCGGCAGAAGCCAAGGCTCTTCTCACCAAGGCTGGCCTCAATTAACAACGTACGTGTCAGCCAGTAACACCGAGCGAGTGGGTCTGGATTCCCACCCTGGCACGGGCAAGAGGCGATTGCTGCGCTACCGCCGTGAAACTGGCATCGGTATCGCAGCGGGTTGCATCAACGCTCCTTGTGAGGCGGGCAGTTCCCAGGGGCTGAAGGCAGCCCAAACAGGATTGTGATCCGATACCTCAAGAGCCTTGTCAATCGACAGTCCAAACGTGTTTTGGAGGTCGACCACGCCCCACCGCCCGGTGTACTCGCGGGTGGTGATTGGGTCAAAGATGAGGTTGTCGTACGTCTTCGTGCGGCGCGTGTTGGTGGGTACGCCCGAAATGGCCCATCCGATGCTAGGTATTTTTTTAATTCGGCCAAACTGCATCGGGGAGGCATTGAGATCACCGAGTAAAATCACGTCATCCTCATCGGGCCGAGCCGACCGCATGACGACAAACACGTCGGCCAATGCATCAACTTCTTGCGACACCTCGTCTGGGTCGGTGTGGGTGTCGACCATCCAGAAGCTGAATCCTCGTTCGGGCTGGGTGGTGCGAACGCGAAAGCGGGCATACATCGGAGGGCGATGGAGCCGATCAGCAGGGTCTCGTATGGTGCCAACAGATGCGGTGTCAAGCTCGATACGGTTGGTGTCGTAGATGAAAGTGTATTGCTCTTTGCTCACCGTGCGGCCGAGTCGTGGCCCGATGACGTGTTGGTAGCGACTGCCATCGGCGTTGATCACTCGGACGAATTCAGGGATGATCGCATCGGATTTTGCACGCACCTCTTGGATCGCAACGATATCGAAGGTGCGCACCACGCGGGCGAGCACGTCGACCACTTCCGGCTTGGCCATTTTCGACTCACCAAACACCTGAATATTAAAGCTGGCGATGAGTACCGCATCAGATGGCTTCGCTTGCGGTGGAGTCGTTGCCATTGGAGGGCCAGGCGCGATCAGCGGCACATTCGCTGGAGCGGGTGCGGGCGGAGATGCCGGTGTGGGCTCTAGCCTCGACGGCGATGAACTAGCGGCATAGGCAATCGACGCGGTGGGAGCCGAGGGCGGATGGATCCCTGGGGTAGCCGTGCTGGGGATCCAACTGTTTGCGTCGGCCTTCCTGTTTGCGTCGGGCTTCGTCGTCTCGACTGCTTGGGCCTGTTGGCCGCTGAGTCCGAGGGTGGATGCCAGTGCCGAAATGCATGGGCCAAGCCAAGGCAGATCTGGCATCACCCAACCGGTTGCACCGGCGCCGCCAATCAGCGCTGCGATGGTTGTGAGAGCCGTCCAGAAAAAGCTGGAGGAGGCATTCGTTTCGTTTTTCTTGTGTGCCATCCGCGGCCTCCGTGCGTCGCGCCTGTGGCGCGGGGATCGCGGTGCACCCCTGCCCGATCGCCATCCGTGGCGACCACCCGAGTGAACGGGTCTTCCGTCTCTATCGGCAACATCGAGGCCGGTTGTTCGGGAAGCTTCCAAGGCAACGGCAAGGGCCGCCAACCGGTGGGCTTACGAACCGATTGCCTCGAGAGCCTCGCTGGCCAAGCGGGCCATTCGGGAATCACTCTGCCCAGCAGCCTGCAAGAGTGCCGGACGGGCCAAGAGAGCAGCTGGGCCAATCTGCCCGAGCGCCCAAGCCGCCCGCTGCCGCACCGAGAGGTCGGCCGACGAATCAATGCAGGCCGCCAGTGCAGCTACCGCAGACGACGCATCCTGCCCGAATCGCCCGACGAGCGTAATGGCCCAGTAGGCAACCAGCGGCTCGCCGGAGGTGACCAGTTGCACGAGCTCTTGGACCGCACCTGTCGGTGGAGGGCCGAGGTCTTCCAGTGCCGCAACTGCCCATTCGCGGACTCGTTCGTCGGCGTCGCCACAGGCTCGCACCAATGGGAGCGTCACCAACGATGCCACCGCATGCGTTTCGTCGTTCGGGCAGGCCTGGCACGCATGACAGATCATTTCGGCCGCTTCGGCTCGCCGATGAGCATCGTTGGCGGCAAGCTTTTCTATCAGCGTGGCCATATCGAGATTATCTGCACGGCTCATGGGATATGTGCTCCTGCCTCGATGCCCTCGGGACGCCAGTCGAGGAGTTCCATTTCCGCCGTGCGTCGCCCACGAAATTCATTGATCTTCGGCTTGAAGGCAACGTCAAATGGCTGCCCTGGCTGTGGCAGATGCGGGAGCCATTCGGCAGCACCAAACGCGATGGCTCGCACCCGTGCGCCGTGCTGCGTGAGATTCATCGAGAGGTGCCGTGCCCCCACGCCTATCGTGCGAGGTGGCTCGGTGAGACGCACGCTCGACGCGCAGAGTACGGGCCTCCGGTTCGCTTGGCCAAAAGGAGCCAGCTTTTCAAGCTGTTCGACCGTATCGAGCGTGAGGCCAGCCAGTGTTGTCTCGCCGTCGATCATCACCTCCGCATGTCGCAGTGAGGCGGGCATTCTGCTTGCGACGGCTGCCACAAACGCACGGCGGAAGGTGTCAATTTTCGCATCCTCGATGCGCAAGCCAGCCGCTGCGGCATGCCCACCACAACTCAGCAGATGCTCGCGGCAGGAGAGCAACGCTTCGTGAACGTCAAACCCCGGCACGCTGCGCAGGCTGCCAATGCCCGGCCTGCCTTGATGCTCGTCTTGTGCAATGATGACAATCGGCCTGTGAAACCGCTCTGCCAGTCGACCGGCCACGATTCCCACCACACCCGGATGCCAGCCTCGCTGGGCCAGCACGAGGGCTGCGTCGTCTTCGGGATGAAAGAGTTCCGTGGCCTGTTTTGTGGCCGACAGTTGGATGCTGCGATCGATGGAGTCTCGCTGGTCGTTGAGTTCATGGATCCAGTCGGCCAGTTGGACAGCCCGAACGGGGTCGGCTGTGGTCAGCATTTCAATTCCATACGCAGCTTGGCCGAGCCGGCCGGCCGCATTCAGGCGAGGCGCTAGACGAAACGCCACGTCCTCGCTTTCGAGCTTCGATTTCTCGTGTAGTTTCGCCAACTCCATGAGCCGAGCGATGCCTGGGCCACCCCGATTTCGCAAGCATTCCAACCCGTGTTTCACATAGATTCTGTTTTCATCCAAGAGCGGCACGACATCGGCCACGGTGCCAAGCGCCGCCAACCCGATCGACCGCAGCAGCATCTCCCGGAGGCGTGGCGTCACCTGCTTGGCGCCGCAGTGTCGCGTGGCAATCGCCCACGCCAGTTTGAACGCCACGCCCGCGCCACAGAGTTCGCCAAAAGGATAGCTGAATCCTGGCAGTCGGGGATGAACGAGCACTGTGGCCTCGGGGAGCGTCTCAGCAAACGAATGGTGATCGGTGACAATCAGTTCGAGACCGAGTTGTTTTGCGGTGAGGGCCTCGGCGACGCTCGCAATGCCGCAATCAACCGTAATGACCAACTCGGCTCCCTTGTTGGCGAGCGTTGTGAGCGCGTCACTGTTGAGGCCGTAGCCCTCATCGAATCGGTCGGGCACATACCACGTGGGCGTTGCGTCGATCGCCTCAAGGCATGCGATTAAGATCGCCGTGGCGCACATGCCGTCCGCATCGTAATCGCCGTAGACAACAATGCGCTTGCCAGCTTTGGCCGCTGCATAGATGCGGTCGGCAGCCTCAGGAATCCCTGGGAGTAGTTCCGGATCGCGAAGGTCCGAGAGAGAGCCCGCAAGAAATGACTTCACAGCCAAAGCGTCGGTGAGGCCACGGGCTGCGAGTAACCTCGCGACGATCGACGACACGCCCGCTGATCGTTCAAGCCCCGCCACCACGGCTTGATCGTGCGGCTGAATATGCCAGCGTTGAGGCATTGAATGAGTCCCTTGGGGAGCGGCAGTTGAAGTATACAGGATCTCGATCCAGGGCCAGAGAGAGAAAGATTGTGGCGACTGTGCCTGCGGGTGGGCGGGATGGATTCGTACTCGGCCAGCGACTCGCTATAGTGTGCATCTTCGCCGTCGCGCACGTCTGCTTCATAGAGAGGTTCTCATGTCGAGTGTTGCTACAAATTTTCCCCAGCTTCCGGTCAAGCCTCATCGAAATGATGTGCCAAAAGACAAGGTGCTCTGCGAGTACTGCACGGCTAAGTGCTGCCGCTATTTCGCGTTGCCGCTGGAAACGCCGACAACTCGAGAAGAGTTTGAGTACATCCGCTGGTTTCTGCTGCACGATCAGGCCTCGGTATTTACCGAGGACGGCGATTGGTATGTCTGCGTGCACACTGTTTGCAAGCACCTGCAGGCCGACCAACGCTGCGGCATCTACGAAACGCGTCCACAGATTTGTCGGGAATACACGACAAAAGACTGCGAGTACGAAGACGACTGGGTGTACGACCAATATTTCGAGACGGCCGAGCAGGTGGAAGAATACATGGATGCCGTGCTTGGCCCTGGCGGCGAGCACATCGGAGACGGCCGCAAGGGAAAAAACAGTCAGCGATCGATTCGGAGCGCAAAGCCTGCCCTGCTCCCCATTCTATAAAAATAAACGGTGGCTGCCACGGTTTATTGTGAGGTTGTTTTGTGATAGAGCCACGCACGCTGAAAGGGTTTCGCGACCACTTGCCTGCGCAGGCGCTGGCTCGCGAAAATATTTTGGATATCGCGCGTAGGATCTACCGTTCCTACGGCTTTGCACCGATTGATACCCCAGCCCTTGAGTATCTGGATATTCTGATTGGAAAGGGAGGGGACGAGACAGATAAACAGCTCTACCGATTCAAAGACCATGGCGGCCGCGATGTGGGAATGCGGTTTGATCTGACCGTGCCATTGGCTCGGTTTTGTGCGCAGCATATCGCTGCGATCGGCACGCCTTTCAAGCGGTATCAGATGGCCAGTGTGTGGCGTGGCGAAAACACGCAGCGGGGCCGCTACAGGGAGTTTATGCAGTGCGATTTTGACACGATTGGCACCGCAAGTCCTGTGGCCGACCTTGAAATGGTGCTCGTTGTGCACGATGTGCTTCAAGCAATCGGCATCGAAAAGTTCACTGTGCGAGTCAATGATCGTCGCGTTCTTAGCGGGATCCTTCAGGAACTCTCCCTAGACGATCGATCGACCCACGTGCTGCGTGCGCTCGACAAACTCGGCAAGTCGTCAGCCGATTTAGTGGCCACAGAACTCAGCTCGCACCGCGTTCCGGACGAGGCGATCGCAAAGCTTCTGTCGATGGCGCAGCTCCAAGGCACGTCAGCCGATGTGCTCGCGGCGCTCGACGCGTTGGTTGGCTCGTCGGAAATCGGATGCGTTGGTGTGGCGAGCTTGCGAAAGGTGCTCGACGGGGTGCACCAAGCAGGGGTGGCGGCTCGGCGGGTCGTAGTGGATCCATCGATTGCTCGAGGGCTCGACTATTACACAGGCATTGTGCTGGAAAGTTTTTTGGACGAACTACCCGGCCTCGGCAGCATTTGTTCTGGTGGCCGCTACGATAATCTGGCTGGTCTTTACACGAAGCAGTCGCTGCCAGGCGTTGGAGCTTCGGTTGGAATCGACCGGCTCCTCGCGGGCCTCGAAGAGTTGGGACGGCTGCACCTGACGGAGACTCCAGCGGACATTTTCCTCGTCTTTTTTTCAGAGGAATATCTGGGCGACTACCTCCGCGTGGCAGCGGCACTCCGCGGGGCCGGCATGGCCGTGGAATTTTTCCCCGAGGCCAAGCGAGTCGGGCAACAGATCAAGGTGGCTGCCAAGAAGGGATTTCCCGTAGCACTTTTGATCGGCAGCGACGAATTTGCCGCTGGCACCGCGCAACTCAAGAACCTCGCCACGCAGGCCAGCGCCACAATTGATTGGCACGGTGATCTGCACGTGCTGGTGGATGCCATCCACTCCCAACTCCAGGCCATTCGAGCAGGGCACTAATCTGGATGCCCGTGCGGCCGGTCATGACTCGGTCATGACTCACAGGAGGCAGCCCTCGCTAGTCATTTAAGGATCGGCACATTCGCTCTCGAAAGAGGAGCAGGCCGTGGCTGGCATGGTACAAGGCTCCGCACTCCACATCCAGATCGGCAGTCTGTTCGAGGTAGGTTACAAGCCGCTCAGCGGCCCTCTGGACCCACGGTTCACCCAATCGCTCGTCATCCAGCCACGCCACCAAGACTTCAAAAATATGTCCTGTGGTACTCAGCTTTGCAAACGTATCGGCCGATGTGCCAGGGCGGTCGAATGAATGGATTGAAAAGCTGCCATCTGCCTGTTGGAACCGCCTGGCACGCTCAATAGAAGATTCTATTGTGTCATCTGCGGCCGCCCAGCCGCCGGAGAGTTGTGTTGAAGTTTTACGTTCACGCGTTGTGTCGGTGGCACTCGCAGCGATGTGGCGGTTGAGTGCTGAAACCAAACCGTAGAGCCGGTGCGCGCCGCCGCACGCGCTGGTAGAAATATCTGCAGCGGCCTCCATAGCAACAACACGTTCGGTGGTCCATGTGGATCCATCTCGCGCCTGCCACTTGGTATCCGGCGGCAGATAGGCTGAGAGCGCCATGAGCGTCCACGTGGCTTCCTGTCCTGGCTTGATGTCGGCCTGCGCCTGCGTAAGAAGATCGTTGACGGTGTAGTGTTTTCCGGCCACGACAAGCTTTGTGTCGAGTGGAATTCCTGTCAGGCCGCACTGCGAGAGATATCCAAGCCATTGATCCGGATGCCCTTGGCCCGTCGTGCTGCCTTCCTCGACCACCGCAAAGAGTCCGGTGTCTCCCCGCCGCAACGCCCAACCCTTCAACGTGCCATCGTCCAGCAGGTAGTCCATCGCCGACGACACGCTGCCGTTGTGCGCCAACGGAAACTCGGGCCCAAATGCCAGAATGCCATGCACCACCTGCCATGCCCCGTGGACCGAAGCGTTGAGAAGCCGAGCGTCGCGGGCGTGAGCTAAAACGCCGTCGATGCGGCTGCAGAGGCCTTCTCGTGCCATCGCGAATCCGACAGGGGCGTTCTGCCCCGCTGCCTCATGAAAAGCCTTGTCGGTGCCGGCTTGCGTGGTCGGACGGCCGCATCCAGCGAGGAGGCAGAGCATCAGGGAAGCCACGATATTCGGGAGAAACTCACGGAGACAATCGACGTGAACTTTTCGGCCGGTGACTGCGTACATACGACCGTTCCTTTCAGCAGTGGCTGTTGTAGGTGTCAATCGGGGTGGGGGGGACGCGGGGCCGGGCGACACGCTAGACGACACGCTAGAATAGGATACCTTCCAGTTGTGCTCGCACGGGCACAACGGCTGCGTATGTTTTTGTCGTTGATTGAAGTGGTTTGCTTTCAGGAGTGCAATCGAAACGATGCCTTTCTTTTTTGACCCAAATTACATGCTGGCGATTGCTCCAGCGATCCTGCTGGCTCTGTGGGCACAGTGGCGAGTGCATGCTTCGTTTGCGGCCGCATCGAAGCAACCGGCACCGCTCTCCGGTGCCGCTGCGGCCAGACATATTTTAGACTCAGCCGGTGCAACCAACGTAACCATCGAACAGGTACCCGGGCAACTCACAGACCACTACGATCCACAAACGAAGGTTTTACGATTGTCGGAAGGGGTGTACGGCAGTCGTTCGCTGGCGGCCGTGGGCATCGCCGCGCACGAGGCTGGGCATGCATTGCAGGACGCGCAGGGCTATTCGCTCATGGCCATTCGCAATGCGGCCGTGGGAGTGGCCAATTTTGGGAGTGGCTTCGGGCTCATCGTGTTTATGGTCGGGCTCGGAATGGCCCTTGCGCCCTTGGCATGGTTGGGCATCGCACTCTTTGGAGCCACGGTGTTTTTTCAGCTCGTCAATTTGCCCGTGGAGTTTGACGCCAGCAACCGAGCGAAGGCACAACTTGTAGCATTGGGCATTGTGCCTGCTGCCGATATGCTGCACGTCAATCGAGTGCTCAACGCCGCAGCATGGACGTATGTCGCCGGCACGCTCCAGAGCATCCTGACGCTGCTTTATTATGCCAGCTATCTCACCGGCGGTAGTAGCGATTCGGATCGCTAACGTTTGTTGTTGCAGTCTCTACGGCCAACTCGGGCAAGTGCTATCAGGCACCTGGCTTGGATGTGTGGCGCGTGCGCCTCTACTGGTTGAGTGAGTACAGCACGACATTGAGCGCGATCTTCTCTGCATCCTGCCTGCTGTAGCCGGTGCATTCCATGGAGTTTTGCTTTTCCAATGCACAGGAAAGATCGTATGGGGAAAAGATCACGGCCCAGCGATCTCCGATACGAATACCCTCCAGCTTGGGTGGGATCAGTCGCTTTCGGGCTGCCATCGGGCCGTCGCCGCCGGATGGCTCGCGAAGCGTCACTTCGCGGATCGTGTAGCCGCCATACTCTTGGGCAGTAAAGATTGGGTCATCGGCGGGAATGTCTTCGAGCGCGTGGTTGGGCAGCACGGCGACGAGTTCTTCGCGAAAGGCTTTTGTAAATTGGGCAGAGGCACAGACGCTGTCGGCCAAGAGCGTGCCGCCCCGCTCGAAGAACTGTCGCAGCCGTTCGCGGCGAGGAGCATCAAACGTAAATCCCTGACGGCCGTGCATGAAGACGAGGTGGTAGTCGAAGAGCCGTGGATCGGCGGGATCGATCTGGCTGGGCGTGTCGTCAACGCGAATGCCAAGTTCCCTGGCCGCAGCGCGCAAGATGTTGGCAAGTGCGGCAGGAGCCGCATCGCACATGCCACTATGGCGGAGCTTGGCGATCGCAATCTGGCCTCGCTCGAACTGGCGTCGCGGTTCATCGATGCCACGGTCGATCGCAAAAAGTTCGTCCTTTCGCTTGAGCTCCCGGTTGGTAGCATATGCCAGCACGTTGGTGCCAATGGCTAGCGCCGCATTCACTTCATTTTTGACGCTTGCCGGTAGCGTGTGGCTGGAAGCACCCCCAATCTCCCAGAGGCAGGAGAGGCTCGGCATGGCCGGTTCATGCTTGTCGAGATCTGTCGGTGGGGCGTAAATCAGGCACGTGCGGCAGCCATAGTCGACTCCCAAGAGGGGACGGTGCAGCTCGGGTGGCACAATCTCCTCAGCGTGCCAGGCCGGATGCTCAGGCGGCAAGAGACGGAGTTGGTATTCCGGCTCGGGAAATATTTCACCAACGAGCTGTCGCAATCGCCTATCAAAATCACCACTGGATGGGCAGCAGGCCTCCGCAAAGATAAATCCCCCTTCGTCGATGTAGCGTCGCAGGCGAGGTCCGGCATCCGGACCAATCGTAAAAGCACTTTTTCCAGACAGCCAGAGAACAGGAGCTTGTAGAAAATCCTCGGTGGTGGCCTGCGGCGTATCGAGCACGTGCCACGAGAGGCCGGCAGGATAATCCTTCCGCCAGCGGGATTCGACGTGTTCAACCAGATGAGCGATGTCGTGTCCGTGTCGATTCCAGTCAGATTCCGGGTTGTGGCGGCTCTTGGCAACGATCACAGGCCGGCGGCCCTTCGCCAAAAAGAGCAAGGCAAAGCTTGTGGCCACGACGGGGTCTTCGATTCGTCCTCCTCGGAATGCGCCTGAAAAAGCATCTTGAGTGTTGACAAACATCTTTGCCCCCTCCAAATACCAGTCGGCCTGTCCGATGTAGCGACGGGCGGTGAACCTCCCCACACGTTCCAAGCCGTAGAGATAGTAGTAGTGCCACGTCTGCCCACCCGTGCCCGGATTTTCCAGAACCGAGAAATGCTTCCCGAGCCATTCGAGACCTCGCTCCAGCACCTTGGGCGATGAGCCGCCGCCGCAGCAGGAAACGTGATCGCGGGCAGCGCGAGCATCGGGGGTGCCGATGTGTTCGGAGGTGATCCACACGCTTGCAATGCCGGCGCATGTCATGCTGCCTGATCCGCCAACGTTGCCCACCGTGTACCCCCAAGAGCCATCGCTGTTGGCACAGGCCACCCAGTATTGCTGCGCTCGCATCCACGTCTGAGCGCCAACCCGCACGCCGGCACGATCGGCTTCGTGCAGCGCAAGCAAGGCAAACTGCGCGTTGGAGTTGTCACCGGTGCCTTTTGCTTTGCCATACGACCACGAACCCGCCGCTGGACCCTGCACCACCTGGCTCTCTTCGAGCCACTTGACATTGCGTTCGAGTATGGGTCGATCAGCATCGGGGGAAAGCATGGCCAGTGCGAGCGTCTGAAGCGACACGGAGTAGGTTTCTTCAGGCTTCTGTAGTCGAAGCCAGTCGAGCGATCGCTGCATTGCCACGTGGCTCCTCTCAACGCCTGCATTGGCTAGCGCCAGCACCACGAGGGATGTTGCCCCGACGCGAGTGTCTTCTGTGCGCATGGCGCATTCCCAAGAACCGTTGGGCTTCTGCTCGCGAATGAGCCAGTCTCTCGCCTTCTCAATCGACCGCTGGATTTTTTGTGAGGAGACTGACGGGGAATCTTTATCTGCAGCCGCCAGAGGCTTTGCCCCGCTGGCCGGTAGGAAGAGGAGCAGGAGCAGTGCAACCGTTGTGGGTCGTCGGCCTGTCTGCTGGGGCGGTTGGTGCGAAAGAAAAGCAACCATAAGCAAGATTCACTGCTGCTCTCAAGAACTGCCACTGTGTCGGTCTGTTGGCGTCCAGCGAGACTGGAAGGAACCAAAACGACACACGGGCATGAATGCGTCGAACCATATTCAATGCTACCGCTTTTCGTCGCGGGCAGGAGGAACCCCCATAAAACCCTGATGATCAGAGGACACCGTTTGCCGCTTTGGCCGCGGCGGCGGATACTAAAGCTGTCCCGCGTCTAGACGCCACGGCTCGTGTGAGCCCAGGAAGGATCCCCAAGTGTCCACAGCCCCCCGCACTAAAACGCTCGACGACATTCTGCAGGAGTTCAGCCAACACAGGAAGCTGATGCAGGATGAATTACAAAAGGTCATCGTTGGCCAGAACGAAGTCATCGAACAACTCTTCGCCGCAATTTTCACTCGCGGACACTGCTTGCTCGAGGGGGTGCCGGGGCTGGCCAAAACGTTGATGGTGTCGACGCTTGCTAGGATTCTGGACGTCGGCTTCAAGCGAGTTCAGTTTACGCCTGACCTCATGCCTTCCGATATCACCGGCACCAACGTCCTTGAAGAAGATGACGCCGGCCGCCGCAACTTCCGGTTTGTCGAGGGGCCAATATTCACAAATATTCTGCTGGCCGACGAAATCAATCGCACGCCGCCAAAGACCCAGGCAGCACTCTTGCAAGCGATGCAGGAACGAGAAGTGTCCGTGGGGCAGGAAACCTACAGCCTGCCCGATCCATTCTTTACGATTGCCACGCAGAATCCAATCGAGCAAGAAGGTACATATCCGCTGCCAGAGGCGCAACTTGAT
>Ga0194035_1000912_pt1 | contig 16238 bp, 13 predicted proteins | sample JunL2320m_MetaG_FD_148680 | JGI IMG/M metagenome (GOLD analysis project Ga0194035, IMG submission 148680) | Anoxic zone freshwater microbial communities from boreal shield lake in IISD Experimental Lakes Area, Ontario, Canada - Jun2016-L239-20m | ecosystem: Environmental > Aquatic > Freshwater >...
GGATTGGAGCGGGCGATCGAGAAGCTTCGGCGGTTCTCCGGTGCGAGTGTCTCGGGCAATACGAACCAGCCGTAGGCGAAATTGAGAAGGGCAATGCCCGCCGCCACGAAGAAGGGAACGCGGGGGCCGAAGGTGCCGAGCAAGCCACCAATGGCCGGGCCGATGATGAAGCCCAGGCCGAAGGCCGCACCCATGAGGCCGAAGACCCTGGCGCGGTCCGCCGGCTTGGTGATGTCGGCGAGGAAGGCATTGGCGGTCGTGTAGGAGGCCCCGCAGATGCCAGCGAAGATCCGGCCAACGAACAGCCAGAGCATGGAGGGCGCGAAACCGGTGAGCAGATAGTCGATGGCAAGGCCGAAGACTGAAAGCAGCAGCACGGGCCTGCGGCCGACGGCGTCCGAAAGGTTGCCGATGGCCGGGCCGAACAGGAACTGCATGCCGCCATAGGCGAAGAACAGCCAACCACCCCAGATCGAGGCTCCGGCGAGGTCCGTTCCGCTCACCTCCTCGATGAGCCGCGGCAGAACCGGCATGACGAGCCCGAAACCCACCATGTCGAGGAACACGGTGATGAACACGAAGGTAACCGCGAACTTGCCGGGCCGGCGCGACATGGTTTCCTCCAATTGGCCGAGCCTCGTCTACGTGTGCAGCCAGCGCTCCGATCACGCCGCCCACCTGTCAGGTTACGGTTGGCTCCGGCGGATGTGGCTCCGCCGCCGCCGTATCTCCTGTTCCGTGCACCTTCTCGCGGCCCCACTGGAACACCACGTAGAGCAGCGGGATGAGGAAGATGCCGAGCACCGAGGCGCCGATCATGCCGCCGAACACTGTCGTGCCCACGCCGCGGCGGCTGAGCATGCCGGCGCCTTCGGCGAAGACCAGCGGGATGAGACCGGCGATAAAGGCAAAGCTCGTCATCATCACGGCGCGGAAGCGCTCCTTGGCGCCGGTGGTCGCCGCATCGACGATGCTGTGCCCCTTGCGCCTGGCCTCCATGGCGAACTCGACGATCAGGATGCCGTTCTTGGCGGCAAGCGCGATCAGCACCACGAGGCCGATCTGGGCATAGAGGTTGTTGGAGAGCCCGGACACCTTGAGCGCCAGAAGCGATCCCATGACACCCGCGGATACGGAGAGCAGCACGGCAATCGGGATCGTCCAGCTTTCGTAGAGGCCGACAAGGAAGAGATAGGCGAAGAGCACGGCCAGCCCGAGGATCATGGTGGTCTTGCCGCTGGCAGCCTTCTCCTGCAGCGCGGTGCCGGTCCACTCATAGCCGAAGCCCTTCGGCAGTGCAGTGGCGGCGACCAGTTCCATCGCGGCAATCGCCTGGCCTGAGCTGTAGCCCGGGGCCGGGCTGCCGTTGATGGTGGCGCTGCGCACGTTGTTAAAGCGGGTGATCGACTGCGGCGCGAGGATCAGCCGGGCCTCGGCGAAGGCGCGGACGGAGACCATCTCGCCCTTCTTGTTGCGGACGGAAATGCGATAGATGTCGTCGATCTTGGAACGGTCCACGGCCTCGCCCTGCACGGTGACCTGCCAGGTGCGCCCGAACATGTTGAAGTCATTGACGTAGGATCCACCCAGCACCGCCTGCAGAGTCGAGAAGACGTCGGAGAGGTCAATGCCCAGCGTCTGGACTTTGTCACGGTCGATATCGAGGAAGAGCTGCGGCGTGTTGGCGGCAAAGGTTGTGAACACCCGCGACAGGTTGGGGTTCTGGTTGGCGGCGAAGACGAGCCCGCGGGCCACTGCCGCCAATTCACGCGGTGCCGCGCCAGTGAAATCCTGCAGCTGGAACTCAAAGCCGCTGCCGGTGCCAAGGCCGATGATGGGCGGGAGATTATAGAAGATGACATTCGCCTGTCGCACGGCCTGGCCCTTGGCCATGAGCCGCCCGATGATGGCGTTGACGTTGAGCGACGGATCGGTGCGCTTGGCGAAGGGGGCCAGCGTCAGGACGAGCAGGGCGGCGTTTGACTTCACTTGCCCGTCGAGCATGGAGTAGCCGGCCACGGTCATCACGCCGGCGACGCCTTCCATCTGACCGGCCATGTCGGAAACCTGCTTGGCCACGGAGGTGGTGACGTTGAGGGACGACCCTTCCGGCAGCACCACCTCGCCAAAGATGGCGCCCTGGTCCTCGGCGGGGAGGAAGCCCGACGGCGTGACCTTGAACAGCCAGCCGGTGACCGGAAAGATCACGGCGAGCGCAATGAGGCCGATGATGGCCATGCGCACCAGGCGCTTGACGACCGCGGCATAGCCGTCACGCGCCATGTTGATGCCACCGAGGATCTGGCGCATCGGGAAGCGCTTCGGCCCATGGCTGTTCTTGAGCATGACGCCGCACAGCGCAGGCGACAGCGTGAGCGCGTTGAGGGCCGAGATGAACATCGAGACGGTGACGACGACCGCGAACTGCTTGAACAGCTGGCCCGATATGCCGGGAATGAAGGCTACCGGCACGAACACCGACATGAGGACGAGGGTGATGGCGATGATGGGTGCCGTGATCTCGCCCATTGCCTTGCGGGCGGCTTCCTTGGGCGTGATGTTGGGGTCTTCCTCCATCTTGGCTTCGACGGCCTCGACCACCACGATGGCGTCGTCCACCACGATGCCGATGGCGAGCACGAGGGCGAGGAGCGAGACGGTGTTGGCCGAAAAGCCCAGTGCCACCATCACCGCAAAGGTGCCGATCAGGGACACCGGAACAGCGATCAGCGGAATGATCGTGGCGCGCACGGAACCGAGGAACAGGAAGACGACGATGACCACCAGCGCGAAGGCCTCGAGCAGTGTCTTCACCACCTCGTGGATGCTCTCCTCGACGAACTTGGTAGTGTCATAGGTGACGTTGTAGTTCATGCCTTCGGGGAAGTTTGTCTTGGCCTCCTCGAGGATCTTGCTCACGGCCTCGGCACTGGCGATGGCATTGCCGCCGGGCGCCTGGTAGATGCCGATGACGGCGGCAGGCAAGCCATCCTGACGGCCCAGCGTTTCCATGAGGCGGGCGCCCAGTTCGACGCGCGCCACGTCCTTCAGGCGGACGAAGGAACCGCCCTCGGTGGCACGGATCACAACGTCGCCAAATTCCTCCGGCGTGGTGAGGCGGCCCTGGGCCTGGATCGACAGCTGGAAGGCCTGGTCGGGCAGGGATGGCGCCGAGCCGATGCGGCCGATGGCGGCCTGCACGTTCTGCTTCTTCAGCGCGTTGATGATGTCGGCCGGCACCATCTCGTAGTCGATCAGGCGCTGCGGGTCGACCCAGATGCGCATGGAATAGTCGGTCGGTGTCAGCAGGCTCACATCGCCCACGCCGCGCACGCGCTTCAGGCGGTCGAGCAGGTTGATGGTGACGTAGTTGGACAGGAACAGCTGATCCTGCTTCGGGTCAGTCGAGGTGAAGGCCACCATCTGGAGGATGGCGGAAGAGCGCTTCAGTACGCTCACGCCCTGGGTGCGCACTTCCTGAGGCAACTGAGCTTCGGCGAGCTTCACGCGGTTCTGGACGTTGACGGTGTTGAGGTCCGGATCGGTGCCGACTGCAAAGGTAATGGTGAGGGTGTAGCTGCCGTCGTTGCCGCTGGTCGACTTCATGTAGATCATGTTGTCGACGCCGACGACGCGGGACTCGATGGGCTGGCCCACTGTGGTTTCGACCACCTCGGCGCTGGCGCCGGCGTAGTTCGCGGTCACCTGCACCTGCGGCGGCACGATGTTGGGGAACTGGGCCACCGGGATCAGCTGCATCGCCACGAGCCCGGCGATGGTGATGACCAGCGAGATGACGACCGCGAGGCGCGGCCTGTCGATGAAGATCGAGGAAAACATCCGTCAGGCCTCCGGCTTGACTTCAGTCGCGTCCACGACCTGGCCGGGTTTGACCTTTTGCACGCCTTCGGTGACCACAAGGTCACCCGCCGAAAGCCCCTTGGCAATGGCCACGAAGCCCGCCTCCTGCCGCAGCAACTCGACGCGCCGCACCTCGATCTTCCTTTCCGAATTGACGACGAGCACGAAGGGACCGGACTGGTCGATCTGGATGGCGTTGACCGGCGTCACCAGCGTGGGCTCGGCGGACTGCGCCTCGACCACGGCAGTGACGAGCTGGCCATCGACCAGCAGCCCTTGCGGGTTGGGGAAGGTGGCGCGGACGTTGACGGAGTCTGTTCCCGTGTTCACGCCGACATCGAGGAAGTCCACCTTGCCGGGATACTGGTAGCGCTTGCCCTTGCCGATCTCGACATAGACGGTGTGGTCTCTGAGCTTGGCGTTGTCGCCCATCTTCTCGCGCACGGCGATGAGGTCGCGCTGGCTGACGGGGAAGGTGACGCCAATCGGATCCTGCTGGACGATGGTGGCCAGTGTGCCGCTCTGCGGGCTGACGAAACTGCCGACGGACAGCAGCGACTTGCCGATGCGCCCGTCGATGGGCGCGCGGATTTCGGTGTAGGAGAGTTGCAGCTTTGCCTGGTCAAGCTCGGCAATGTACTTGTCATACTGGCCCTTGGCCTCGTTGCGGGCGGTGCGGGCATCATCCAGCTTGGTCTGGGCGGAGGCTTCCTTGTTGACCAGCGTGGTCTGGCGCGTCAGCTCGATCTCGGTGCGGTCGAGCCGGGCCTTTGCCATGGCGACCGATGCCTCGGCTGCGGCAACCTTCGCCTCGTAGGGCGCCTTTTCGATCACATAGAGAAGGTCGCCGGTTTTGACGGACGCACCCTCGGTGAAGTTCTGCTTGTCGAGATAGCCCTCGATGCGGGCTAGCAGGTCCACCTTGTGAAGAGCCTCGACGCGGGCCGAGAAGCTGACGGAGGGACGGAGATCCTTGGCCTCGACCTTGACCACGGTGACGGCGGGGATGGGGGCGGGGCCGGCGGCCTGCTGCGTCGAGCCATCATCACAACCTGCAAGCAGGCCTGCGAAGAGGAGCATCGCGCCAAGTCCTGCGCTGCGTGCCGAGATTGTCATTCCGCCCTCCGTCGAGAATCCACCAATGACCTGAATAAGACAGGCTGCCAGTGAAGGGAAGCACGCGATTGTGAAGGCGCGGCTTCGCCTTTGCGAGGGTTTCATGTGCCCCTCAGGGAGAAAGTGGGAGGCGCGGGCGCTGCCCGGCGCGGTGTGCCAGCCGTGAAGCTGGCGGTAGAGCGCTGAGCAGCGCCCGCATCTGGCAGGTTGAGGCCTTTGGAGGAGCGCTTGCGGACTGTTCCCATGGAACATGTCGCCTTGCCTGAGGCGCGAGGGTCGTAATGCCCCCGGGTCTCCTCCTCGGCCCCCGGGAGTGTGGCACACGTTACGCCACACCCGCAGGCCTGCCCCCGCCCCGCCCGAGCTCACCGTCATGAGCAGGACCCCAGTTGGGGGGAGTGAGCGGACACATAGCACAATATAGGATTAAAGTCAATACGGAATTTGCTCTCTCGTCCTCTCCCGCCTGCGGGAGAGGAAGGGGCCCCAACGCAGTTGGGGGAGGTGAGGGAAAGCCCGCTCGCACTTGGCTGCCTCTGTGCCTTGCTTCCCCTCATCTACCCGTTGCGTTTTGCAACGGGTCCCTTCTTCTCCCCTGAGGGAGCGGGAGAAGACGTCACCACTGCCCATCATGCGGGGGCTTGCTCCGGCATCATTTGCGGGGCGGCGGAAAGGATACGCGGGTCAAGCCCGCGTATGATGAGGTGTGAGGGCCTCCCGCATCCTTCTTGCGATTGCATGACGAGGAGAGGCGGATGGTCGTTTAGCGCTGGCAGAGAGGGTGCATCCCCTCAGTGTTGCTGCATGTCCCGCGGGCGGTAGCTCTTGCGGCGGCTGTCGTAGCCTTCGAAGTATTCGCGCACCTGCGGGTGGCGGACCGGCTCACCGGTGTCGTCGACCAGCAGGTTCTGCTCCGAGACATAAGCCACGTATTCCGTATCCGCGTTCTCGGCGAGGAGATGGTAGAAGGGCTGGTCCTTGCGGGGGCGGATATCCTCGGGGATGGAGTTCCACCATTCCTCCGTGTTGTTGAACACGGGGTCGACGTCGAAGATGACGCCACGGAACGAGAAGAGCCGGTGGCGCACAACCTGACCAATACCAAACTTAGCGGTGGATGCGGTGCTCATAACCATTGCTTGCCAAGGATGGCGGCGGAAGGCAAGAGGCTGGCCTGAAATCCACCGGGCGCTGCTTCCATATGTCCGACATCCTCAACCTTGCCATGCCGTTCTTCGGCCTGATATTGCTTGGGGTTTTCGCCGCCCGGCGCTGGCAGGGGGGCGAGCAGGGGCTGGCCTGGCTCAACATCTTCCTGGTCTATTTCTCGCTTCCGGCACTGATCTTCCTCGTGGTGTCGGCGGCACCCTTCGAGCAGCTGGTGAACTGGCCCTTCGTGACCGCGACCACCTCGGTGACGCTGGCCGCCTTCCTGATGGTGATGACGCTGTCTCGCCTGCTACTGGGAACGGAATTCAGGACGGCGGTGCTGCAGGGCACGTCGGGCAGTTATGGCAATGTGGGTTACATGGGCCTGCCGCTGGCGGTGGCCTTCTTCGGGCCGCAGGCGGCAGTGCCGGCAGCGCTGGTGTTCTGCTTCGACTGCGCGCTGCAATTCGTGCTCACGGCCTTTCTCGTTACCCTCGCCAATGAGCGGGAGGAGAAGGCGCATTGGGGTGCCGTGGCCTGGCGCATTGCCAAGCAGGTGGGAACCCATCCCTTCATCATCGCCACGGTGCTGGGCGTCATCGGCTCGGCGCTGCACTTCGACCCGCCGGGTGCGCTGGGCACCATCCTCGACATGCTGATGAAGGCGGCAGGCCCCACGGCACTCTTCGCTCTCGGTGTGACGGTTGGCATGCGGCGCTTCGCTGGCGTGGGACCAGCACTTGTGCTGGTGTCCGTCATGAAGGTGATGGTGCAGCCGGTGCTGGCCTATGTGGTGGTGAGCATGGTGCCGGGAACACCGCCGCTGTGGCTGCACGTGGCGGTGATGATGGCGGCTCTGCCGACCGCATCCAACGCCTTCATCCTGGCGAGCCAGTACAAGTCCTATGTGGAGGGCGCCTCGACAGCGGTGATCGTGACCACGGCACTTTCCGCCGTGATCATTCCGCTGCTGATCTATGCGATCAATTCGGGTGCTGTGCCCTGATGGGCACGCATCACGCGCGGCAGGTTGGATGAGGGCGCCAGCCCATACTGCATCACCGCGCGGCGCAGCGGACCGAACTGCGAGAGCAGCGTCATGCCGGCAACACGGCCCGTCTCGAGCGCCATGAAGCCTGAGAGCAGCGAACGGTTCATCAGGTCGATCACCTGCTGGCGCGGCTGCACGTCGCGGCGGCGGCGGGCGTCGTAGTCCGCCAGGATGGCGGATGCTCCGGGGTCGTCCTCGCCCTCCATCAGGTCGGCGGCCTGGGCGGCATCGCGCAGCGACATGTTGAGGCCCTGCGCGCCGATGGGCGGCACCACGTGGGCAGCCTCGCCCACGAGGATGATGCGGTTCTTCGCGAAGTCGCGCGCCACCAGCCCCTGCATGGGGAAGAGGCGGCGCGGGCCGACATTCGAGATCAGCCCGAGCTCGCCATGGGTGCCGATCTGGATCTCCGCCGCGATCTCGCGGTCGGAGAGTTCGAGGAGTTCGGCGGCGCGCGCCGGGCGCTCCATCCACACCAGGGCCGAGCGGTTGCCGGGCATGGGCACGGTGGTGAAGGGCCCGGCCTTCTTGTGGTGCTCGGTCGAGATGCCGTCATGCGGGCCCGAGTGATCGAAGCTTGTCGCCAGTGCCGCCTGGTCATAGCTCCAGCGGTTGGTGCGGATGCCCGCCGCATCGCGCAGCAGCGAGTTGCGGCCATCGGCGGCAAGCGCCACGCGCGCGGTGAGGCGCTGGCCATCGGTGGTGGTGATGGTGACGGAGTCCGAAGCGGTGTGGACGGAGGCAGCGTCGGTCCCGGTGAAGGTGACACCCAGTTCCTGGGCGCGGGCGAAGAGCGCGGGGATGAGGATGCCGAGCGGGAAGTTCCAGCCGAAGGCCTCCTCGCCCAGCTCGGCGGGATCGAAGGTGATGGTGGGCGCCTTGAACAGCGAGCCCGTGTCATCGACCAGACGCAGCTTGCGCAGCGGCTGGGTGGCTTGCTTCATGTGCCCGGGCCACAGGCCCAGATGCATGAGAAGCCGGATCGAGGGCTGCATGAGGGCGACCGTGCGCGGGTCCGTGGCGTCGCCCTGCTGCTTGGCCACCAGCGCCACGCGGCGGCCGTCCAATGCAAGCAGGCAGGCGGCGGAGAGGCCGGCGGGGCCGGCCCCGGTCACGATGACGTCGAATTCGCTCATGGTTCGAAAATGGGCTTCCGTGACGGGGCGCGCAAGGTCGCTCTTGCCGCAGCTACTTTGCGGCCAGTGCGGTCTTCTTCATGCTGTCGCGGCCTGAGAAATGCTGGTGCCAGTGGCCGAGCTTGGGGTGGCCATTGCGCCAGTTGAGGTCGGGGAGCCGGAAATCGATATAGGCGAGAGTGACGGCGACGGCGACCGACCCTGCGTTCACGTCCTGCAGCAGGTCCATCCAGTTGGACTCGAGTTCATCGAAGCTGGCGTGGAGGCGGGCTTCGGTGCGCGCCATCCAGTCTTCCCACTGCAGGCCCTTGGGGCGCATGGCGGTTTCATAACGATAGGCCACTGCGGCATCGGCGAGGCCCTGGCCCAGCGCCTGCAGAGTGAGAACACGGAAACGCTTCGCGGGCTCATGCGGGATGAGGTTGGTGTTGCCGGCGGTGTGGGCGAGATATTCGATGATGACGCGGGAGTCATAGATGCCGTGGCCATGGTCTGTCTCCAGCACCGGGATCTTGCCGATCGGCGACAGGCTGGCGAGCTTGGCGTTGACTTCGGTGGGCTTCACCGGCTCGACGATGTGCTGCACCTTGTCGCCAAGGCCCACCTCATGGGCGGCGACGACGGTCATGCGGACGAAGGGCGAAATCAGGTCGCCGTAGATCTTCATGGGGCAGCACTCCTCAAAGGCTTGATGTGGCCCGAGGTTAGGCGAAGTTCCCGCCGCATCCAAGGGGCGGCGGGAAGATCTCAGTACTTGCGGAGAAGGCCGATCAGGCGACCCTGCACGCGCACCCGGTCAGGACCAAAGATGCGGGTCTCGTAGGACGGGTTGGCGGCTTCGAGTGCAACCGAGTCACCCTTGCGGCGCAGGCGCTTCAGGGTTGCCTCTTCGTCGTCAACGAGAGCGACGATGATGTCGCCGTTGTGCGCGGTGTCGCCCTTGCGGATGATGACCGTGTCACCGTCGAAGATGCCGGCCTCGATCATCGAGTCGCCCTTGACCTCGAGCGCGAAGTGTTCGCCGCCCGTCAGCATTTCAGGCGGTACGGCGATGTTGGCGGTGTGGTCCTGGATGGCGGAGATCGGCACGCCCGCGGCGATGCGGCCCATCATCGGCACGACGGCGGCGCGGGGTGCGCCGTCATTGGTGGCGGTTACGGGCTTCACGCGCCCGAGGTTGCCCTGGATGACATTGGGCGTGAAACCGCCGGCCTTCTTCTGGGTGAGGCTGGGGGAATGCGCATCAGGCAGCTTCAGCACCTCCAGCGCGCGGGCCCGGTTGGGCATGCGGCGGAGGAAGCCACGCTCCTCAAGCGCCACGATCAGGCGGTGGACGCCCGACTTGGACTGCAGATTGAGGGCTTCCTTCATCTCCTCGAAGGAGGGGGGAACGCCTTCCTCCTTCAACCGTTCATTGATGAACAGGAGGAGTTCGAGTTGCTTCCGCGTCAACATGGGCAGGTTCTCTCGATGTTCGTTTATTCTTTGTCCGGAATCGGAACAAATCCAAAACAAAGATATCCGTACCTGTTTAGTTCTGCAAGTGTTTACTTTCCGTAACTGTTCAGAAGTCGAGACGTAAGATCTTCACGACGTCACCCTGGACTGCCACTTTCGCTTGGGGAGGCCGGACGATAAGGGCCTGGGCCTCGCGAAATGTGCGCTGCATTGAAGAATCCTGCGTCGCGAAGGGGGTGACCGTGCGGCTGCCGTCCGGGGCCTCCACCAATGTGGCGCGGACATAGTCCTGACGGCTGTCGTTCGCTTTCATTGACGTACCGAGCCTTGCCTCGACCAGATCATCGCCCACGGGGAGGCCCAGAAGGGCATCGATGAGGGGCTTCAGGAACAACCGGGCGCAGACGAGGGAGGAAACGGGGTTGCCCGGCAGGCCCAGCACGTGCTGAGACTTGCGGCGACCATACATGAAGGGTTTTCCGGGCCGCATGGCGATCTTCCAGAAGTCGATGGCGACACCTGAGTTCTTCAGCGCCGCCTGAACATAGTCGTGGTCGCCGACGGAGGCGCCACCGGTGGTGACGAGGATGTCGGCCTTCGCGGCCCTGGCAACGGCGCGTTCGGTGGCCTTGAGATTGTCCGGCACGATGCCGAAGTTGATCACCGTGGCGCCGAGGTGCTCTGCCATGGCGGCGAGGGCGTTGCTGTTGGAGGAGACGATCTGGTCCGCCCTGGGCTTTCCGCCCGGCAGCACCAGCTCATCACCGGTGGCAATCAACGCTACGACGGGGCGGCGACGCACGGCGAGTTTCGGAGCATTGGCGGCGGCGGCAAGCCCGATGTCACGCGCGCCAAGCTTGAGCCCGGCGGGGAGCAGCGGATCGCCCTTGCGGAAGTCGAGACCGGCAAAGCGGATGTTCTGCTCGGGTGTGGCGGGCTGCAGGATGCGAATGGCCTTGCCGCTGGCCTCGGTGTTCTCCTGAATGATGACGGCATCCGCACCCTTCGGCACCGGCGCGCCGGTGAAGATGCGCACGCAGTCGCCACGCTTGAGCCTGCCCTTGAAACCGTGTCCGGCGGCTGAGAGGCCGATGAGCCTGAGCGTTGCGGGCACAGATGCGACATCCGCCGCAATCACCGCATAACCATCCATGGCGGAGGCATCGAAAGGCGGCTGGTTTCTGACAGCCTTGAGCGGCTTGGCGAGCACGCGCCCGAGTGCCAGCTCCAGCTTCACATCCTCGGATCGCAGCGGCTTCACGCCCTGCAGGATGCGCGCGCGGGCCTCTTCGACGGGGATGAGCGCCATGCCGATTACTCCGCGGTGAAATGTCCGGATTTGCCGCCCGACTTGTCGACGAGGCGGAGGTTGGTGATCTTCATGCCGCGGTCCACCGCCTTGCACATGTCATAGAGCGTGAGGCAGGCGACCGAGCAGGCGGTGAGCGCCTCCATTTCGACACCCGTCTTGCCCTCGACCCTGACGGTTGCCGTCACCTCGATGGTGGAAGCAGAAACGTCGGGCACGAAATCAATCGTCACCTTGGTGATCATCAGCGGGTGGCAGAGGGGGATCAGTTCATGGGTCTTCTTTGCCGCCATGATGCCGGCGATGCGCGCTGTGGCGATGACGTCGCCCTTCTTGGCCTTGCCCTCGCGGATGAGGGTGAGGGTCTCGGGCTGCATCTCCACCAGCGCCTTGGCGGTGGCGGATCGGCTGGTGACGTCCTTCTCCGAGACGTCCACCATGTGGGCGTTGCCCTCGGCGTCGAGATGGGTGAGGTGGCTCATGGCTTGGTCAGGATCGCACGGGTGGCCTGGGTCACGTCCTGCCGGCGCATGAGGCTCTCTCCGATGAGGAAGGCGTTGACGTTGACGCTCGCAAGCCGCGCGAGGTCGGAGGGCGTGAACAGGCCGCTTTCGCCGACCACCATGCGGTCCTTCGGGATGCGCGGGGCAAGCCGCTCGGTGGTGGCGAGCGACGTCTCGAAGGTATGGAGGTCGCGGTTGTTGATGCCGATCATGCGCGAGCGGAGTTTCAGCGCGCGGTCGAGTTCTTCCTCATTGTGCACCTCGATGAGGACGTCGAGGCCCCAGTCTTGGGCGGCGCTTTCGAGTTCGGCTGCGAGCGTGTCGTCGATCATCGCCATGATGAGCAGGATGCAGTCGCCACCCCAGGCGCGGGCTTCCACCACCTGCCATGTGTCGAGCATGAAGTCCTTGCGCAATGCAGGTAGCGCGCAGGCGGCACGGGCGGCGGTGAGGAATTCAGGCGCGCCCTGAAAGGAGGGCGTGTCGGTGAGAACAGAGAGGCAGGCAGCCCCACCTGCCGCGTATGCCTTGGCGAGCGTGGGCGGATCGAAGTCGGCGCGGATCAAGCCCTTTGACGGGCTGGCCTTCTTGATTTCGGCGATGAGGCCCCACTGGCCCGCAGCGGCCTTGGCATCGAGCGCACGCGCAAAGCCGCGCACCGGGGGCGCGGATCTGGCGCGGCCTTCGAGCTCCGAAAGCGTGGTCAAGGTCTTGGCCTTCGCCACTTCCTCGCGCTTGTAGGCGGCGATCTTGTCGAGAATGGTGGCCATCAGTCGTTCGATACCTTGACGAGTTTGGTGAGGGCGGCTTCAGCGGCACCGCTGTCGATGGCCTTCTGAGCAACGACAACGGCCTGTTTCAGGCTTGCCGCCTTGCCAGCCACGACGAGAGCTGCGGCGGCGGTCATCACGGCTGCATCGCGGAATGCGGACGGCTTGCCGCCTAGCACATGGCGCAGCGCATCGGCGTTGTGTTCGGCATCGCCGCCCTTGAGGTCCTCGATGGACGAGCGCGTGAGGCCCACGTCCTCAGGCGTCAGCGTGAAGGAGGTGATCTTGCCGTCCTTGAGTTCGGAAATCCATGTGGTGCCGGTGGGCACGATCTCGTCCATGCCGCCTTCGCCGTGGCAGATCCAGCAGGCCTCGCATCCAAGGTTCTGCAGCACCTGAGCAAGCGGCTCTACCCACTGCTTCGAGAACACTCCCGTGACCTGGCGCTTGGCACCGGCCGGGTTGGAGAGGGGGCCGAGCAGGTTGAAGATCGTCCGTGTGCCGAGTTCGACGCGAGTCGGGCCGACGAACTTCATCGACGAATGATGAGAGGGTGCGAACATGAAGCCGAGGCCCGCTTTCGTGATGCATTCGGAGATCTTCTCCGGCGGGACATCGATCTTGACGCCCAGTGCCATCAGCACGTCCGCAGCACCCGAACGCGAGGAGAGGGCACGGTTGCCGTGCTTGGCAACCTTGAGACCCGCACCAGCAGCGACGAAGGCCGCGCAGGTTGAGATGTTATAGGAACCTGAGGCATCACCACCGGTGCCGACGATGTCGATCACATCGGTTGGAGCGTCCACGGTGAGCATCTTCTCGCGCATGATCTCGACGGCGCCGGTGATCTCGTCCACCGTTTCGCCGCGCACGCGCAACGCCATCAGGAAGCCGCCGATCTGCGAGGGCGTGGAATCGCCCGACATCATCACGTCGAAAGCTTCTCTGGCCTCCGCGCGCGTGAGGGGGGTGCCGGCCGCCACCTTGGCGATGAGGGGTTTCAGTTCAGCCATCAGCGGGCCCCCGCCAGTTCGAGGAAGTTCTTGAGGATCAGGTGGCCGTGCTCGGAGGCGATCGACTCCGGGTGGAATTGAACGCCGTGCACATTCCGCGTCTTGTGCTGCAGGCCCATGATCTGGCCGTCGGCCTCGGCTGTCACTTCGAGGCAGTCCGGCAGGCTGTCACGATCGACGATGAGCGAGTGATAGCGCGTCGCCGTGAAGTCTTGCGGCAGGTCCTTGAACACGCCCTTGCTGGTGTGGTGGATCTGGCTGGTCTTGCCGTGCATCTGCGATGGCGCGCGAATGACCTTGCCGCCGAAGCACTGGCCCATGGACTGCAGGCCGAGGCAGACACCGAACACCGGGATGGTCTCCGAAGCCTTTTCGATCAATTCGAGGCAGATGCCGGCCTCGTTGGGCGTGGCGGGGCCGGGGGAAATGACGATGGCCTCGGGCTTGGCCGAGATCACCTGGCCGACGCTGATCTTGTCGTTGCGGTGGACGACCGTCTCGGCGCCGATGTCGCCGAGGAAATGATAGAGATTCCAGGTGAAGCTGTCGTAGTTGTCGATGAGGATGATCATTGCGCCCTCCCGGCCCGGCCCGCGAAGCGGACGGCTTCCTCGGCGGCGCGGAACAGGGCCTTGGCCTTGTTCACGCACTCCTGATGTTCACTCTCCGGGACGCTGTCGGCGACGACGCCGGCGCCCGCCTGAACATACATCTTGCCGTCCTTGACGATGGCCGTGCGGAGCACGATGCAGGTGTCCATTTCGCCATCAGCAGAGAAATAACCAACGCATCCCGCATAGACGCCGCGCTTGTTCTTCTCGAACTCGTCGATGATTTCCATGGCGCGCACCTTCGGAGCACCCGATACGGTGCCTGCGGGAAATCCCGCCACAAGGGCGTCGATCGCGTCGAACTTGTTCGACAGCTTGCCTTCGACGTTGGAGACGATGTGCATCACCTGGCTGTAATATTCGAGGATGAACTGGTCGGTGACCCTGATCGAGCCGATGTCGGCCACGCGGCCCACGTCGTTGCGACCGAGGTCGAGCAGCATCAGGTGCTCGGCGCGCTCCTTGGGGTCGGCCAGCAACTCCTCCGCCAGGGCGCGGTCTTCCGCCGGCGTGGCGCCGCGGCGGCGGGTGCCGGCGAGGGGGCGGATCGACACCTTGCCGTCACGCACCCGCACCAGGATTTCCGGGCTGGAGCCGATGACGGAGAACGTATCGAAGTCGAGGTAATAGAGGAAGGGCGAGGGGTTCACCCGGCGCAGCGAGCGGTAGAGCGCGAAGGGCGGCAGCGTGAACTCGGTCTCGAAGCGTTGTGAGAGAACGACCTGGAAGATGTCACCCGCTGCGATGTACTCCTTCGCCTTGAGTACCATCGCCTTGTACTCATCTGGCGAGGTGTTGGAGCGTGGGCTTCCGATGGGCGAGAGGTCTGCCTGCTGGAGCGACAGGTCGAGCGGGCGGTCCAGTGCGTCGACGACCTCGCCGATGCGCTCGCTGGCCCGTGCGTAAGCGGCCTTCGCAGACACGCCAGAGGCGGCATAGACGGGCGACGTTACGGTCACTTCGTCCTTCACGCTGTCGAAGATCGCCATGACCGTCGGACGGATCATCATGGAGTCGGGCAGGTTGAGCGTATCCGGGTTCGGCTCCGGCAACTCCTCCATGAAGCGCACCATGTCATAGCCCATGAAGCCGAAGACGCCGGCAGCCATGGGTGGTGCATCCTCCGCCAGCTTGATTCGGCTTTCAGCCAGCAGCGCGCGGAGCGACTGGAGAGGGTGGAGCCCGGTGTCCTCGAAGAAGCCATCAGGATCGAGCGATGCCTTGCGGTTGATCAGGGCCTTGCCGCCTTCAACCTTCCAGATGAGATCAGGATTCAGCCCGATGATCGAGTAGCGGCCGCGCACGGCGCCACCTTCGACGGACTCGAGCAGGAATGAATAGCGCGCGTTGCGCGCCAGCTTCAGCTTTGCCGAGACGGGCGTTTCTAGGTCGGCCACGAGCCTGGTCGATACGATCTGCGCCTCGCCGCGCTCATAGGCGCTGGCGAAGCTATCGTAATCTGGGGAGATGATCATTGTGGTTTTCCGGCAAGTAGGTTACGGGGAGTGGCTCAGTTCGTCTGTGGTCCCGAGAGCTTTTGCCAGAGGTCGTCGTTCATGCTGACGCCCGCCTGGTTCTGGAGGGCTGCGAGATAGGCTTCCAGCAACACGTTTGAAACCTGCGGCTGGAGTTGCTTGGCGATGCTCTTGGCATCGGGCGAATTGATGTCAAATGGCGGCAGCAGCACCGGCGCCGACTGCATCACGCGTGCGCCCTTGCCATCCGGCTCCACCGCATAGGCGAAACCGGTGTCCGGCACAGCGAAGAGGGCCTGCACGGCAGCCCGGCCGAAGCTGTCTCCCTTTTCGGTGCGCTTCAGCCCCTGGGACGTCTGGACCTGGGCCTTCACTTCGGCAGCGAGATCATCGAGCTTGGCACCGGTCCGCGCCCGTTCGACCAGCTTCTTGGCCTTGTCTTCCGACAGGGCCTTGACCTTTTCGGCGATGACCGCGGCGCGGGCCTGGTCCTTCACCTGGTCGAGCGGCTTCAGCGCGGCAGGAACCACCTCGCGGACTTCGTACCAGACATAGCCGTTGTCGAGCGAGATCGCGTCGTTCTCGACGCCGACGTCGCTTGACCATGCAGCCTGCAGAACATCCGGCTTGTGGGGAATGTCGATGTCCTTGCCTGTCTTGTCTTTGCCCTGGGCATCGCTCGCGGGGATGAGCTGGAAGGGAATGCCGGCCTTGGCGGCGATGTCCTCGAAGCTGGTCTGCGCGGCGCGGGCATCCTCGACCGCGTCATAGGTCGACTGGATCTGC
>Ga0194035_1000915_pt1 | contig 16231 bp, 17 predicted proteins | sample JunL2320m_MetaG_FD_148680 | JGI IMG/M metagenome (GOLD analysis project Ga0194035, IMG submission 148680) | Anoxic zone freshwater microbial communities from boreal shield lake in IISD Experimental Lakes Area, Ontario, Canada - Jun2016-L239-20m | ecosystem: Environmental > Aquatic > Freshwater >...
GCGAACACAAACCCCACTGCGTCGGCGCCCATTGCGACCGCAAACAACGCATCGTCTTCGTTGGTGATACCGCAGATCTTTACGAACATTCGGTTGCCACAGTACCGCGCAACTCGCGCAACGTGGCCGTTGGATGAGGGCTGGTGACCAACGTTTCGCCGACGAGCACAGCGTGATAGCCAGCCGCCTGAAGGTCACGCGCGTCGTCGCCTCCGCGCACCCCGCTCTCGGCCACCTTCACAAGCTCGTTCGGGATGACCCCGGCCATCCGCAAAGCCCGCGCATGATCAACCTGAAACGTGACGAGATCGCGTTGGTTGACCCCAACGATGCGAGCCTGCGCGGCAAGGGCAGCATCGAGTTCGCGTTCGTCGTGGATCTCGACGAGCACCTCGATGCCGATGTGATCGGCTAACGCATGCAGCTCGATCAGTTCAGTGGGGCTCAGCGCCGCAGCAATGAGCAACACACAATCGGCGCCCATCAAACGGGCATCGCACACATCGTGAGCGCTGACTGTGAAGTCTTTGCGCAACACCGGCAACAACACTGCTGCACGTGCGGCTTGCAGGTCGGCAACCGAGCCGGAGAAGAACTCTTCGTCGGTGAGTACCGACAACGCTGCAGCGCCACCAGCGGCATAGGCCTGAGCAATCAGCGCCGGATCGAGATCGATGTTGAGCGCACCCTTCGACGGCGAGCGTCGCTTGATCTCGCTGATCACGGCGAGTTCGCCGCTCGATACCGCGGCGCGCAACGGCCCCGCGAAACCGCGCACCGGAGCGCATTGCGATGCCTGCTCGATCAGCGCCTCAATGGGGCGCTGATCGAGCGCGGCAATTTCGCGATGACGAATCAGAATGCGATCGAGATACGTAGCCATGTGCGCGCCGACGTTAGCGGGTGATGCTGACGGGTGCCTCGGAGAAGGGCTTTAGAAGCCCTTACCGCCGATTGGGTTCGTGAACGTGATCTCTGGGCGGCCGCCCATGAATGGCTTCATTGCTGCGCCAAGCAGCTTGAATGCTTCGCTTCCGCCGTGAGCGGCGAGGCCCTCTTGGTTCTCGTACATCTCATAGACCCAGAGCACGTCGGCATCGACGGCATCTTCGTGAAGGATGTAATAGCGGGTGCCCTCTTCGCCTTTGGCGGTCTCGAGGCCAGCGGCCATCGCAGCAGCCAATTCGGCGCGCTGGCCGGGCAATGCGGGGATTTTTACGATGAGTGCTACCTGTGACATGACCGACTCCAAGAAGGGGTTTTGAGCGATTGGAACTCCCGACGGTACACGTGAAATACCCCACGAAACCTCATTGAGGTGTCACGATGTATCGATGGCTGACGCACAGACGATTGTCGTTGTCGAACACGATCCGAACATTGCCGACCTACTCGACACCTACCTGCGCAGCGCAGGATTCCGGGTGATTCTCGCCTCCACCGGCGAGCAAGGCCTCACGATCATCAACCAGACCTCCCCCGCATTGGTCGTCGTGGCCACCGTTCTGCCCGACATCGACGGCTTCGAGGTCTGCCGAAGGCTTCCGACAAGTCGCGTGATCCCCGTGTTATTTCTCACCAGTCGCGATGGCGAAGTCGATAGAACCCTCGGTGTCGAGCTCGGCGCCGACGACTACGTGACCAAACCATTCTCACCACGCGAAATCGTGGCCCGAGCAAAAGCGATGCTGCGGCGCGGCCACGCACCGGCCACGAGCGACGCCGACATCATCACCATCGGCGACGACTTTCGCATCGACCTTGCCGGTCGCGTAGTACACGTGAAGGGCGAGGCCGTCGCGCTCACCACCCGCGAGTTCGACCTGTTGGTTCACATGGCATCGAATCAGGGCACCGCTCTGGCGCGCCGAGCACTGCTCGACAACGTGTGGGGCGGCGATTGGTACGGCGACGAGGGCACGGTAGACGTGCACATTCGACAGTTACGCAACAAGCTTGGCGAAGAGTTGCCGCTGGCCCCCGTGTGGGGCTTTGGCTACCGTCTCGGCTGAGCCGTTCGTTAGAAGCCCAGGCGGGTAGTGATCTCGCCGAGCAAGGCGCTGATCGGAACACGAACCTGCTCGGTGGTGTCACGATCGCGGATGGTGACGGCATCGTCTTCGAGCGAATCGAAGTCGACCGTGACACACAACGGGGTGCCCACTTCGTCTTGGCGGCGATAGCGGCGGCCGATGGACTGCGTGTCGTCGTAATCGACCATGTAGCGCTCGCTGAGGGTCTGAAATACCTGACGAGCCAACGGCGACAACGTGTCTTTCTTTGACAACGGAAGCACGGCAACTTTGTACGGAGCCAGGCGGGGATGCAAACGCAGAATCGTGCGCGCCTCGCCGCCGACTTCGTCTTCGTCATATGCCGCGAGCAGGAACGCAGCCATGGTGCGCGTGGCGCCAGCTGCTGGCTCGATCACGAATGGCACATACCGCTCGTTGGTTGCCTGATCGAAGTAGTCGAGCTTTTGACCGCTGTGCTGAGCGTGCTGCTTGAGGTCGTAGTCGGTGCGCTGAGCCACACCTTCGAGCTCGCCCCAGCCCCATGGGAACTTGAATTCGATGTCGCTGGTGCCGGTTGAGTAGTGGCTGAGTTCGTCGGCGTCGTGCGCACGCATACGCAACAGGTCGGCTGGGATACCCAAGTCGATGTACCAGTTGAGGCGCTGTTCGCACCAGTACTCGTACCACTTCGGGCCGTCGGCGGGAGGAACGAAGAACTCCATCTCCATCTGCTCGAACTCGCGGGTGCGGAAGATGAAGTTGCCAGGCGTGATTTCGTTACGGAAGCTCTTGCCCACTTGGGCGATACCGAACGGCGGCTTCTTGCGGCTGGTCTGCAACACATTGGCGAAGTTCAAGAACATGCCCTGTGCTGTTTCGGGGCGCAAGAACACATCGGCACCAGCACCCTCAACGGGGCCGGCCTGGGTCTTGAACATCAGGTTGAACGCACGTGCCTCGGTGAACGAACCAGTGGCTTCACAGTTGGGACACACGTTGGGGTCGGTGAGGTGGTCTTCACGGAAACGCTGCTTGCACTTGGTGCAATCGACAAGCGGATCGGTGAAGTTGGCGAGGTGGCCACTGGCCTCCCACACCTGAGGAGGCGAGAGCACCGATGCGTCGATGAGCACGACATCGTCGCGCTGTTGCACCATCGAGCGGACCCACGCGTCTTTCACGTTGCGCAACATCAACGAGCCGAGCGGGCCGTAGTCGTAGCTCGAACGGAACCCGCCGTAGATCTCGGCGGATGGGTACACAAAACCACGGCGCTTGCAGAGGTTGACGATTTGGTCGAGCTCGGTTGCGGGCATAGCTCTAGAGGCTATGTCGCAGCTACACGGTTACGAAGCCTTTATCGAAAAGTGCAACGAGCCACGCAGTGCGCCCCCGCTTGCCCTAATGGCGCTCGAACACTGCAACCGAGCGCAATTTCCGCTCGATGTGATGCTCCACGGCTCTCGTTGCGTGCGAGCTCACCTCATGCGACGACTGCGTAATGGGCGCTGCCAACGCTGCGTTGAGCTGGCCACCCAAAATCATCCGCATCAGCTCGATCGCACCAGCGCTGATGGGCGCCCCGCTGCGACACGTGCGGCACAGCACCCCGCCGTGATCCATATCGAAGGCAACCAACGGCTCAGCGTCGCCACAGCGCACGCAGACGTCGAGCTCAGGGCGAACACCCTCAAGCGACAGCAACTTCCAGAAGAAGGCCGGCACAACCAACGGCGAGTCGCTGATGGCAATCGTGCGCAGCACGCCGACCAACATTCGATACAGCTGCGGATTCGGCTCACGATCCATTGCCATCTGATCGACGGCCTCGAGCACGGCCATGCCGCGTGTCATGTGGTCGAGGTCGACCATCAGCGGGGCGAGCGACTCGACGGTGTCGACCTGGTTCACGATGTCGAGATCACGACCCTCGTGCAGCAGCAACTGAATGTGGCTCATCGGTTCGAGCCGACCACCGAACTTCGATTTCGTCTTTCGGACACCCTTGGCCACAGCGCGCACCTTGCCGTGCTGCTCGGTGAGTAACACGATGATGCGGTCGGATTCGCCCAACTTGTATGTACGCAACACGACACCTGTGGTGCGATACATACGACTCACGTGATGCCGCCGAAGCGACGATGACGTAACGCGTATTCGTTGATGGCGTGTTCGAGATGCGGACTGGACAACTCATCCCATGCGGCATCGATGAACACCAATTCGCAATACGACAACTCCCAGACCAACGAAGGAGGCAAGCGATCAGATGGTCCGAGCACAACGGTGAGGTCTGGCTCGCACGGCGCTGGCGCCATGAGGGCAGCCGCCAGCGCGGCCTCGTCGACGTGTCCGTGGCGGTGACTAGGGCCGCCAACGCGAAGTTGCTCAATAGCCGCGAGCAACCGATCGCGCCCATCGGCACACCAGTCGACAATGAGCGTGCATCCGGGGTGGTCTTCGACGATGCGTGTGGTCGTTGCAGCGCTCGCGCCGCGCTCGTAGGGGCGCAACGTGAGCCACGATGCGCCCGCTCCAGAAGCGATCGCGCTCAGTTCGTGACGGCGCTGGACCCACTGCGCCTCGCTCAGCGCTTGCCATTCTTCAAGGGTTCCGCCCACGACCAGAACGTGACGAAGCGACGACTCGTCACCCTCGCCTGGTTCTTCAATTCGCAAACGCTTCTTCGCCACGGCGAGATTCTCGCACGAAGGAGCGGTGCGGAACCCACATGATCGCCTGTGGCCTTACTAACGTGGCCGTACCGTGTCGACTTCCGCCCAGCCGTCCAACTCATCGCTACAGGGCGCCCATACGGGGCCGCACGTGGCATGCATCATGGATGGCAATGGCCGATGGGCCAAGGCCCGAGGTCTCGCCCGAACCGCCGGCCACACCGAGGGCGAGGAAAATCTCGCTCAAGTTGTGCGCGCTGCGGTGAAGCACAACGTGGGCTGGCTCACCGCGTTTGGGTTCAGCACCGAAAACTGGGTGAGGCCGCGCGCCGAGGTTCGCCACATTCTCGGGCTGCACGAAAAGCTCTTCGGCCGTGTCGCCGAACTGAACGAACTCAACGTGCGCATCCAATGGATCGGGCGCCCCTTCGACTCCCCCGATGCGCGCACGCCTCGATACGTGCAGCGCGCCATCCGCAAAGCAATCGCCGATACAGCGTCGAACACAGGCATGACCCTCACCATCGCCTTCGACTACGGCAGCCGCGCCGAACTTGCGAACGCGGCCCAGCGCATTGTGGCCGACAACGTGCCCGCCACCGTCGACACCCTGCAGCAACGGCTCTATCTGCCCGACCTTCCCGATGTCGACGTGCTGGTGCGCACCTCAGGCGAAATGCGCATTTCGAACTTCCTGCTGTGGCAGATCGCTGGTTGCGCCGTGCACTTCACCGACAAGGCATGGCCCGATTTCGACGAGCACGAGCTCGAACTCGCGTTGTCACTGCTGCGCAAGTAAGCACCTGTAGGGTCGTTCGCTATGTCTGCCGAAGCTGTGCGCATTGCTCTCGCTGCTGTCACCAGCGCGTTGCCTGCCGCCGAGAACCGCCCTGGACAGCTCGAAATGGCTATCGCCGTCGATCGAGCCTTGGCGTCCGGGCGTCACCTTGTGGTCGCCGCAGGCACTGGCACCGGCAAGACTATGGGATATCTCGTGCCCAGCGTGCTCGCTGGTAAACGAGTAGTCGTTGCCACGGCCACCAAAGCGCTGCAAGACCAGCTCGCCAGCAAAGACCTTCCCTTTCTCGAGGAACACCTCGGGGCTCCGTTCGATTGGGCGATCCTGAAGGGCCGCAGCAACTACATCTGTTTGCAGCGGGTGCGTGAGGTGCAGGCCACCGACAACGGCCAACTCGAAATCGAAGACCTCGCCCCCACCGTGAAGCTCGAGGTCAAGCGACTCAGCGAGTGGGCTGGCACCACGAGATCGGGCGATGTGGCCGAACTCGATTGGATGCCCAGCGACAAAGCCTGGCAATCAGTGTCGGTAGGCAGCGACGAATGCCCCGGCGCCACTCGCTGCCCGATGGGGCCATCGTGTTTCGCTGAAGGCGCACGGATGAACGCCGCACAGGCTGACGTGATCGTGGTCAACACGCATCTCTACGGATTACACATCGCCAGCGGCGGCGTGCTGTTACCCGAACACGATGTGGTCATCATCGACGAAGCGCATTCGCTCGAAGACATCATGAGCGACACGGTCGGGGTGTCTCTCGGCAGCGGACGATTCATCAGCCTCACCGCCACGTTGAAACGCATCATCGAAGATCCAGTCCTGCTCGGATCGATTGTTGATGCCGGCGTTGCCCTGCGCGAGTCGCTTGCTCCCTTCGTTGGGCAACGCTTGCCTCTTCCGTTTCCGGAGACGATTGCCGACGCGCTCATCGTGGGACGCACACGCATCGACACTGCCCAGGCCGCGCTTCGAGCCATCGACACCAACGTCGAAGACGCCAAGCAACGCAAGCTTCGCGGGCAGACGCAGGCCACCCGGTTGATGGAGCAGATCGATACGGCGATCAGCATGAACACCGGTTACGTGGCATACGTATCCGGCGCCGCAGATCAGCCGCGCCTTGAGATTGCACCGCTCGATGTTGGGCCAACGCTGCGCACCGGCGTGTGGGACAAGCACACCGCCGTACTTACCAGCGCAACTATTCCGGCATCGCTTACCGAGCGGGTCGGCCTCCCCGCCGAACTCGCCGATGTGGTCGATGTCGGAAGCCCATTCGATTACGAGCACAACGCAATGCTCTATTGCGCGGTGCATCTGCCCGAGCCTCGCTCGCCAAAATTCACCGCCGCGATGCACGACGAACTCGTCGCGCTCATCACTGCCGCGGGTGGACGCACCTTGGCGTTGTTCACCAGTTGGAAGGCGATGGAGGCCGCCGCCGAAATGGCGCGCACACGGTTGCCATTCCCGGTGATGACCCAGCGCGACCTACCCAAGACCGCTCTCGTCAAGGCGTTCATCGACGACGAACGCAGCTGTCTGTTCGCCACCGCCGGCTTCTTCCAAGGCGTCGACATTCCGGGGCGCACGCTGTCGCTGGTCACCATCGACCGCTTGCCGTTCCCTCGACCCGACGATCCACTGTTGTCAGCGCGTCGAGACCTGCTCGGTGCGAAAGCCTTTGCCCAGATCGATATCCCGCGCGCCGCCACGTTGCTTGCACAAGCCACCGGCAGGCTCATTCGCACGGCCACTGATCGCGGCGTCGTTGCCGTGTTCGACTCGCGGCTCGGCACGGCCAACTATCGCTGGGACATCGTGAAGGCGTTGCCTCCGATGAAGCGCACGCGCCACCGAGCCGAGGTCGAGACGTTCTTAGCCGAGATCACCCAAGCAGGCGATAGCCCAAACCACGAACCGTGATGAGCAATTTCGGCTCATCGGGTTGGTCTTCGATCTTCACGCGCAGGCGGCGCACATGCGCATCGACGAGACGACTATCGCCGAGGTACTCGTAGCCCCACACGCGTTCAAGCAGCTGGTCGCGCGAGAGCACGGCACCAGCATGGTCGCTGAACTCGCACATCAACCGAAACTCGGTTTTGGTGAGTCCGAGTTCTTCGCCAGCCTTGAGCACGATGCCTTGCTCGTGACGAACTTCGATGTCGCCATAGCGGCGAGACGCGGGCCCACTCGTGGGTGTCTCATGCAGTTGCACCCGTCGGAGTTGGGCGCGAATTCGCGCGGCGAGTTCCTTCGGCACCACAGGCTTGGTGACGTAGTCATCCGCACCGGCTTCGAGTCCGACGACGAGATCGTGCGTGTCGGTCTGAGCCGTGACGATGATGATCGGCACGATGCTCTTCGCCCGGATCGCGCGGCACACTTCGAATCCAGAGAGGTCGGGCAAGCGAAGGTCGAGTAGCACGAGGTCGGGCTCGCGTTCGGCGAACGCCGCCAAGCCCGAACGGCCATCGGGAGCCTCGCGCACCTCGTATCCCTCGTCCTCTAACGCGAGGCGCAGAGCAAGGCGGATTGAGTCATCGTCTTCTATGAAAAGCAGCGAATACACAGATCACCGTTTCTGTTACACAAAACGCACAATGCGAACGCCAAGCCGTCACACACGGGCACCATCATGACATGTGTTCACGCTGCTTCGGTGGGGTATCTCCCTCCCCTTGATACCTCACCGGCAGCGAGAGCCCAGCGGGCAATCAACGTTGGTTCGAACCTCAGTGTTCGGATCGCCAACTGATGCTGGAGGTATCGAAATGTTTGATCCTGTGATGTGTTCACGAACCGACTTCGGTCTGGGAGCCGTGATTCTTACTGTGTCGGGTCCATTGACCACTCCCGATCACATTGCCAGTCTGCAACACACTCTGGCGCTCGTTCCCCGAGGCTTCAGCCTCATCATTGAGATGGACGAGATGACCACCTTGTCCACTGCTGGCCTGCGCGGTCTGCGTGCGCTCGCTGGCTCAGCAACTGCCGAAGGAGTGAGGCTGATCCTGGTCAGCGAGTCGCTTGATGTTCGAGCGAATCTGATCTTGAGCGATCTCGATTGCCTCGCGCCGGTACTGCACAATCTGTCGCAGGCCTGCCAGATCGTTGCTGCCGCTGCGTAAACCAGCAACACTGACGGGGTGCCACGGGTGAAGCAACCAAGACGAACGCTCAGCCTGCGTACTCGCGTCACGTTGTTCTTGAGTCTCACCGCACTGGTGGCCTCGATGTCGCTCACGTTGCTCACCTACACGGCGGCCCGCAACTACCTACTCAGCCAACGGTCGGCAGTTGCCCGGGCACAGACCTTTGCCAACGCCAAAGCGGCGCGCGACGAACTGCGTCTGGGCCAGACCGACCTCGGTCGCTTCATCACCAGCATCCGCAACGAAGACGCCGGCTTCGCGCTGTTGTATGTGGGCGATACCTCATATCCGCAAAAAGTGCAGTACCGCCAAGACTCGTTTCCTCCCGATCTCGTGAGCGAAGTACTCGGCGGCGGCAGCGGTCAACAGCGGTTCCAACTGCGCGGCGAGCCGTACCTTGCGGTGGGCGTGAGCATTCGCGAATCAAACGCCAACTACATCGAAGCGTTTCCGTTGGCGAGCACCGATCGCGTGCTGTGGGTCATCGGCACCGCCTTGCTCGCAGGGTCGGCGGTAATCACACTGCTTGCTGCGGCGCTCGGATGGTGGACAAGTCGTCGGCTACTCAAACCCGTGAGTCGCGTCGCAATCGCGGCCGGGGGTATTGCTTCTGGCGGTCTCGACATTCGGATGGAACCCGAGAGCGACCCTGAGCTCAACCGGCTCGCGCAGTCGTTCAACGACATGGCCGACGCAGTACAGACCCGCATTGAGCGCGAGGCCCGTTTTGCATCCGACGTCAGTCACGAGCTTCGCTCACCGATCACTGCGCTGACCGCTGCTGTCGAGGTGCTCGACGCTCGCCGCGCCGACCTGCCCGAGCGCACTCAACAAGCGCTCGATGTCGTGGTCAATCAGGTTCGCCGCTTTGATCAGATGGTGATGGATTTGCTTGAGCTCGCCCGCATTGATTCTGGGGTCAGCGATGTCAACTCCGAGGAATTGCGACTCGACGAAGTCGTGCCGCGCATCGCTCAGCGCTACGGGTTCGGCGACGTCACGATCGAGGTACATCCCGATACACACCAGACGCTGTGGATCGACAAGCTTCGGCTCGAGCGCATTGTCGCCAACCTGCTCGACAACGCTCGCCAACACGGCGGTGGACCAACGCGAGTCAGCATCGAGGCCGATCGCGACCAGGGGTTGTTGCTCGCTGTCGAAGACTCTGGCCCTGGGGTGGCGCGAGGCGAACGGCAGCGCATCTTTGAGCGCTTTGCTCGCGGTACGGCGGCACGCCATCGAGTGGGCAGCGGGCTTGGGCTCGCCTTGGTCGCCGAGCACGCTCACGCGCTGGGCGGCGATGCGTGGGTCGAAGACCGCATTGGCGGCGGGGCGCGATTCGTTGTTCGCTTCCCTTTTGATCGAAAAGGATCGGGGTACTGATGCGTCAGCCGCGGGTAGTTCTGGTGTCGGTGGTCTTGGTCTTGGTCGCGGTTACGGCGGTTGCCGCGTGCGGCGTGCCCGCTTCAAGCCCCACGATCGACAAGCGCAACATTCCGTTCGGGCTGAGCGAAACCACAGCTGTGCCCACGACATCAAGCACCATCGCCCCGGCCAGCACTACAACCGTTGTCGAGCCCGCTACCACCATCGCTACCGAGACGGTGATGCTGTTTTTCGTGGCCGGCACGCAACTCGTCAGCGTCACACAATTGTTGCCGCGGCCCGCATCGTTGGCGCAGACAATGTCGGTCCTTGAGACAGGCCCGCCACGCGAGTTTGGAATTGGCCTGCGCACAGCGATTCCAGAAGGTTCGCAGAGCGTCCTCACCACGGTTGGCGGCGTCGTGACGGTCGACTTGGCGCTCACATTCTTCAACGCAATGGCACCACAAGATCAGCGGCTCGCAATCGGCCAGATCGTGCTCACACTGACCAACCAACGCGGCGTCGGACAGGTCACGTTCACTCAGGCTGGCGTGCCGATCAGCGTGTTGCGCGGAGGCGGCGATCTCACGCGGCCGGGGCAGTTGTTAGTGAGCGCCGACTACAGCCAACTGCTCAGCAGCTCGGCTTCTGGCAATCCGCAGGGCTAGTAGCCGAGACGCTCGACACGAGCGGGGCGACGCTGCCAGTCTTTGTCGACCTTGACGAACAGCTCAAGGAAGGTGTCTGGGGGCAACTGTGCTCTGGCGCGGATACCGACCTCTTTCAGGATGGCGCCGTGCTTACCGATGACCATTCCCTTTTGGCTTTCGCGCTCCACGATGATCTCGCAGCGAATGCGCTTGCCTTCCCACTCGGTGATTCGGGTGGCGATGGAATAGGGCAGTTCGTCTTCGAAGATTGCGAGCAGTTGTTCACGAACCAGCTCGGCGATCCATGTGTGTTCTTCGACGTCGCTTGCCGTGCCCTCTGGGTAGTACATGGGGCCCTCAGGCAACAGCGTGACGAGGTAATCGATCAGTTCGGGAATGCCTTCGCCGCTCAAGGCTGAAACCGGGAAGTAGGCAGCGGCGTCAAGCCCGCTTGAGCGCACGAGCTGCTTGAGTACGGCCTGCTTCGATGCGGCGTCGACCTTATTCAAGATGAGCACGGCTTTGCTGATGTCGATGCGATCAGCAACCCATTGATCACCCTTGCCAAACGGCATGGTGGCATCAATGACGAGGCACACGACATCGACATCTTCGGCTGACTCGAGGGCGGTTGCGTTGACTCGCTTTCCCAATGCAGTGACGGGCTTATGCAAGCCTGGGGTGTCGACGAACACGAGCTGAGCGTCGGGGCGATTGAGGATGCCGCGAATTCGAGTGCGTGTTGTCTGTGGTTTGTCGCTGACGATGCTGACCTTTTGGCCACAGACGGCGTTGAGCAGCGTGCTCTTGCCCACGTTGGGACGACCTACAAAGGTGATAAAGCCAGATTTCATGTAGAGAGCACGCTACCGGAGTCGGGTGGTGCTTCAGTTTGAGCTGGGCGTGCGGGCCGGCTCGCTTGCCTTCAGACCTGACTGTCGCGGCCAGCCCAAAACGGGGCCCGCAGCTCACGCTTGAGCAGTTTGCCGCTGCCGGTCTTGGGTAGCTCGTCCATCCACGAGATCGACCGCGGCACTTTGTAGCTGGCCAACTTTTCGCGGGCGTAGGCGGTGACTTGCGCGTCGCTGAGGCCGGAGCCTTCACGAGCCACGATGACAGCGTGCACCGTTTCGCCCCACTCATCGCTTGGGATGCCAAATACGGCGGCCTCGTACACGTCGGGATGAGCCTCGAGCGTTGCTTCGATCTCGGCGGGATAGATGTTCATGCCACCGCTAATGATCATGTCCTTCTTGCGGTCGCAGATGTAGATAAAACCTTCATCGTCTCGGTAGGCGATGTCGCCGACGGTCTGGTAGCCGTGCTTTTGATCAGCTTCAAACTTGTCGTGCTGCTTGTAGTAGTCGGCGAAGACGCTGGGGCTTTTCACGAACAGTTCGCCGGTGTTGCTCGGACCAAAGCCGGTGACTTCATTGCCGTCGTCGTCGAACAACTTCACCTCAACCATCGGCGAGGGTTGTCCGCATGAGCCGGGCTTGCGGAGTTGGTCGTGTGGCTTAAGGACGCAGTTCACACCAAGCTCGGTGCTGCCGTAGACCTCCCACAGCGAATCGCCCGGGAAGTCGGCCAGGTACATCTGCTTCAGCGCGAAGCTCCATGGCGCGGCGTTGGCGATCATGCGCTTGAGCGACGACGTGTCGTACTTTGCCTTGGTCTCGGCAGGCAGCGTGCAGATCATTCTGATGGGAGTGGGAGCACTGAAGGTAGAGGTCACTTTGTACTTGCTGATGATGCGCAGCCAATCTTCGGGCGCAAACTTGCGTTGCAGCACCACGGTTTGCCCGAGCGCTTGGGCCATGCCCATGAACCCACCAGGACCGGAGTGATACAGGGGTCCCGTGGGTACGTAGATGTCTTCGGAGGTGTAGCCGACCAGCGCTACGAGAGCCGCTGATTGCTCGGCGTTGCCGGCACCGCGCCGCAGCGCACCTTTGGGCTTGCCCGTGGTGCCGCTGGTGTAGATCATCGTGGCGCCCGCCTCGGTGGCGGCGGGGATCTCTGGCTCGTCGGTGCTGGCGGCAGCCATGAGCGCGTCGGCGCTCTGCATACCTAGTGGGGCCGGGCCGTCGAACACAAGGACGTGCTGCACCTGTGGGATCTGATCACGAATGCGCTCGAACGTGCTGGCGAACTCTGCGTCGACATACACGATGGTGGCGTCGCAGTGATCGGTGACGTAGGCCGCTTCGTCGTCGCTGAGTCTGTAATTCAACGGCACTGCGGTGACTCCGAGCTTGCGCGCCGCGTTGATCATGGTCACGAGACCGATCGAGTTCTGCCCGCACCACACGACTTTGGTTTCCGGGGGCCGGGCGCCAAATGCAATGAGAACGTTGGCCAATCGGTTGGCCTGTTCGTTCAATTCGGCGAACGTCACGGAGGTGACTTGGCCGTTGGGCCGGTCGTCAATCACGGCAGGCTTATTGGGCTGGACCTGCGAATACGCGGTGAGGAAGTCGGGCATGCGCCCGTTCCTAGCACGCAGGGCGACGCCACCTGCATCTCGAGCCATCGAGGCGAGCACGCCCGGAACATCGAGGAGTCGGCGAATCCGGCGAACTCGGCGATACATCGATCGAACCATGTCCGAAGGGTACTCGTCGCGCAATCTCTGACCGCCCGTTTGCGTTGCTGGCTTCGGCACCTGCAACACTTGGCGCATGACAGTACGAGTGATTGACGGCATCGATGGCATCAAGGCAGTAATCGGCGAGCACCTCGGTTACAGCCCCTACTTTGAGGTCACGCAAGAGCGCGTGAACCTGTTCGCTGACGCAACCGGCGACCATCAGTGGATCCACATTGATGTCGAGCGCGCCAAGAAGGAAAGCCCGTTCGGCGGACCCATTGCGCACGGTTACCTCACGCTCTCACTCGGCCCCGTGCTCTACCCACAGGTCGTGCAGATCCGCGGGTTCTCGATGGGCGTCAACTACGGCGCCAACAAAATCCGCTTCATGTCGCCAGTGCCAGTCGGCGCCAACCTGCGTCTCGGCGTGAAGTTGCTCGCAGTCGACGACATCGCCGGCGGCATCCAGACCACGATGGAGTTCACCTTCGAAGTCGAAGGCAACCCCAAGCCAGCGTGCGTTGCCGAGATCATCTTCCGCAGCTACGTCTAATCAAGGCCTGATCGAGGCCTGATCGAGGCCTGATCAAGGCCTGATCGAGGCCTGATCGAGCGCTGCTCCGGACTTGATCGCCGGAGAGCCCATCCGGCCATTGCCAACGGTTCCCGCCGACCCACCCGTCGCGTTCGCAGTCCTTCACCGAATGTCCACGTGACGAAACCCTTGGGTCAGTCACACCTTGGTTTGCCGACCCTCGACGAATCTCCACGTGACGAAACCTTCGGGTCGGCCTCCGCCCTCATTTCATCACGTGGAGATTGGGTGAAGGGGAGCAACGCAGTTAGGTAGGGGCGCAAGAAGTGGCAGCGCCGCGTCCCGGCAGAACTGTGTGACAGGCATTCGGTACAACGGGGCAATGGACATTGTCGGAATTCGCAATCGAGTCTCATCACGATCGTGCGCTTGGTGCACCACGGAGTTCCCTGCAGAGTTTCGGCCCGGCAGGCCACGGATCTATTGCCGCACGAGCTGCCGTCAGCGGGCCTACGAGCGCCGTCGCGGCCTCGCCGTGCTTCCTCCGCCAGACCGCCTGATCATGTCCGACAACGGCCCGCTGAGCCACTTACCCAATCACTACCCGGGCTACGAACGTGGTGAGATCCGCACCTTGTACGGCCGAAAGCACGCAATGCGTCCATCCGGCATCGCCGAGCTCGGAGAGCGCCGGCTCACGCTGTGCGGCTTGATGGCGCGCCCCGTGGCTCGAAACTTTCATCGGACCTCACCCGAGTCGTGCCTCACCTGTAAACGGGTTGAAAACCTGAGGCCATCAGCGCGGGCCGTGCGACCATCGGCAGACCTCGCCGCATTGCGGGCCCTGCTCGATCGGGCAGCGGTCGAGACGAGCCGAACTCGGCGCCAACGCACCAAGTCAGCTGAACAAGTCTTGTTTGAGCTCCTGGCCGCGGCCTAGGCCAGTCCAATTACCAATTGGCCGACTCAGCGGAAGTTCGGCATCACCTGAGTAGCGAACAGCTCCATCGATGTCGTCTCGGGATAGTCGCTGCACCACGGGATAAACCCGCTGCAACCCAACTCGATATAGGCGGCCACCTTCTCACTGACCTGCTCGGGAGTACCGACCAGGTTTCCGTCTCGCCACGACTCGAACGGTTCGCCGATAAAACTGCGGCTGCCTGCGGCCACAATCTCGGCCTCTGTCTCGCGGATAAACACCTCGGGCGACCAGGTCTTGCGAATCGTCGCTTCGTCGCGCCCCACAGCAGCGCAATGACCCTTGAGGATCTCTCGCTTACGCGCCCACTCGTCGGGCTTGCCACCCCAGTTACTCGCATCGGCATGTTGGGCAACGACCCGCAGCGTGAGCTGCTCCCCCCCGCCACCAATGAGAATCGGTGGGTTCGGCTTCTGCAACGGCTTGGGATCGCACTGCGCCCGATGCAGCTTGTAGTACTTGCCGTCGTATGTGGTCTCGGCCTGCGACCACATCGACTTCACAATCTCAACGCTCTCGCGCAGCATGCCGATGCGATCCTTGGGCGACGGGAAGTCGTATCCGTAGCCGCGATACTCGTGCTCATACCATCCGGCACCAATTCCCCAATCGAGTCGTCCACCCGAAATGACATCAATCGTCGACGTGATCTTGGCCAGCAGGCCTGGCGAGCGATAGCTGTTGCACCCAACCATCTGCCCGAGACGCACGCGGCTCGTGCGCTGGCTAATAGCCGCCATCGTGGTCCAACACTCGAACACTGCTTCGTGCGCAGGCACCGGCACATTGTGGAAATGGTCGTAGAGCCAGATCGAGTCGTAGCCCAGTTCTTCGGCCAACATCGCAATCTCGACGGCCCGATTCCACTTCGCCTCGGCGCCGTCGATCGCGGACAGTTCCATCTTCCAGCCCTGCGGCATGAACACACCAAACGTGACATCACTCATGAGCCCACGTTAGGCCGCGCAAACTTCTCAGAAACGCCACCGGCAAATTCGTGACAAGACCCAAACTCCCCCTATCTTGCCAACCCATGGGTTCCAGCTTTGTCGACTTCAACATGGGCGATGTTCACGAAGCAATCGCCGCCACTCGCTCCACCGAACTCTGTTTGGTCTTTCGTGATCGACGCCTCACATGGGCCGACGTCACCGACCGAACACGACGACTCGCCAACTACTTGCATTCGCAACAACTCGGCTGTCACACCGAGCGAGCCGAGCTGACCGGATCGCAAAGCGGCCAGGATCATCTCGCCATCTACCTACATAACGGCAACGAATACCTTGAGTCGATGTTGGGCGCCTTCAAGGCCCGCGTCGCCCCGCTCAACGTGAACTACCGCTACGTCGCCGAAGAGTTGCGCTACCTGCTCAACGACTCGGGCGCCACCGCAGTGGTGGTGCACTCGCACTTCGCACCAACGCTCGCTGAGGTACTCAACGACGTCCCCTCG
>Ga0194035_1000918_pt1 | contig 16206 bp, 9 predicted proteins | sample JunL2320m_MetaG_FD_148680 | JGI IMG/M metagenome (GOLD analysis project Ga0194035, IMG submission 148680) | Anoxic zone freshwater microbial communities from boreal shield lake in IISD Experimental Lakes Area, Ontario, Canada - Jun2016-L239-20m | ecosystem: Environmental > Aquatic > Freshwater >...
ACATATGGTCGTGTCAGTCGACGAGGACTTATCGCATTCGCCTCGAGCCTCGATCAAGTTGGTCCAATGGCCAGAAGTGCCGCCGACTGTGCACTCGTGCTGGAAACGATTGCCGGACACGATCCTGGCGACTCGACGTCGCTGAAAGCCGATGTCCCCCCATACTCGCGTCTTCTTGAGGAATCTCTTGCAGGCGTGCGCATTGGACGCGTCGCGGCACATTTCACCGAAGGACTCAATCCAGAAGTAGCGAGGGCCGTTGACGAAGCCTTTGCTGTTTTTCGTGCTGCCGGGGCAACCATTCATGACATTGAAATGCCTCATGCTCGGTGGGGCGTGCCAACCTATTATCTTGTGGCCCCCTGTGAAGCCTCGAGCAATCTTGCCCGTTACGACGGTGTGCACTTCGGACACCGCACAGACACCGCACAGATTCTTGCCAGCCACGCCGCCGATCGCACGCAGAAAAACAACATTGATTCCGACCAAGCCGACTCGACGCTCGTCGAGATGTATCGAAAAAGCAGAGCAGAGGGATTCGGCAGTGAAGTCAAACGCCGAATTATGCTCGGTACTTATGCTTTGTCAGCAGGTTATTACGATGCCTACTATCTGAAGGCGCTCAAGGTTCGCAGACTTATTCGTCAGGACTATCTCAACGCTTTTGAAAAAGTAGACCTGATCGGCGGGCCGGTGTCTGCCACTGCGGCATTTCCACTCGGTGAGAAAACTGGCGATCCGCTATCGATGTATCTTGTTGATCTCTATACCGTCACAGCAAATCTCGCGGGCGTCGGAGGAATTTCTTTTCCGTGTGGACTCTCGGCCTCAGGGCTGCCACTGGGTTTTCAGTTGCAATCACCGGCGCTCGCCGAACCACTTTTGCTGCGTGCTGCCGATCGCTTTCAGCGAATCACTGACTGGCACCAACGACGTCCTCATCTAGAAGGGACATTGCAACAACCATGATGATGGCAGCGGCATCACAGCCGACCACCTCAGCTACCACCGATGTTTTGTCTTACACAATCGTGATTGGGCTGGAAGTGCACGTTCAACTTCTGACTCGCACAAAACTTTTCTGCGGTTGTTCCACCGCTTTTGGCGCTGCTCCCAACACACAGACTTGTCCGGTCTGTCTGGGTCTCCCCGGAAGCCTGCCGGTCATGAACCATGAAGCGTTTATCCTTGCCGTTCGTGCAGCAAAAGCTCTTTCTTGTCGCATTGCGGAGTTCACCAAATGGGATCGCAAGCACTACTTTTATCCTGATCTTCCTAAGGGGTATCAGATCAGTCAGTTCGACCTTCCGTTTTCCAGCGACGGAAAACTTTTGGTCTGCGATTCCAAGGGACGCTTTGCACCGCGAACGGTCGGAATTGTGCGAGTGCATCTCGAAGAGGACGCTGGTAAAAGCATTCACGACGAGTCTACGGGATGCGCCGACAGTCGCATCGATCTGAATCGAACGGGTGTGCCACTGATGGAAATTGTGACACAACCCGATCTCCGGTCGCCGCAGGAAGCCCGTGCATGGCTGAACGAACTCAAGCTGCTCCTTGTTTATCTCAAAGTGAGCGACTGCAACATGCAGGAAGGCAGCCTGCGCGTGGATGCCAATATCAATCTGCACATTCCATTGCCCGATGGCCGGATTGCAAAAACGCCAATCGTGGAAATCAAAAACGTAAACAGTTTTCGTTCCGTAGAGCGTGCACTCCTTTACGAGGCAAGCAGGCAGTGGGACGAGTTCAATCACACGCATGCGGAAATCGGTTCGTCTCCAAAACAGACTCGAGGATGGGATGATCCAGCGGGTGTCACGAGAGCACAGCGACACAAAGAAGAGTCGAGCGATTATCGATATTTTCCAGAACCCGATTTAGTACCCGTCACCGTTTCCGAAACTGAACTTTTCCTGATGACTTCCGCTCAGGGCGAAACTCCTGCGCTTTTGCGATCACGACTGGAATCTCAGTGGTCGATTTCGGCCTACGATGCCGATGTGTTGGTGAATCAGGGAATCGCTTTTGTTGGCTATTTCGAACGCCTTGCAACGATTCTCTCCGATGGGAAATCTGCCAGCAACTGGATGCAACAAGATGTGATGCGCATGCTCAACGAGAATACTGTTGCCATCGAGTCGTTTCCGGTTCGTGCCGAGGGGCTTGCCGCATTAATTGCGCAGGTCTCCTCTGGTGCTTTTGATACAAGTCGTGCGCGTGATATTTTTTCAGAAATGGTGAAGACCGGCCGCTCGGCTGCGGAGGTTGCGGCGTCGATGGGTATTGCAGATGTCGGCGATGATGAACTCATGTCGCTGTGTCGCGAACTGGTGGCATGCAATCCAAAAATCGTCGCTGATGTGAAGGGGGGGAAAGAACAGGCTGCCGCGGGACTTCTCGGTCAAGCCAAGAAAAAGAACCCCAACGTCAATCCTGGAAAAGTACGGCAACTGTGCCTTGAGTTGATCCGTGCAATGTAGTTTCGTCAGACCGTTCGTCCTTGGCAACCTTTTATTTTTATTTGCCTACGAGTAGTCAATCGATTCTTCTTCATGCCAACGCCACAGTGGTCCGATATTGTGAACCCCATACTGAGTGAAAACAGTTCCGTCGCTCACGACACACTACGATCGTGGGATTGTGAGCATGTCTGGCATGCTTTTACGCAAATGCAGGAGTATGAGTCGCTTCTCATTGAAGAAGGGCAGGGGGCCACTCTCGTCGACATCGACGGAAATCGTTATCTCGATGGATCGGCGAGTCTCTGGTGTAATGTTCACGGCCATCGGCACCCTCGACTCGATCAAGCGATCATCGCACAACTCAACCGCGTCGCACACACGACGAATCTTGGTCTCTCAAATTCCACAACCGTGAAATTTGCGAAACGTCTCATCGACGTCGCTCCCGCCGGACTCGACAAGGTTTTCTTTGCAAGCGATGGCTCCGCCGCAGTCGAAGCGGCACTCAAATTGGCATTTCAGTTCTGGCATCAGTCTGAGACTCCGCAGACACATCGCACAAAATTTATTGCACTGGCCGAGGCATATCACGGCGACACACTCGGCGCTGTGGGCGTCGGTGGCGTCCCTCGATTCGGCTCGCTTTTTGGACCACTTACGTTTGAGGCGATTCGAATTGCTTCGCCGTACGCTCGCGGCCCTTCGGCAGTATCATCCGAAGATTTGTTGCAGACATCGCTTGAAAATCTGGAAAATATCCTCTTGCAACATGCCGGCCAGATCGTGGCAATGATCGTAGAACCTCTGGTACAAGCGGCCGCAGGAATGCTCGTGCATCCATTTGGATTCTTACGCGGTGTGCGAGAACGAACGCTCCGGCATAATGTGCTTCTGATTGCGGATGAAGTCGCCGTTGGATTTGGACGAACAGGCACGCTGTTCGCCTGCGAACAAGAACAGGTAAGTCCTGATTTTCTCTGTCTCGGAAAGGGAATTACTGCTGGATATCTGCCGATGTCCGCGACGCTTACAACGCAGGCTATATGGAATGCATTTCTTGGCGAGCACGCCGAGCGGCGTACGTTCTTTCACGGCCACACATACGGTGGAAATCCACTTGCAGCGGCGGTGGGCCTCGAATCACTCGAAATATTTCGAGAGGAGCGTGTACTCGAACAACTTCCTGAGAAGATCGAGCGACTTCGACACCATCTCAAACGGTTATCCGTTCTGAAACACGTTGGTAGCGTGCGGCAGTGCGGCATGATGGCGGGAATCGAACTAGTCGCTGACAAAACGGCAGGAAAACATTATCCGTGGGAGGAAAAGCTCGGCATGCGGGCCTGTCTTGCTGCGCGAAAACACGGGGCGTTGTTGCGACCGCTCGGCGATGTCGTTGTGCTCCTGCCACCGCTGTGCATCACACTCGATGAGATCGACCGATTAGCGAATGCCGCCGAAGCAGGGATTGACGAAGCAACTCGTTGAGCATCCTTACTGTACTACCGATTTGCTCCCTTCCGTTGAACCACCGATTGGAGCTCCATCCGGCATGGGACGTCCTGCAGTCGGCATTCCACGGGCGTACAGATTCTCTCGAATGGCGCGGAATGTTTCAAAGCTATCGGGGTAACACCATAGAGTGACTGTTGCGTTTGAACTATGGCGTTCGATGATGCCTTGAAATCTTGATCCTTTGGCGAGTGCTTCTTCAAGGGTCTCTCCGATCTGCGATCCTGTAGGACGCACCACCCATTCACGAGATCTCACAAGCACCTGTCCTCGAGAAGGATCCACGCTCGTTTCAATGCAGTAGTCGAGCGCAAAACTTTGTACGGGTCCGACTGTTTCAACTCGAGTGGCTACTTTTGATAACGAATCCGAACTTCGACGCGTTCGGGTCTTCGCCAACTCAAAAAGTTCTTCGATCGGGATATATGCAACTCTTCCTTCGGCAAGACGAAAATGAATCTCTTCTCCAGTCACAACGCGACTAATCGGAGTCGGAAATTCAAGAACTTGCTTGGTTTCAGCCGGCATCGAGGCTAACTGTTCTTTTTCACTGCGATGCTGCGCGATCTCATTTTGAATCTGTTTTTTTTGATCGAGTGCTTGTGCGGAAAGCACCTTGCGTTCATCGACTTTTTTGGAAATCTCATCGAGTTCACGCCTGGCTGCACTGACTATTGTAGCCATCTGCAATCGTGCTTCGCTCGCCTGCGCTGCCGCCTCCGCGACTGTAAGGGCCTGCTTTGAAAGTTCTCCGATCTCTGATTCCGCAACCGCCGCGGTATAGGCCAGATCCGCCACATCCCGCTCTCGCTGAGGATCGACAGTTCCCGACTTCGGAGTTCCAGAAAGAATAATGTGCTGAACCTTCGCTCCCACGACCATCACTAAAATAATAATGATGCCCACGATGTTCGTGACAACGTCGAGAAACGAATCTTGACCGGCAGCACTGGAGTCTTCAGGTTTCACTCGCCGCATGAATAATCCTATGTTCCTATCACTTAAAACTGCTGATTGGAGGAAGCCGCTTCACGATCGGCTCCTCCTGGTGGCGAAGAATTTCGATACCACTGTTGCTCAACAGTATTTCGAGGTCCTTGCATCGCTGAAGACCGCCGGGAACATCCGAGAGCACAAGCTTTGGCCTCCAGTAGAGTCTGTCTCCTGCAATGCCCCAGGTTTTCACTTTCTCGTGAACGCTTGCCACCAGAAGATCCACGGACTGCTCGGTCGATCCATTGAACGAAATTCTTTTTTCAACCCGTTTTCCAGAATCGTCAATCATTCTGAGTTCTTCAGCAGCGCACTCGATGAGAATTGGACGCGTGAGCGGAATCGGTCTATCGGATGTTTCAAGACTTGCCCAGTTTGCACCACGACTGCTCGCAAGCGATCCGCCACCGCCGGTAGATCCCCCGGTTGCAGCCGATGCCGATGCCTCGCCAGATTGTCCTACTGCGAGCATGCCGGGCATTGAAACTCCACCGCCGGCTCCATTAGAGCCGCCTTCGCTCGAAGCTGAACTCGATCCTCCGGAATCACCAGCCGATGTTCCCCCGCTGCCGCCTGCCTGTTGTGAGTTCGTTGCTAATTTTGTTCCATTACCACTCGGAGAGCCTTGTTCACTCCCTCCACTTTTTCCGGAGCGGCTGGCGTATCGATCACCGACCAGACTTGCCTCGAGGGAAGATCGATCGCTTGGGCTGCCTGTCGAATCAACCTCTGATCCGCCTGTGGATCTGCCGAGAGAACGTGAACTCGATTGGGCTCGCTGTGTATTGGAATCACTGAGCGATCCTCCTGCATCGACTGTTCCAGAAAGTTTTCCACCGAGAACTGGATCACCGCCACCGGTTTGATCAATGGAACCACCACGATGACCAGAGCCGTCTCCACCCTGGGAGCCGTCACTGGTTTCATCGTTCCCGTGACTGCCGCCACTTTGACGACCTTTTACCTGATTCGACCACGTCCACTGAGATTGATCGCCAAGGACCGATGGGCCACTGTTGTTGACCACACCACCACGGGTCGTGGCAGCGCGGTACTGATGTCCGCGACCGGGACGACTCGGTTGGCTCGGTCGCATTTCAGCCAACCATTCCAGCCGTCGCCTCGCTTCCTCAATGGCTCTCGTTTCAACATCTGCGAGAGCCGGATCACGATTTGGATATGTGAGCGTCCATTCTTCATTGACGAATTGGTATCCAAACTCACTTCCCCAAGAGGCAATCGACTCTCTTGCAGCGTAATAGGCCATCACGCCACTCGGACGAATGAGCAGCAGTGGATAGGGTTGTATTCCACTGGAAGCAGTCTCAGGCGTTGCCGTTGCCGCGAGATGTTCACGAGCCGCGCGCAGGGCGCTAGCCAGTGGATTTCCAGGGCCAGGCGGTCCCTCGAAGTCGGAAGGAGAAAGTCGGATTCCTTCTGGCTGAAGAAACACTCCGTCAATGCAGCACTCAATATAAAGTGGCCTCCGATGGGTGCCATTGGGACCGACAAAAGGAACAACAGCATAGGCCGCTGGTTTTTTCTTTCCGTTTTTTTTCTCTTTTTCAAGGGATTCCAACGCTTCGCGGGCTTCAGCCTTGAGACGATCTATTTCCTCTTCTTGAACTTCATCAAGCGTTCCCGAACTGACGAGCAACTCTCGAAGTCGCTGACACTCCTGAAATTCGTCAGAGAGTTTTCTTGCATGATCCTCAATTCCTGCAAGTTGCATTCGCGCTTTTTCGAGATCGCTTGCAGTCTGTTCACGGACACTCTTTAACTGTTCGATTCGCCAAGAGAGCGTTTCGTGCTCAAGTTCGAGTTCATCTGACAGACTCGAGTCCGAGGAGACCTCTTGTAAACTCGCGGAGCGGCTGAAGATGACCAGAAGCACCAAGAGCGCTCCCATCATGCACAGAAGCACCGCAAGGAATGGAAACAGTGATATAGTCGGTCCCGATGGACGGGATTCACGGCTCATGCAGTTTTCCTAGAACTTTTCTTCGAATTCAGGACAACACGCGGCCACGCCGCTCCCTCTGCACCGACCCGTGAGGCAAAGAGTTGAATGGCTGCGGCAAGCGTCGACATGGTTTCATCAAATTTTCCAGAATTCACAACCGCGTTCAAATTGTCTTCTAGTGCTTGTTCAAGCGACCGAAGATCGCGGGTTGCATCGACCACACTGGAAAGCAGCAATCCTTGCTGCTGAAGCGCTTCGTGCTGACGTTCTACGCTGCGCATGGCGACCGCCATCGTCTCTCCAGCAACTTCCCATCGGGTTTCCCTCTGGGACATCAGGCTCTCCTGTGCTTCGACCAGCGACTTTGTCCATTTTGAAAGTGTCTGATCGAGTGCCGTTGCCAGACCGGAACTCATCTGAGCTCCACTCATGGTCGCAAATTCCTCCATTCGTTCTCCCGCCGACTGCTCAAGTCGACGCCACGATTCCGCCTGCGCATCCAAGAGCTTTGCTGTGCTGCGACCGATCGCGTCTCCCAGTCGAGCAATAGCAAGTGCCGAGCCATCCGTAGAACCCAAAGATTGAAAGCGTCCGGTGAGCGATGCCCAGACATTCTCATCTACTTTTCCAAGTAACGACTGTTCGAGACGGTCCACAAGAAATTGCAGAAACATCAACACCATCGAAAGTGCCAAGGCACTTGCCGTGGTATCAAACGCCGTACCAAGCCCGGAGACAACTCCAGTAATATCATCAAGCTGCGTGGGAGAAAGACTGGCGATGGCTACTGTGATGCCGATGACCGTTCCAAGAAAACCCATAATTGGAATCGCCCACACGACAAACCGCACGAGTCCATAGCTCTGCGCTGCACGCGAGGCATCCAACTCTGAAAGATATTTCAGATGGTCTTCAATTCCTTCGGCCGATCCAGTTCGTCGAACAAGGTCGAGCGTTTCGCGCACCCGACGGACGAGATAACTGTTTTCATCCCGTCTCTCCTGAACGTGCTGAAGCAATTCGACCGCCGCTTCAGGCTCCTGACCTCCTTCGGGAACCTCTCCAATCAATTCGTCGTCAACATGGTATCGCTGCCCCAAAAGATCGATGCCCTTGAGCACGAGCGCTGAAAGACCCACGCAAAACATCACCGTTTCAACATATTCGACCCAGTGCCCCGCGAGATAGCGGATGACCATGGAATCGGTAATCACATGAGTGTGAATTGCTGCAAAGAAGACTGCCGAGAGCGTCAGACCCCAGAGAATCGGTGACCGAATGGCAGCGTTTGCCCAGACATTATATTTCGACACGCCGCATATCCTCCAGTGGTAGGTTTCAATTTTCGAAAGACTTCTTTGAACTGATTCTTCTTCTTTTATCGGTAGGCTCTCCCTAATCGATTCAGTCGAATCTGGAGATCTTTACGAGGTCACTTGCGAGACTCGGGCTGTTCTGGCAAGTGACACAGACCCGGTGTGATTGAAATACGACGACAGGGCAATCGTATGCCGGAGCGTTTCGGGCAATCTCACTGCGTGAAAGGCAGAGAACTCGAAGTGCTCTTGCCTATTTCTCTCAAACTTCCCTAAGGTTTCTTTTTCACAGCGGTCAAAGACTCTGCGTTTGATCGATCTATTGTCAATGAAGCCATGGCGGTCCTCTACGATTTTCAAACGCCTCAGGGAGTCTCTCCATTGCACGCTTTTTTTCTGAGGTATCTCGTCTGGTCTCGCCTGTTTTTTGGACTGATTCCATGTCTCGGACTAGCCGTTTTCTTTTTGTTGGCCGATCGCCTGCTCGCGCAGCGGCCCCATATTTCAACCGGTGAATCCTCCGAGCAGCTCTGGATCTCTTCGAACCCGTTACCCGACGGCCGGCAGATGCTGATGGTGATGGATCCAAAAATCAGGACGCTGGCCGTCTATCACGTTGATCCAGTCGAAGGCGTTCTGACTCTGCGAAGCACAAGAGACCTCACATGGGACTTGCTTGTCCCGGAATTTAACGCCCGGGAACCACTACCCGGCGATTTGAAGAAAATGCTCGAAACCCCGGTTGAAAAGGGCCTCCGCCCGTAAGTCAATTTTTCCGTCTCTAACGAGTGCGCGTTCTGGATGGCTAGAACGTAAGATTCGTTGTCTTTGTGGTCGAAATCCACAGGGCGGGATCTGACGAGGTACGTCGTTCGGCTGGCGTGAGTGAGCATTTTTTTTGAATCGGGGGTTCCATGGCGGGCAATTATTTTTCCCCAGAAGAGGTGTCCAAGAAACTTGGACTGTCGATCGATGAGATCAATCAGCTCGTCGATAGAAAAGAACTATTTCCCATCCGCGACGGTACTGCAAGAAAGTTTAAAGTTGATGATATTGATCGATATATCTCAAATCGTTCCGAGAGTAATGTCACCAACCTCGAAGAACTCGATCTTGATTTGATTGTTCCAACGATAGATCCAATCAAAGCAACTGCTTCCACAAAAGATGAAAGCCGGTCGACGCAGTTTGACATCCCTGATCAGTCTGACTTCGAATTAAATTCTTCCATCAAAACTTCCTCGTCAAACGATCTTTCTGCCGCCATTGAAATCGATGATGCAATCAAGCGTGCAGATTCCATACATTCTTCTGCCGATGACGAAAAACTTTCCATTTCTGACACTAATGTTGGAAAAAATGGATCGGCTGTTCAAGGACTTTCCTCGAGTGATCTTCTTTTGAATAGCAATGCCAGTAAAAATATTCTCGAAGATGATCTTGAAATTGAATCGATCATCAGTGCTTCGTCCCCCTCCATGATCGGTGGAGAGCACAAGAGCGGTCTGGCGCTGTCCGGCATTGAACTTGGAGACGAGAACGGTGGAACGCTTTCTATCGATCTTTCGGGATCAGGCCCAAGCGTTAAAGGCGGCAGTGCAATTTCTCTTGATCCGATTAGCGATCGAGGTGCAGGCAAGAGCGGGCTCTCTCTTTCAGGAGCGCTCGACAGTGGACTTTCGCTGGAAGGCGATGACGGGTCCGTTGAAATCTCTGGGGTCGATCTTGGTAAGGTTGGAGACAGCATTGCCTTCGATGACGGGACCCAGCTCGGGGGAGACGAATTCGATTTGGGAGGCACTCCAGAAGATGAGAGCGCCTCGGTGGTCATTGCGACTGATTCTTCACAAGCAACCGGCGATGCAAGTTTCTTTGGTCAAACCATGGCCGGAGAGGGGTCGAGTTTTGAATCTGAGGCAGGTCTTGTGTCTGATACTGACGGAGGAAGCCTCGGGACGATGACCGGCGGAAGTTACCCCTCTGGAGAAGCAATTTCCGAGACGCCGTTCAGTGGATGGCAGATTGCGGGCCTTACATTTTGCGCCATGTTGATGCTTGTTGGTGGGTTTATGGCATTTGATTTAATTCGCACCATCGGAAGCACCCAAGGCCCTTCGTTCTCGAATCCGCTTTTAAATGCCATGGCTGAGACATTCGGCTGGCGATAGGAATGTCGGGAACTCGATTTTTCTCTACTCCGACCAAGAGGGGCCACGGGTGCTGGGCTGGCTATCGGCCTTGTTGAGAATCGCGCTATACTTGATTGAATGAATTTCATTACTTTTGAAATCTGTAGATTCCTCTATTCGCTGCGCTCCTGCTCCATCCGAATCGATCCGCTTTGAAAACGCTCGGACGCCGGTGGCGTCAAACGAAAGTTTTCATCCCCGCCTTGTACTATTTTCCCTCTTTTTAAAGAGGGAACCAACCGTCTCCCCCCGAGAATCTCCCCTGACATTTGTGAGCCTCTTGATTCATGGCACGCCATCAATTTGTACAACCGAGCCACTCGATTTCTGTAAGGCTTTGCTTGGGTCTTTATGAATTTCTCGCCTCACTCAAGTTTGCAGTTGTGCTGATCACTACGCTGGCAGTTGTGCTGGGACTTGGAACGTTTGTCGAAAGTGCCTATGGTACTGAGGCGGTAAAATTCGGCGTCTGGAATACATGGTGGTTTACGCTGCTCAATGCTCTCCTTGCAGTCAGTATTTTTTGCGCGGCTGCAATTCGTTATCCGTGGAAGCGGTATCAAACTGGATTTGTCATCACGCATATCGGACTGCTGACGTTACTGGCCGGATGTTTTATTTCGCAGCGGGGCGGTATCGATGCTCAAATGCCGCTGCTTGAGGGCTCGGAAGGATCGAGAGCTTTTGAAGATTCTCACCATTTTACGCTTCGGATTGAATCATCGAAACCCTCTGTCAAATCGTCAATTGTTGGGCCGATTCCATTTCGAGCAGGCCCATTCAACTGGTCAGAGTATGCCGGATCGCATGCGAATTTACCGGGTGAATCCCAGGGCACCCTATTCAAGACGGGTACAGCCACTGCTGAAAAATCTGGCTCTCTCACACGGGCCTCGATTCCTTGGTCGCTGGCTCCTCGCGACAAAGGAGTGATCTATCAGCAGGATGGAATTCTCCTGGAGGTGCTCGACTATCTTTCGGATTCTTCTGCAGCACTTGCGCCGAGCGTGTCGCTGCGTATTGGCAGCGATGATTTTGAAGGAGCAGGCGCTCGCGGCGCATGGATTCCTGTAGATCTCACATGGCAGCCAGATCCGCTGCGGGGGTCTGGCGGAATCCGGCATCGTGCCACCGCCGGTGGCGGTACTGTCGTGTTTTGGAAAATCTCTTCTAAACCTGAAACCGATGCCTTTGTATTAGCCACGCCTGAGCCATCGCTTGGATTTGGTGAAAAGGGGCAACTTGTTCTCGTAGCCAACGGCAACGTTTTTCGGCTGCTTGTTGAAGATTCCATCGGAAAACGTGTCCCGCTTGGCGACTCTGGAATGCACGCCCAAGTTACCGATTTTCAGTCGCAACTCGGCGCGGTACGAACGCAAATTTTTAGAGGCGATTCGAAGTCTCCTGAAGAAATGGTATTGGTCGCCGATCTTCCTGAAGTTTCCGTGCACGCGCCACAAGCGGGTGTCTATGGAGCGCTGTGGATTGATCGCTCTGTTGCTTCCGCTGCAGAAGCAATGGAGGGGAAAGCACGCAGTCGAATTGATGTCGTTCAAGGATATGATCGAAAACTTTACTACCGTTGCTGGCAGACTCCGCGAGTTCGATCCGGCGAATTACCTTCGGATGGAACCAGCGTTGGTGCGTTCGAGATGCCTCGCGCGAAGTTGCAAATGCAGGTTGAACGCTTTCTCCCAGCAGATCGCCTCGAAGTGGTAACCCTGCCACGCAACTTCGAGAAAGACAAGGCTTCTTCTGCCAAACGCCGGGCTGCAAAAGTTCGGCTCATCGTTGATGGCACATCGGAAGACTTCTGGATTGCCGGGATTCCAATCCAGCCTGTTATGGAAGAACCTTCCTCTGCTGAGATCCACACGGTTCGATCGGCCAGCCGCGCCATTACGCTCACCATGGAACCTGATGAAATCGATATTGGTTTTCTGGTTCGGCTCGATAATTTTGAAAGGCGACTTGATCCTGGAACGAGTCAGGCTTCTCATTTTTCAAGCGTTGTTGAGTTTCTTGGTCCGAATAAGAAACCCCTCGTTGCACGACCGGTGACTATTACGATGAACGCGCCTATCGACTTTTCCGATCCAGCAAGTGGTCGTTCCTATAGACTTTTTCAGGAGAGCTTTATGGGGCCATGGGTGCCTGGTGATGAACTGTTCGAACGATTTACTCGCAACCAACAGAATCCTCCGAACAAAATTGAGGCAAGCGTTCTGACGGTCAATTATGATCCGGGGCGCGGCATTAAATACGCCGGCAGTGCACTCATTGTTGTCGGTATTTTTACGATGTTCTATATGAAAGCTTATTTTTTTGGACAGCACAAGAAACCTGGAATGAAGACACCAACACACAGCCCTACGCACGTGGAGCAACGACTCCTTCCCACCTAATCCCCCGTCCCAAGCCTTACCTCCGATCGCCAGGAGACTTTGTTTTTACTAATCAGTTACGCTCATGCGGACCCTCGACATTCTCTTGTAGGACGTTTTTCATGAAAAAATATTATCTGTGGTCGACTGCTCGACACACAAACTGGTTTTCATTTTTTTCACTTTCGCACAAACTCTTGTTGCTGCTCATGGCAGTTGTGTTGTTTCCAGCAGCATATGCAGGGAGCCCGATCGGCTCTCCTGATCTTGGAAATGCTCTCGATGCTTGGAGACATCTTCCGGTTCTCGATGATGGACGAGTCATGCCTCTTGATACGTTTGCGCGACGGCGGGTGGAGACAATTACAAATTCGCAGGCCCCCATGCTGTCGACTGACTCTGGAGGGACACAACTACGTCGATGGGAGGCTGCAGAACTCCTTCTCGACTGGTTGTCAGAACCTGCCGCATGGGAGGACGTTGCTTTTCTCATCGCCGAACATGAGGGAGTCAGAGAAATTCTTGATCTCCCAGTATTTGAAACACATGCCGAAGGCCGAAGAAGGCTCAAATATGCCGCTCCCTCAGATGTCGCAGACTCGGCGGGTTTGCGGGCGCGACTTGTGGATATTGATGAACGTCGACGCGATGCCCGCATGAAAGGCTTGCAGTTTGAGCTTCTTGGGGTTGATGCAAAGGTTGATCAACTGTGGAAGGCCTATGTCACCTGGCGACAATTAACATTTCGGGCGACGGATGACTCGATTGGCAGATCGCGGTTTATTCGACTTTTCATGGGAGACAATGATCCCATGGCGACCGATTCGCTCGCTCGCTCGTGGTCTATTCTGATTGGCCAATGTCGCCCCACCGATCCCTCTTCTGGTACAGGCTCCGTAGAATCCTCGCCTGAATTAGGAAAAACGACGGAGCAGATTGACCATGCCGAAAAAATTGGGACGGCGCTGCAGACGTTCGAAAAACATCTTTCCTCTCTCGGTGAAATAGTTGGTCAGTCAACTCGATTTGAGACAGAACTTGCTCTCGCGAGTGTTCTCGAACTCAAAATGCATGCAGAAGAATTAAAAATAATTTTGGAATCCAATCCTTCTACTCGCCCTCCAGCACTTCGAACAATTCGAAAACTTCTTTGCCAGATTGATGTCCTTGGAGAATCTCTTTACGACAATGGTGACGGCGTACTTCTGATTCCTGCACTCCATGCCGAGGCAATTGAAAATGAGCGAGAGCCCTCCGAAGACATGTCTCCTTGGCTGGCACTCTCGACGCTTCTCGATGCTCCACTCGAAATTCTTTCGGCCTACCCTCGCGGTGATATCGAACGCGTTCGCGGTTCGTTTGCTGCCGTTCGCACGGCGCTTTTGGCTCCGTCCACGGCAAAAGACCATGGCGGTGGAATTCATATTACGTTGATGCGATTTGCAGATGCCTTGCAGGCCCTCGGAACTGACATTGAGCCACTTCGCGAGAAACTACCGCTGGACAGTATCGACGCGGATCTCATGCGATACACCGCATATCCACCTGCCGGGAGCACCGCAGGTGAGGTTCGCTACAACACAAGCGACCCTTTTCGAGGGTCATGGATCGCGAGTCTCCTGGCGATGACTGCTTTTGCACTTGCGTTTGGTAGGGCGCGATCACTGATGTTCTGGATTGGTGTGCTTCTGTTGATCACAGAACTTGCGTGGACGGCTATGGCGTTTTCCTCTCGTATCGCCATTACTCGCTGGGCACCTGTAACCAACATGTATGAGACTGTCATCTATGTCCCATTTTTTCTTTCATTCCTAGGACTTTGGTTTATTTTGGCTCCAGCATTTTCCAGAGGCGTTCGCAGCGCTTGGAGACTCACGGCAATTCCACCTCCCTTGGGATCACTTCTTCCAGGTGAAGCAACGGTACTTGATCAACACAACCTATCGATTGCTTCTGCTGGGATTTGGAACGGGATAGGCTGGTTCATGCTCGTTCCTCGTATCGCAATGTCGGCATGTGTACTTTGGATTCTCGCCATGGCACCGTATGCGGCAGCGGGTCGTACGATCATTTCTCTTCTCCCTCAGACTGACATCGATTCATCAATTCCAAACCTCAACAATCTCGTTGTCTGGCTTGTTGGAATCTCAATGCTTGTGCCTGCAGTTTGTTTTCTACCTCGAGTGATCCTGACTGCTATGGCTTCAATTATTATGGTTCCGCTGTCGTGGCGGGGTGGCTATTTGGCTTCAACACTTTCAGAGGTCTACCAGCGCACCTCGTTTGGACTTGTTGTGACCGCCGTTGCATTTGCTGGAACATTTATTGCGTGGTTCTTTCCCATTCCAGGCAAACAGTTCAGCCCGTTGCAACCGGTTCTGCGAGACAATTTCTGGCTTACAATCCATGTGTTAACGATTGTCTCAAGCTACGCTGCAGGAGCACTGGCATGGGGACTGGGGTGCCTTTCTTTGGGATACTATCTTTTTGGCACGTACCGTACTCAGTCCCGAACCACTGGGAAAAAACGTCTTGCACCAGAAGCCTGCACGGCACTTGCAGGATATATCTACAAAGCGATGCAGGTTGCCGTCATGCTGCTTGCTGCTGGAACAATTCTTGGCGGGCTTTGGGCAGACGTGTCGTGGGGACGATTTTGGGGATGGGACCCTAAGGAGGTGTGGGCGCTGGTTTCACTGCTGGCCTATCTGGTTGTGCTCCATGGACGATACGCCGGTTGGATTGGCAACTTTGGAATTGCTGCTGGAAGCGTTGCGGGGGCGGCTGTCATTGGAATGTCCTGGTACGGCGTTAATTTTCTTCTTGGTGCGGGGCTCCATTCCTATGGGTTTGGAAAAGGAGGACAGACGGAATTTTTCTCGTTTCTTGTTTTGAACTTTCTGTTGCTTTTCTCTGCTGGAGTTCGCCTACGAAGAGAAACAGGAAATTTCGAGGTGGCTCAGCCTTCCGAGCCAGATCTTGTGGCTATCGATTCGTCTGGTGCATCACGATAAGCGGTTGGTACAGATTTCAGCGGATCTGGCATAAGATTTTTCCACCCCGAGCGGCCGTAGCGTCGCAGATAAATTCCTGAACGTTCAAAAGCAATTTCAAGAGCTCCTTCGTCGCCGGTTTTCACCACGTTCGCTCCAGTGCGTGAATAGGCGTCGAACACTTCGTTCCATGTCGCCCCTCCTACTCCGCTTACAACAACCCACTTCGGCACAGAGTGTTCAGCGAGCAACGGCGGCAAACTTGTCCGTGAACCATGGTGAGGTGCCAAAAGCACATCGCAGGATGTAGGCAATCGAGCGAGTACAGAGTGCACCGCCGGCCCCTCCAGATCACCAGTTAACAACAGTCGTCGACTACAACTTTCTATGC
>Ga0194035_1000919_pt1 | contig 16191 bp, 19 predicted proteins | sample JunL2320m_MetaG_FD_148680 | JGI IMG/M metagenome (GOLD analysis project Ga0194035, IMG submission 148680) | Anoxic zone freshwater microbial communities from boreal shield lake in IISD Experimental Lakes Area, Ontario, Canada - Jun2016-L239-20m | ecosystem: Environmental > Aquatic > Freshwater >...
CGAAACTCAGGCACAGCACTAGGCCAAGAGCCGCCCACACAACTGGAGCTCGCAAAACCGAGCGCATGCCTCGCTTTTCGGTGGAATGAACGGGAGCCAGTGATTGACGCGGTTCGCGAATCATGATCATCACCACAGCCGCTCCAGAGAACATGAGAAATCCAGCGGTGATGAAGGTGGTCCGGTAACCCCAAATCGCGACTAGACCAATTGAAATCAGTGGGCCCATCGCCGAGCCACCAAGAATTGACGCTTGGATTCGCCCAAGTGCTTTGGGCAGAAGCTCACTTGGAGTTCCAGCTGCAACTAATGCCATGGCCGCGGCAGGCGCCCCAGCCATGATTCCGATAAACAAACGAATGGCTACGACCTGCCAAGCAGTCGTGACGAATCCCAGTAGGAGCAGTCCGGTTGCGCCTCCTAAACAAGCTCTGACAAGCATGGGCTTTCGGCCCCAACGATCGCCCGCAATTCCCCACAGCGGACCTGAACAAAACGCACCGATCCCCTGAAGCGCGGCAGCGATGCCTGCCCACATTGCGGCCTCAGTCAGGCTTATTCCATCAATTTTTTGAATATAGAGCGGAAGGAAGGGATTGGTAAAAGCGAAAGTTATACAAAGCAAAAAAACAGCAAGAACAGCAGCGAAGTTATTGCGCTGCCAGTCAACGGGGCTTTTATTCATCTCGGTGTCCCCATGTGTTGTCTGCTCCTGCTTTTCCACGTAAGGCAAACTACTTGAATCTGAACTCTGGCGACGTTGAAATGCGTTATTTGTTACAAATCAACAAGTTATTCAGAGGGCAAGTGAGAGCGAAGCCATTGAAGCCAGGGGGTAAGAGTTTGCCACCCGATCAGCACCTTGGTTAAACAGTCGCTTGAATACAGCCACGCTCCAGGCGCGAAGTGCGCTGAGAGCGACAAACTCCTTAACCGTAAGAGATCAATGTTCGGATCATCTTTGGCATACCCACGGGGAGCAGATTTCAAGGCGTTCTCGAGTGAAAGTCCGTAACCATGTGTCTGCATCTTTGCAAGGAGTGATCGAATCGCTAGTGCACCAGTATCAGTTGAAGCAATGACACGAAACTGTATGAGTTGAGCTTTGCTCGGTTGCCAGTTACCTGCGCCAAGCAGCATGCCATCAGCATCAATACGCAAATAATAAGCAGAGTTAGCCTCAGCATTTGCCGTTAGCGAGGCGTGCTCGTTAAGTGGTGGAAGATCAGGCCAGAAACGAACATTCCGATACGGTCTGAATATTTTGATGGGCCCGTAGTCGGCGGAAAGATCCTCCGCGATTGTCTTTAACGGTGCAGCAACGTTTTCGTCATACATTGCACGATGAGCGTGAAACCATTCACGATTATTGTTTTCTTCCAACTGGAGGTAGTACTGAATGAGGTTTCTGCCAAAGCCTGTAAAAGCCGTTGTCATTTCACTCTAATTTCAGCAACTGCTCAAAAAATCCACCAATACCAAGTTTTGGTGACACGAGGTGGCATTCCAATATCCAATGCCACTGATTGCCATACTGATCTTGGCGATCAAGAGGTTGCGTGTTACTTGGTGTCAAATATGAAGTTGCAGTGTCATTCTCGATACGTTCATGCGGAAACTCACCTACGAGATGTCCGACATGGCGTTGGTCGCCAAGTAGGTAGCCATGAAATTCGGCTTGCTCTTTCATAAAGGCATAAATATCGGCACCCGAAATACCTTTATTCTCCTGTGCAAAGTCTCGCCCAAGGTTCCAGATTTTCTCAGTGTCATCGCGTAGTAAGCATTTCAAAGGGTCGTTACCAATGACATACGTGCGCCCGACGTCAGCTTCCCACTTTTGGAGCACCGGACCAAAATCTAGAAAGAGAATGTCGTCTGCCTCGAAAGTGCGAACAGGAGGATTGACTTGATAGGGGTGAAGAGTGTTTTCACCGGACCGAATAATTCGCTTATGCCAAAATTGCGTGATGCCGAACTGTTGCTCAGCTAAATTTCGAATTCCGTCGCTGGCCGTCAACTCAGTTTGGCCAGGAGAGAGCAACCCTTGTTCGACGGATAGTTGAAGTAGTTCCAGCGCGATAGATTCGGCTAGCTCGAGTTCGCGTAGGCGGGACACAAGCGGACGGTACACCTTGGCAACGCATGCTCACGACACTCACGAGCAACGACGCAGCCCACTCACCTAGAAGATACCTACGAGTCCGGCATAATTGAGCGCATGCCTGAATCCCGTCCGCGAATTGAGTGGATGGATGTCATCAAAGCTACGGCAGTTATTGTCATTGTTCTTTCTCATGCAGTTGACCTACTTGCGCCTGTGGCTGGGGGCCAGCCTGCACAGACCGCGTGGCAAGTCTTCATGACTATTTTGGAACCAATGCGGATGCCGCTGTTCTTCATGATTTCGGGCATGTTGGCTGCTTCTGCTCTGAACCGCCCTTGGAATAAAGTGCGCCGGCGCACGTGGGGGATGGCCTACCTCTATGTGCTGTGGAGCGTGATCTTCTTTGCAGTCGTTGCGTGTTACGTACGGGCCCCGGTTATAGAACAACTCCTGACCTATCTCAAATTGATTGTGATCGCGGGTGATGGGTATTGGTACCTCTATGCACTCGTCATCTATTTCTGTGTTGTGAAAGCCACGCAACGGTGGCCAATTTGGATTCTGTTCAGCATTGCAATTGCGCTGAGTCTGCTCAAGGAGCCAATTCTTACTTTGAACCGCGAGCACCTTCTTGGCACTGGCTCAGGATCAATGTTTGTAAAAATCTTAATCAATCTTGTTTTCTATTTAATAGGGGTCTATTTCAAAGCAATAATTGAACGCATTGCAGCGGTGGCTACGTGGTCAAGAATTATTGGTATTTCAGGGCTTCTCGTGTTAATTGGATTGTGGCGGTACAACACTCCATGGAGCTGGGAACAGTCAGTCTTGCCGGCATCATTGCTGTACATCGTGTTAGCGGTCATGCTTGCATCACTTCTGGTTGTTTATCCCAAAGTTCGCGCTTATGGCATAGGTATTGGTAGACAGACCTTGCCAATATTCGTGGTTCAGTTCCCATTTATGCTCATTCTTCAACAGGTATTTAAGAATCAGTATTCGTTCTATGACAACCAATGGTTTGTGGCAATTTTCCCGATTGCATTCACTGCATTCGATGTCGTTTTCGCACTCTTCTTATTTCGCGTCACAAGAAACAATGTTGGACGCTATCTCTTCGAGGTGCCGCATTGGGTGGCTAGAGACGAACGTTCAAAGTCGCGCGATAAGGATTCAGAGATCACTAAGTGAGAACTTCACATCGATTCTTTGTCCTGCGGCAAGTTTTTGACTGAGTCGCACCTCTTTCTTCAGGGGCAGGATGTATGACGCTGACTTTTTATCGCGAAACAACGAAGTACTCCAACTCGCGGTGCCAATCTGAGCCTGAACCTTGATGGATCCAAATCCTCGAGTTTTTCCTACACAGCGAGCTTGAATCTCATCAGCCAACTCAGGTGGCAAGGTGACGAAATACCAAGAGCCTTCACTCGTAAAAATCCAGATTTCACCAGCGAACGTGTAGTTCATCTACGGAGTATGGACCCTAGGATGCTGCGTACTTGAGTTTTCGGCGAAGCCAGAGCGAGACATAAACCAGGCCCACGAGTGCTGGAACCTCAATGAGCGGCCCAACCACACCAGCAAGCGCTTGGCCACTGGTGATTCCCCAGACACCGATGCTCACTGCAATTGCCAGCTCGAAGTTGTTACCTGCTGCGGTAAAGGCCAGGGTTGCTGTTTTTGGATATCCCAGCCGGCTCTTGAATCCGAGAGCAAATGCGATGCTCCACATAATTGCGAAATACACCAACATCGGGATCGCGATGCGAGCAACTGAACCTAGATCTGAGGTGATCGCGTCTCCTTGCAGGGCGAACATCACCACAATGGTGAAAAGCAATCCGTATAGCGCAAACGGTCCTATTTTTGGGGCGAAGGTGTTGTCATACCAATCTCGACCTTTGGTCTTGATGCCGATCTTGCGAGTAAAGAATCCCAATGCGAGTGGTATGCCTAAAAAGAACAGCACGGCTTTGGTAATTTCCCAGGTTGAGAATGCAACGGCTTGCGTATCGAGGCCGAGCCATCCAGGCAGCACTGACAAGTAGAACCATCCAAGCAAGGCATAGGCAAGAATTTGAAACACTGAATTAATCGCAACGAGTAAAGCTCCAGCTTCACGGTCGCCGCAGGCCAAGTCATTCCAAATCAACACCATTGCGATGCACCGAGCTAATCCAATAACGATGAGGCCAGTGCGAAATGCTGGTTGGTCTGGAAGAAAAATCCAGGCAAGAGAAAACATCAGCAGCGGTCCAATGAGCCAATTTAGTACCAAGCTCAGCCAAAGGAGTTTGCGATCTCCGGTGACGTGACTCATGTCTTCATAGCGAACTTTCGCCAACACCGGATACATCATGAGCAACAAACCAAAGGCGATGGGCAGCGAGGTTTGGCCAAGCTTGACTGCGTCAAGCACCGTCTGCGCTTCTGGGATGAACCGCCCGATGAGTAAACCGCCAATCATCGCTATCACGATCCAGACGGGAAGAAACCGATCCAGAAACGAGAGTTTTTCGATGACGTGCTCATCGTTGTTTTGCGTTTGAGTTGTCATGAGGTGGGCAACAATTCAGATATGAGTTCTTGGATGCGGCGACGAATTTCATCTCGAATTGGTCGAATCGAATCAGCGCCTTGGCCGGCAGGATCTTCGAGTTTCCAGTCTTCGTATCGTTTACCTGGGAAAATTGGGCAAGCATCGCCGCATCCCATCGTGATGACTACGTCAGATGCTTGTACTGCTTCAACTGTTAAGACTTTTGGCACTTCAGCGGCGATATCGATGCCATCTTCTCTGAGGACTTCAATAACTGCTGGATTGACAGTGTCTGCTGGTGCTGAGCCGGCGGAGCGAACTTCAATTGCACCGCCGGAAAGCGCAGTCAGATAGGCGGCTGCCATTTGTGAGCGCCCTGCGTTATGTACGCACACGAACAGAACTGAAGGTTTCGTTGGCATTTAGTTGCACGCTTGACCTGGAGCACAGCAGGCGCCGGTAGCAGTCTCGTCCAAAGTCAGCATTTCCAGACCACCTGGGTTGTCATCTTTAATCGCATAGAACTCCCAAGGTGCACCCGATGGGTCATGGGCCCAGACCTTGTCTTGGAGTGCAAAGCAACATGAAGTGTCCATCTCATCGTCGAGGATTAATCCGACACTTCGAAGTCGGTCTGCCTGGGCACCAACGGCAGCGGTGTCAGCGAGTTCGACACCGAGGTGATTCAAGGCTCCCTGGGGGCCTTCGCCCCGAATGTCATCGGTGGTCTCCATCAGCACCAATTTCAATGGGGGGTTCAGGATTTCGAAGTTTGCATAGCCGGGCCGCAATTTGTGAGGAGCTACTCCGAAAAGTTTGGTATAAAAATCGATGGAGGCGTCAAGGTCGCTCACATTGAGGGCCAGTTGTACTCGAGAATCAGTGACTGTCATCTTAAACTCCTATATCGATAACTATCTATATTGACGAACATCGATATACAATCAGAAGCACGCAGGAACGTCAACTCGATAGTTCCAGAATCTGATGAAGATTGGGTGAACGGCAATGACCGGTGTGACAAAGGAATTGCTTCTCGAAGACATCAGTGTTTGCCCGCCCGCCAACCACACCGAGCCAATTGATCGTGCGGTTGCTGAGTCCATGGCGATGATTCTGAAGGCCGTGGCCGACCCGGCCCGTTTGCAATTGTTATCAATCTTGAAATATGCACCCAACCAAGAAGCCTGCGTCTGCGATTTAACTGCGCCACTTGGTTTGAGCCAGCCTACGGTGAGTCACCACCTCAAGGTTCTTGCTGATGCAGGGCTTGTGAGCCGCGAACGTCGTGGTTCATGGGCTTGGTTCAGTTTGGTGCCGGTGCGATTGGACGAGTTGCGATCGTTCTTGGAATGAGCACTCTTGTTGTCGTTATTCTGTGACTATGCCATTAGAGGGTGAATACGAGCCAAGTCCGATTGAATTTGTGCGCGACCAAGTTGCGTTGATTGAATCCTCTGGAGGTTTAGAGGGGACGTACGGTCCAGATGGGCAGGGTGTCATCGTCCTGACAACCCTTGGCGCCAAATCGGGAAAGATTCGCAAGTTGGCATTAATGCGCGTAGAACATAATGGTGATTACTTAATCGTTGCGTCAAAAGGTGGATCCAATAACAACCCGGTTTGGTACCACAACGTTCTTGGAAACCCACTTGTTGAATTGCAAGATGGCCCAGAGCGTCATGACTATTTAGCTCGGTTACTCGATGGCTCAGAGCGCGAAGTGTGGTGGTCTCGAGCCGTTGAAGCATTTAGCCCGTATGCGGACTATCAGAAACGAACTGAGCGAATCATCCCTGTTTTCGTACTAGAACGCATTCGCTGACCTATGATCGCGATTCATACACTGGTGACTGCACCAGCCTCGAGAGGGTGCATTAATGACTGAATCCCAAGCTCCAGCGACGGAAACCACAGAACGTCTTCGTCGACTTGGCTTGATGATGATCGGTTCGCTGCTCATCGAATTTCTTGGTGGAATGGCGAACACCTTGTGGCTTGAAACCCCTGAAAGTGGTTCAGGCTGGAGTGGCTCGTCGCCAATGTGGCTAGTAATGGTTCACATTATTTGGGGTGCCTTGCTGTTGCTGCTTGGTATCTGGATCCTCGTCGTTGCTCGCAGGGGAAAGTCGCGTACGTGGTTGAACCTGGGCGCGTTTGGATTCCTCGGCATTTTGATTGCTTTTGCCGCTGGAAATTCCTTTATGAATGATGTCAGTAGTGACGCAGCGTCATTCGTCATGTCAGTTGGCTTAGCGATAGCATTATTTTTCTATTCATTTGGTCTCTTCAAGAAGGATTCGGTATGAGTAACGTTTATGACTTCGAAGTATTAGCAGCTGATGGCAGCCAGATTGGTCTTGATTCCTATCAAGGCAAGGCCATGCTCATCGTGAATGTTGCAAGCAAATGCGGGCTGACTCCGCAGTACGAAGGTTTAGAGGCTCTCCATCGTGCAAATGCTGATCGGGGACTACAGATTTTAGGCTTCCCGTGTAATCAGTTTGGCGGACAAGAGCCAGGAACGGCAGATGAGATTGCCGAATTCTGCTCGTTGACGTACAACGTCACATTCCCGATTCTTGGAAAGATTGACGTCAATGGTGCGGATGCCGATCCGCTCTACTCGTACTTGCGAGCTCAGGATCCCGGTGACTTCGGGCCAAACAGTGGTCCGATCTTTGCTCACATCAGCAAAACCAAGCCGGAAGCAATTGGCACTGATGAAGTGAAGTGGAACTTCACAAAGTTCCTCGTGGGCCGCGATGGCAACGTTATTCGCCGTTATGAGCCAGGTGTTACCCCAGAAGAGATCGCTGCAGATCTTGATGAGGTTCTTGCTTAAAAGGTTTTTATAACAACGTTGGGCCCCTCGAAAATATTCGAGGGGCCCAACGTTGTTTCACCTGACTTAACTTACTGGCTTATCAGCTTTAGCGGGATGGTCGCCCTTTGCATGCGGAGTCCAGTTTGGATTAATCGCTAACATCGAAGTGAGCTGGGCACTCTTTGCGGCGTCAACTGCGGCTTTGCGCACTTGGACTGCAGCGGCCTTTGCAGTATCAGTTGGATTCGTTGCTAACACCGCACGAAAGTCAGCCTTAGCTTTTTCGATTGCAGCCTTAAAGGTCTCATGTATGGCCTTACGCGCCGTTGCGTTGGCCTCACGTAGCGCCTGCTTTGCAGGATCACCCTTGGTGGCAGAAGCAGTTGCACTTGCGGATGGTGTTGGTGTGACGTCAGCAGCATGAGCAATACCGGTGGAGCCGATCAGCATGATCGACCCAAGGCCAGCAGCAGCGAAAGCAGCAATTTTCTTGTTGTTCATCGTTCCTCCTTGTCGAAACCCAAGTGGGTTTGCGCCCAACCGGGCTTGCACGCAACGATCAAGGATGACTTTGTGAGATAGCTGTGAATGGATTGAGGTTTATGTGGGAAAAGAACTGCTCCGATATTTGGGCCTATGCCAAATATCGGAGCAGTTACCTTGTGTTACATATTAAATTAGTGTGCAGCAAGGTTCCCAGTGATGATATGTGGAGTGAAGGTCCACAAGCCAGGCTTGTTTGGATCAACGTTTAGTTCAACCCAATGGTTGAACCCTGACCCAAAAGTCTGAACGCGAGTGAAGTTTTCAACCAAGTTGCCTTTGTCCTTTTGGACAAGTTTTCCAGCGGTTTCATTCATTGGCATGTCGAGCTGATACCAATGCTGATCACCATTTTGTAGAAGAACCGGCTTTTTGAATGACAGTGCATTAGTGAGTAGCGCTTGCTTGTCTGCATCGTAAGCATTGCTGCATTCAGTGTTCGGCATGGCAAAAGCGGCTGCGAAGCCTTCCCAATCCATGTCGGCCTGCTCAACCACGATAACGCCGTTCGAGCGATCCGCTTTTGCCTTTTCGAATCCCTTGTTAATCCAAGCAACGTTGGCTGCATCGCGTGCTGCGAATTCAGCGGCATCGCCATCCTTGGCAAGGTCGTTATAGGTTTTGCACTTCACGCCATCGGTTGGCATGTTGTTTGCTGAGCCTGGGATATGGGGAATGATCACTGTCACGCCGTTGTAAGTGAACATCTGCATTTCCGGATATGTTGCATCATGATCAATAGTTACCGGGATTGTCGTGCCAACATTGGTGAGTGGCTTCTGACCGAGCTTTACATAGTTGGCTGCGCTGCCGAAGAAGTTCTGACGCACGAGCGCAAGCCGTGAGTTTTGGTCGTATGCGCCCTTGACTGGGCGATCGCAGTCAACCCATTCGTTGTCACCAATGCTGTAAAAGAGTTGCTTGTTGAACTTGTCAAAGAAATTTGTCTTCAAGGCTGGATATGCTGCATCAGCGCAAACATCGCCTTTACCAGACATGGTGTCGCCGTCAAACAGCGTGAATGCAACATTGCTTCCATTAATCGCATTAATGACGTTCGGTACCTGTTGAACACCAAGAGCGTCGTAGGGCATATCTCCAATTAGGGCTATTGAGAAGACCCCTGGAGCAGCTTGTACCGTTGTTGCACTAGCGCTTGCGCTTGCAGTTGGCTTAGGAGTGGAAGGCGCAGCTGTTGACTGGGTTGTTATCAGGAGAGCTGCTCCCGCAACAAGAGTCAAAGACAATGCAGCCTTAATGGACTTTGAAGGCATGGTTATTTTCATTCACGCATGTTGATGAGTCAACCTTGCAAGTTGCCAACAAATGCATTGCTTAGAGATGAACAACTTCAAAACTTAAAGTGTTGATTGCAGGAGCAAATCCAGGCTCAATTCGGTGTAATCAAATGCGCGGGCCACGGCCGGGTAGACAACGGCGCCGTCGTGCACATTCAATCCAAGCGCAAGTGCGCGATCATCAATCATTGCTTGGCGCCAGCCCTTGTTTGCTAACTCAAGCGCATACGGCAGGGTCACATTGGTGAGGGCGTAAGTCGAGGTGTGCGGAACCGCTGCCGGCATATTCGCGACGCAATAAAACAACGATTCATGAACTTTGTAGGTGGGATCAGCATGAGTTGTCGGTTTGGAATCTTGAAAACATCCGCCTTGATCAATTGCGATATCAACCAACACTGAACCGGGTTTCATCTGAGCAACTAAATCGTTACTGACAAGTTTGGGAGCTTGAGCACCATGAATGAGCACAGCCCCAATGACCAAATCAGCGTCCAGGACAGCCCGTGCGACCTCGAAACTATTGGAGGCGATTGTTTGCATGTGGCCCTGGTAGATGGCATCAACTTCACGCAGCCGTGCGATATTGCGGTCGAGAAGGAGCACTTCTGCCTGCATTCCAAGAGCGATGGCGGCCGCATTCATTCCAGCCACACCTGCACCCAGCACAACAACTTTGGCTGCGTAGGTTCCCGAAACACCGCCAAGAAGAATTCCGCGCCCTCCGTTCACGGCTAAGAGTGCTTGCGCTCCTACTTGAGGAGCAAGGCGCCCAGCAACTTCTGACATTGGCGCTAAAAGGGGAAGTGTCTGATTCGGTAGTTCTACAGTTTCATAAGCAATCGCTGTCGTGCGTGATTTGATCAATGCATCCGTACAGGCGCGAGATGCAGCGAGGTGAAGGTAGGTGAAGAGCATTTGATTGGGACGTAGGTACTGGTACTCACTCTCGATCGGCTCTTTCACTTTGAGGATGAGGTCGCCTTGAGCCCAGATCTCTGCGGCAGAACTCAAGATGCTTGCACCTGCTTGAACAAATTCTTCATCAGGAATAGATGAGCCAGCGCCAGCTCCGGTTTCAATAAATACTTCATGCCCGTGTCGCACAAATTCATGAACCCCAGCGGGGGTGATGGCGACGCGTAATTCTTGACTTTTCGTTTCTCGAGGAACCCCGACCTTCACAACTGCCTCCTTGATCGGAACGTAAGCCGATAGTAAGGGGTTTTCGTGGGAGAAATGGTTACGCAGGAAGATCCAACCCCCGAGAAAATGTGCGTGAAGGGCGTGAAACAGCGGGGAGTGGTTGCTCTTTCCAGTCCTCAGGATGAGAGAATGCGGGAATGGCCGATGACAAACTTGATGATCAGCGCGAGAAGTTCAAAGCAGCACTTGAGGCAAAGCAGAATAAAGGGCAGCAAGGCGGCCAAGCTCGAAGTGCAGCAGGAAACTCGGGGAAAGATTCGTCAAAGGGCGCACCCGGCAAGCGTGAGCACCGTCGCAAGAGCGGTTGATTCAGCGCAGTGCCGAGCCAGACGCGACCACGTATTGAGTGGATGGACCTTGTAAAAGGGTCCTCCGTTCTTATCGTTGTGCTCTTCCATGCGGTGATCCACATGTATGCGGTAGTGCCTGATGGCTCCGTTTCCAATGGTTGGCACACATTCATGAATGTGATTGAGCCACTTCGGATGCCGATTTTTTTCATGGTGTCGGGAATGCTGGCTACGAGCGCAATGAGTAGGCCATGGCGGATGTCACGAAGGCGCACATTCGGGATGGCCTACTTATATATCTTGTGGAGCGCAATTTTCTTCATCGTGGTTGCTTTTTATATACACGAGACGCCAGTTGAGGCCCTGCTGGATTTCCCGCGCCGCTTGCTTGCAGGTAGCAGCGGCTACTGGTACCTCTACGCGCTACTTTTGTACTTTATTATCGCCAAGGCATTACGGCGCTGGCCCGCCTGGATAGTCCTTGCAATAGCGATCGTACTGAATCTTCTAAGGGCACCTGTTGCGCAATGGAATCGCGATGTCATGTATTCGATCGATGTTGGTTCAACGATGACGTCAATAGTCACGAACTTGGTGTTCTACATCTTGGGTGTGTATTACAAGGAAATCATTTCCTGGGTTGCAGATCGAGCATCGTGGTGGCGGATCGCAATAGTCATTGCTTTCGCCACCGCTTATGGACTGTGGCGTAATTCCACCCCTGAATATTGGGAAATGACCTACCTTCCGATATCACTAGCCTGGATTGCAGCAGGAGTAATGGCGGCGAATTTACTTGTTGAGTATGTAGGTCCGCGACGTTTCGGAACTTTTTTCGGCGCGCGAACGTTGCCTATCTTCGTTGTTCAGTTTCCGCTGTTGATGGCGCTTTCGTCATATCTGCGTAACAACCGACCGGAATATCTCAATATCTCGGCGGTACAAGTCGTATTCCCACTTCTTGTGACGCTCATTCTGGTTTTTATCGCTTTGTTTCTTCATAGGGTCACCCAAAAAAATATCGGTAAATACCTCTTCGAAGCACCCCGCTGGGCGGTCTGGGAAGATCGCTCATCTTCACCTTCTCTGGTTGAAAAACAAGTATCGTCTTCTGCATGAGAGCAATCGGTGTCGTTGAATTTGGTGGTCCAGAAAAACTCATCGAAGTTGAACTTCCAATGCCTGAACCCGGCAAAGGGCGAGTGAGAATTCGGGTGCATGCGGCGACAGTCAACCCAACAGACACGCTCTTTAGAAGTGGTGGTCAATACGGGCGCACTCTTATTACTGAGCCGCCTTTTATTCCAGGCATGGATCTCGCTGGTGTGATCGATGCGCTTGGTCCAGAAAACGATGGAAGATTGAAGATTGGCGATCCTGTGGTTGCCATGGCATTGCCCAATGGACCATTTCGCGGCGCATACGCGGACTACGTTGTGGCACCTGCTTCATCGGTGGTCAGCGCCCCTAAGGGTCTGGACCTAGTGACCGCTTCCACTTTCCTGATGAATGCACTTACTGCCCGCCTGTCGCTAGATGCGCTAGCACTTCGCCCGGGCCAGTCGCTAGCGGTCACGGGAGCGGCGGGATGTTACGGCGGCTTCGTGGTTCAACTAGCGCTCGCTGACGGGATCCGAGTTATTGCAGATGCCTCCCCCAGCGATGAAGCTCTGGTCAGCTCACTTGGTGACGTGCAAATTGTTTCGCGAGGTGACGATGTTGCTACTTCGATAAGAGCGCTCCTACCTGAAGGCGTTGACGGCTTAGCTGACGGTTCGGTTCAGAGTGATCTGCTTGTTCCTGCGGTAAAAGACGGAGGCAGGATTGCTGTTATTCGCGGCTGGGATGGCGAGCCTGGTCGAGGAATTAGTGTGCATCCAATTTTAGTTTCAACCCATGCCAAAGAAACTGCGATGATGGCGCGGCTCGTCGAGCAAGTTGAGGAAGGAACGTTGACTTTGCGCGTCGCTCAAGTCTTCCCGGCAAACCTTGCAGCAGAAGCTCATCGTAAATTTGAAGCCGGTGGGGTTCGCGGCCGGCTAGTGCTAGATTTTTCATGAACATGCATGAGTATTTCTAATAATGACGAATGAGGTAGTAATGGCCCGGTTAGATAACAAGATTGCACTCGTCACAGGCGGGGCGATGGGCATTGGTGCCGCACACTGCAGAGAGCTTGCTGCGCATGGGGCCAAAGTCGTGTTGTGTGATGTCGCCGACGAGGCAGGAATGCTGCTGGCTAAGGAAATCGGTGCGACTTACATGCATCTTGATGTTTCCAAGGAAGACGAATGGGCAAGTGTGGTTGAAGAAGTTGTTGTATCACTTGGGAATATCGATATTTTGATAAATAACGCAGGTATTGCAAAGTCGACACCAATAGGTTCAGCGAAGACTGAGGACTGGGATCGCGTCATTGCCGTGAACCTTACGGGCACATTTTTTGGTATGAGAGCGGTCGCAGCCTCAATGAAGGCTGCGGGCGGCGGAGTTATCGTGAATACATCGTCGGTTGCTGGGCTTGTGGGTACGCCTGGCATTAGTGCTTACGTTGCGAGCAAGTGGGGCGTGCGCGGCATGACAAAGTCAGCTGCCATGGACCTTGGGCCGGACAATATCCGCGTATTTTCAATTCATCCTGGAGCAATCGATACCCCGATGAGTCCAGCGGGTGACCGTGAACCTCGGGGACAGATCATCACACGGTGGGGACAAGCGGAAGAAGTTGCCAAGATGATGCTCTTCTTAGTGACAGATGCCACGTTTTCTACCGGGAGTGAATTTGTCATTGATGGTGGGTTTACCGCACGCTAAGAGTGTCGGTACCGGCTCTTGGTTGTTGATGTTCCTACTGTGAAGGCATGTCTTTAAGAATCCCGTTGCGCCCTGTTGTTTTCGCCGTCGCACTCGCAGTTGTATCTGCAGGTGTCGCCATACCAAGTTTTGCCGCAACAGGGGATGACACGTCATTTGCTTTCGCTGCAGGTGCGACACCGTTTGGGACTGTTCTTGGCCCGGACAACAACATCTGGGCAACCACCGGCGCGGCCAATTCAATTGCAAAGGTGGACGCGAAGGGAACGATCACTAATTACCCAATTCCGACGGCTGCCTCAAACCCGCGGTTTATCACGGTCGGGTCAGATCGCAATTTGTGGTTCACCGAGTTGGCGGGTAACAAGATTGGTCGCATCACCACTGCTGGTGTGATTACGGAATTTGCGGTGCCAACTGCAGCGGCAGAGCCATTTGTAATCTCCCCTGGGCCTGATGGCAATTTGTGGTTCACCGAGTTGGCGGGTAACAAGATTGGTCGCATCACCACTGCTGGTGTGATCACTGAGTTTGTAGTTCCGACAGCGGCATCTGCTCCTTATGGAATTGTGGCTGGGCCTACTGGCAGTAACGATATGTATTTCACTGAATCTGCTGGTGATAAAATAGGAAAGATAACGTCGTCTGGGGCAATCACAGAGATTCCCCTTGCAGCAGGATCTAAGCCTTATGGCATCACAACGGTGGCTTCAACATTATGGATCGCCGAATTCGGCAGCAATAAAGTGGCTCAACTCCAGGGAAGCACCGTGCTTGAGATCAGCATGGCTGCCGGTTCTCAACCTAGCTGGGTGACGCAGGGCCCGGGGCCGACAATGTGGGTATCGCTCAATGGAACTTCACAGATGGCAGTGCTTACTGCAGCAGGCGCACTTCAGGCAACCTTCGCCCTAGAAGCTGGAGCTAAGCCTGCGGTTGCTTCGCAGGGATCAGACGGCAATATGTGGGTAGCAGAAACAGGAACGGGCAAAGTCGCCCGGGTACTTAGCGGTCAAACTCCGATGCTTGTTACTGCTCCAGCAGTTACTCCAACGACCATCGCCGTCGGAGCAACATTGACTACATCGACCGGAGTCTGGGCCTACGAACCAACCGCATATGTGTATTCGTGGCAAGCTTGTACGACAAGTGCCACGACCACGTGCACTGCAATAGCTAATGCGACAGCAGCAACTTACGTAGTCACTGCTGCTGATGCAGGCAAATTCATTAGTGCCAAAGTTGCAGCCACCAACCTGAACGGAACAGCGGCAACTTCAGTGACAAATGTTGTGCAGGTCGGTGGAACGGCCACACCATCAGTTACGCCGACGCCGAGCCCATCTGCCACAACGACCACCAAGCCGGTGTCCACGCTGCTGACGGTCAACGCCAACGCGAAAGTAAAGCGCGGTAAATCAACGGTTATTACGATTGCGTTGAGTCCAACAACGGCAGTTGGCGTAGTGAACATGACCTACAAGAGTGGCAAGACGAAGTCCGTAGTGAAGGGCCTCAAGCCGATCAATGGTGCGCTAACAACGGTATGGACGGCTCCGACAACCTGGCCGCTTGGAAAAACTCGTATAACGGCGAGGTTCTTCCCGACCGCTCCGACCGTGAACCTTCGTGGCAGTGGATTTGACGTCATGAGGGTGGTCAAGTAAGAACGGATAATCCGCGTGCTAGTTCGGATTTTCTCCTGAAAATTGAGTCTTACCTTCGTAAAATGGGGATCGATCCGCTACGCAAGTTGATCAAGTTGGTCTGCATCTAGTGGGTAAGGGAGCAGTTTCGTGACTATTCGTGATGGTGTCTATATCGCAGGCGAGTGGTCGCCTGGTGTCGGAGAGAATGCGATCGAGTTGTACTCATCTGTTGATGAATCGATTTTGGGATCCATTTCTCCTGCTTCAGTGATGCAGGCGGGGGCTGCGGTTGATGCGGCGGCAAAGGCCTTTCCAGCCTGGAGTGTGACGCCTCGGGAGATTCGCACTCAAATTATCCGCGCGATCGCTGATGGTTTAGAAGCACGAACCGATGAGTTTGCAGCGCTGGCCACAAATGAAGTCGGCACCACGATCGGAATCTCTAAGGCGGTCCAGGTTGGACTTGCACTTAATGTGTTGCGCACAACCGCTGATGCGATGGATGCCCTTGAAATCAGTGAAGAGCATGAAGGTTTTACCGTTGTGCGAGAGCCGATTGGCGTAGTCGTCGCCATTACACCCTGGAATTTTCCGTTGCATCAGATCGTTGCCAAAATCGCACCTGCAATTGCTGCTGGGTGCACAGTGATTGTGAAGCCAGCTGAGCTCTCCTCGCTCTCTGCGATTGCACTCTTTGAAGTGATTCATGACAGTGGTCTGCCAGTTGGCGTAGCAAATCTGGTTTGCGGTAGCGGTCCCGTTGTCGGCGAAGCTCTCGCGGCTCACCCAAGTGTCGACATGGTCAGCTTCACGGGAAGTACCCGAGCAGGTGCCCGAGTTGGTGAGTTGGCCATCAAAGACATCAAGAAGGTCGCACTTGAACTCGGTGGCAAGTCCGCGACGATAATTTTGGAT